>Ga0214919_10004375_pt1 | contig 20704 bp, 23 predicted proteins | sample LL1503_MetaG_FD_177994 | JGI IMG/M metagenome (GOLD analysis project Ga0214919, IMG submission 177994) | Freshwater microbial communities from Lake Lanier, Atlanta, Georgia, United States - LL-1503 | ecosystem: Environmental > Aquatic > Freshwater > Lake | place: USA: Georgia | collected... | reverse complement strand
CCCCTCCCTTTTATTTTGCAATTCCAATAATTATTTGTATATTGTATATAAATGAATATAACTGTACTAAATAAGATTGAATCCGGTTGGGTTAAGTTAGATTGGTCCGAATGGATTGATCGTATTAATCTAAGTGATGCGGATTTGGAAGCGGTAGTAGATACGATAGATAATTTTAAAAAGAACAAAAGGGCTAAGGAACTGGCTATATTTAAGTTTAGATTTATGCCTGCATATATTACAGTTGAAAAAAAGGATTACGCTGCTCTATTAGATACCATATGCAATATACTCATTAAACGTGAGTTGTATGAAGGGTGCCAGAGAATTATGGAAATAAAACAAAAATTATAATGAATAAGTTTAGAGAAATTATAGAGGCTTGGAGAATTAAATGGAATCCAACAGAGGCACAAAAGATATTATCTGAAAAGCGTTTAGAAGTATGTGCCGAATGCCCTTCTCGTAAAGAGTTAATAAAAGATAGTACATTTTGGGTAGTATGCGGTGAATGCGGTTGTGCATTAGAAGCTAAGTCCCATTCACCTTCACCTAATTCGTGTCCCTTGAGTAAGTGGGATACGGTTGATGAAAAATATTTAAAATTATGATAATAATACCACAAACACCTATAACCGATAATTCATTTGATAAATGGAAGGCGCATAAGATTGATGTTGAAGATGGTGATGATAAATACTATTACTATATCATTCCATTCATTGATGTTGATGAAGAAGAATTAAAAGATGTTGAAGCAATTCCGGCAATGTTCTCATCAGAGTCGGATGAGTTTATGGATGCGGATACTGGCACTAGGTTATATACTATGAGATTATTTGATGAAGACCTACCTGAATTGACTTCGGAAGAAGAAGTAGAAATTCTTTATAAAATTTTAACAAAAAAGGAATTATTTTTAAGATAACAAATATATATGGTTGATGAAAAAAATGAAAAACAAATTAAAAAGAAAGCATTTAAAGAAAAAATTAATATTGGCATTTAGAAAGGGATTTACATCTCGAGGTGAGGGTATCGCCAGAATGAATGGTATTATTTAATATATTTTAAAGGAGAATTGGTTTCTCCTTTTTTTATGCTTATTAAAACAAAAATTATGAAAGACACATCGGTTTACAACGAATTGGTACAATTAATGAGAGAGTTCTTCCTGATGAAGGGATTTATAGAAGTTCCTACACAATCACGACTTTCTATTCTTGCTGCATGCGAAAATCCACACTCCGTAGCAACATTCAATTACAATGGTGAAGTCTGGCCGCTTCCACAAACAGGTCAGATGTGGTTGGAGTATGAACTACTTAAAAACCCAAGTTGGCGAGGATGTTTTTGTATATCAACATCATATCGTCAGGAAAAAGACCCAATACCTGGAAGACATGAAATGATATTCCCAATGTTTGAATTTGAGAGTAAGGGTGGGATTGATGCATTAAAAGAATTAGAATTGGAGTTATTGGAGTATTTAGGATTTGCACAACCAGTATCTATTGATTATGATACACGTTGCGGACAATATGATACGAAAATATTAGAAGCGGAGCATGAAACTATGATGTGGAATGAGCATGGTTCTTCTATTATGTTAGAGAATTTTCCATTAAGGACTTCTCCGTTTTGGAATATGAAACATAAAGGGGATGGTATCTTCAATAAAATTGATGTTATACTTTACGGTCAGGAAACCATTGGTAGTGCTGAACGCAGTTGTGATGTAGATGAAATGCGTAATACATTCTATACAATTTCCGAAGGTGGATATGCGGCCAAACTATTTGAATTGTTTGGTAAGGAAAGAGTGGAGCGTGAATTAGAAGAATTTTTAGGATTTGATTTCTTTCCACGTTTCGGCGGAGGTATTGGAATGACCCGTTTGGCAAGAGCATATATAATGAATGAGCAAGAAATATTTTTATAAACCACACGCCGCCCAATATATAAAGCACTCCAAATGGGGTGCTTTTTTATTTGGTAAAACCGATTATTTTTTGTATATTGTACTATAAAACTTAAAACAAATGAATAAAACTCAAAAAGAATTAGAAGGGAATTACGATAAGTTTATGGCTATCGTTAAAAAGTATTGTAAGGGTGAAAGACTTGAAGGATTACTACATATGTATTCCGAAGGAGAACTTGGTACTAATCTGGCTATTGCGCCGGCTAGTGGTAATTTGGGTTATCATAATTGCTATACCGGTGGATATATTGACCACATATTCAATGTATGTAAGAATGCTATGAAAGTAAAAGGATTCTTTACCGATATGGGTGGTAAGCCCGATTTTACGGATGAAGAATTAATATTTTGTGCATTGCATCACGATTTGGGCAAATTGGGTACAAAGGGCAAACCGCATTATATTCCAAACGATTCGGATTGGCATATAAAGAATAAGGGTGATTTATTTAAAAAAAACCCAGATAATGTTTATATGACAATTACTGATAGGACTTTCTTTACTCTACAAGATTATCGTATACAAATTTCCGAAGCAGAATATTTTGGAATTAAATTAACCGATGGTCTTTATGATGAAGATAATACAAAATACCTAAAAGTATTTGACCCAAGTAAAAGAATGAAATTTAAAATACCATATGTTTTACATTGGGCAGACCATATGAGTACAGTTATTGAATCACAAGAAAATACAATATAATATGAGCAGAATAAGTGGTAAAGTAAATTGGACAGGTGATAATGACTCAACGCCAAATAAAAAGGAGTCAGTAAAAGTAGTGAAGTCCGAAATGACTCCAGCTAAAAAAGAAAAAGCAATGGAAGGTATATTAAAAAAGTTAGATGGGCTTAAAACCGATTGTGATACATTATATAGAGATAATCCTACATCGGAATTATCAAGCGCTATGACTTTATTAAATTCATTCCAATTCAATATTAATAAACTAATAAATGGTAAATAATGAAAGTAGCACTGACCTATGATGATATACAACTAATCCCAGCTTATTCCGAAATTAATTCTCGCCGGAATATTAAATTACACACACAAGTCACACGTCGTTATGGATTGTTACAACCACTTATAGCATCGCCAATGGATACGGTATGTGATAGTGAAATGGCGATTGAAATGATGAAGCTAGGTGGTTTAGGTATCATACATAGATTTATGACGATTGAAGAGCAGGTTGCCGAAGTCGCCAAAGTGAAAGCGGCTCGTACTATGGAAATGTATGAGAATTGGGGCGTTATGTACGATGATTGGCATGCCGATTTAAAACAAATACCAATTGCCGCAGCAGTAGGTGCTAATGGTGATTACTATGAAAGAGCCAAAGCATTAGTTGAAGTAGGAGCAGACATTATCCTTATTGATGTTGCACACGGCCACCATAAGAACGTAGCTGAAGCAATAGGGCGTATTAAATCATTAAATGATTTTGTTGATGTAATCGCAGGTAATATTGCTACCGCATTGGCCGCAGAAGACTTAACCGCTTGGGGAGCAGATGGATTACGAGTTGGTATTGGCGGTGGTAGTTTATGTACGACTAGGGTTAAGACCGGATTTGGGATTCCAAATGTAACCTGTGTTGAAACTATATGTGATATGGCTGAGGTACCCGTTATGGCCGATGGAGGAATCCGTAGTAGTGGAGATATAGCAAAAGCCCTAGCATTAGGAGCTTCAACAGTAATGATTGGATCTCTTATAGCAGGAACGGAAGAAGCGCCTGGTTCTATCATTGAAAAGCCAAATGGTTTATATAAAAGATATAGAGGTGCGGCATCATTGGAAACTAAAATGGTACACAGACAAGAAGTAAGGAATGTTGAAGGTGAAAGTACTGTAATTCCATATAAAGGCGGAGTTAAGTATATCGTTGAAGGATTACTTGATGGAGTTCGTTCAGCGTTATCATACGCAGGTTCAAATTCGCTTAAGTACTATGCACCAATGTATATTCAGGTTACAAATGCAGGTCAGTCGGAAGCAAAACCACATTTATTGTAATAATGTCCGAATTATATGTAACTTTGTCAGTATTTTTAAAATGGTATAGTTATTGAACAATATAGTGAAATTATTTAACCAAAACAAAAATCTATGTATTACTACAATTTAGAAAAAGTTCTTAATGAATTTATGAAAGACCCTTGGATGGGTGAGCCAAAAAAACATACAAGTTATGTACCTACAAAAGCAGTGGTTGATTTAAAAGATGATGCAATTGAATTAGCATTATCAGTCATCGGACACGACCCAAAGAATGTAGAAGTTAGCCTAACAGAAGACCAAATTAATATTAGAGCTACAAAAGATAAGGACAATAAAAATGTTGCAAACCAATTCGTATTTGATATTGATGAAACATTGAACCTATCAAAAGAATACGATGGCCTTACTGCTAAAGCGGAAATTAAGAATGGTATAATTACTATTCTTGTTGAGAAAAAAGAGGCACAAAAACCAAAAAAATTATCTATTAAATTTTAGGTGATTTCAGTTATTTTCATTACATTTAAGGGTAGGGATATCACATCCTACCCTTTTTTTATTATTTAAAATATTTATTACTATGATGATGTACAAACAAAAAGTTCAAGGGTTATTAGAAGCACTTGAAGGAAAATTAAGAATGATTGAAAATGTATCAACTGGAGCATTAAGAATGTCTAATACAGAAGTTGAGCTATTGATAAAGCAAACTAAAGATATAAGAGAACAAATCTCTGAACTAGTTCGTATTGAGAGAGACTAATGAATTGGCTTAAATATTTGGTAGGATTGGCGGCACTTGCCATAGCCGGTTGCGCAGCTTATTTCTCTGTAACCGGATTAGGTGTGCTATTTAGTGGAGCTTCAATAGCTGTAATGGTTATGGCTTCCGTATTAGAGTTCGCAAAATTGGTTGCAGCAACATACCTAAAGCAAAAATGGAATGAAATTAAGGGATTTAATAAGGTTTACCTTACTCTTGCCGTTGGTGCACTTATGTTAATCACATCCGCCGGCATTTTTGGGTATCTATCAAACGCATTCCAACAACAAAACATACGATTAGACCAAGTTCAACGTGAAATTTCAGTATGGTCTAATAAAATTCAACAAGATACGGCTCAAATCGCACAATTAACCGGTCAAATCAATCAACTTAACTCAAATCAGGGTAAAATTATCGGCGATGGCAATGTTAATAACCGAATTTTAAAGAGTGTTGATGGTAGGGATAAGCAAATTGCTAAATTACAAGATAAAATTGGTGCATTACAAGATAGTTCAGTAAGATATAACGAAAAAATCAACGAAATTAAGAATAATAACATTGACTTAGAAAAAGAAGTAGGTGGATTTCGTTTCGTTGCAGAGGCATTTGGATTGGAATTGAATACCGTAGTGAAATTCTTCATATTTTTAATTGTAATCGTATTTGACCCCCTTGCAATTGCTCTAATTATAGCATTTAACGGACTTATATCCAAAAATAAGATAGTAGACGTACAATTAGATAAGCAATCATCCGGTGATTCTGAAAAAAACTATGAAATCTATGGTGATATGGTTGAAAATACTATAAAACCAGAAGAAATACCGGTTATAGTAGAAAACATTGTATCCGAGGCCCCGGAAGTTGAATTTATACCCAATATTGATGAACTAAATCAATCACAGGCCACCAACCCAAAGGATATCACATATAATCCAAATACAGGCGGCTATAGCTAATAAATTTGGTAAATCCAAGTATTTTTCGTATATTGTAGTATAAAACTTAAAGTATGAATATAGGATATGCTTGTATTAACATGACAATGGGTAAGAAAGTTACCACAAATCGTTCAATGGTCAAACGAACATTCAACGCTAAAGGTTTGGACTATGTTTCCGAACTAACTCTGCTAAACGCAAGAGACATCATTAAAATCTTACAATGGAATAAAGAGAATAAGATTAATTTCTTTCGTCTTTCTTCAGCAATCGTTCCTTGGGGTGATAAGTTAGACCTTACGCAACTCAAAGATTACAAAGCGATTAAATCAGCACTTAAAGAAGCCGGTGATTATGCAAAAGCGAATGGTATTCGTATCACATCGCATCCAGGTCCATTCGTTGTATTAACTTCTCCAAAAGAAAACGTAGTTTACAACTCAATATGTGATTTAGAATTGCATGGTAAGATATTTGATATGATGGGATTAGAGAAATCGCCTTACAATAAGATTAATATCCATTGTAACGGAGTTTATGGGGATAAAATCAAAGCAATGGATAGATTTTGTGAGAACTTTGGAAAGCTCTCTAAATCGGTTCAAAGTAGGCTTACAGTTGAGAATGATGATAAGGCATCAATGTATTCAGTTAGGGATTTGATGTATCTACATGATAAGATAGGTATTCCGATTGTATTTGATTATCATCACCACAAATTCAATACAGGTGATTGGACAGAAGAGCAAGCACTAAATGCAGCAGCTTCAACGTGGCCGTTTTATCCGAATTATATTACACCAGTAGTACACTATTCCGAATCAAAATCTATTCACGAAAATAATAACAAACTTAAACCACAAGCTCATTCCGATTATATTACGGAATTACCAAACACATATGAAATGGATGTGGATATTATGGTGGAAGCAAAAGCTAAAGAGTTAGCAATATTACCATTTATAAATTAAAAACAAATTATGAAATTAATTACAAACAAGACAAAAGGCGGATTAACCAATCCAGAATTTACGGAATATTTAAAAACCCCCGTATTAAAAAGTGAATTTACACAAAAAGAAGCGGACTCACTACATGCTACATTAGCAGAAGCTTTAAAACAATATCCTGGGTTAGGTATAGCAGCTACACAAATCGGAATTAAAAAACGAGCATGTCTTATAAACGTAAGAGATACTGAAATATTTTTATTAAATCCAATGATTACAGAAACATCAAATGAACTATATGTGTTTTATGAAGGGTGTCTTTCTATTCCAAAAACTATGGATATACCATTAAGAACAGTTAGGTTTACAAAAATCAAAGTACAAACTGATAATTTGGGTGAATTGACTTTTGAAATAAATCCAGAAAATGATGGAAAAGATAATCAAGTATCGGATGAAACACTTCTCACAACCATTGTTCAGCATGAGATAGATCATTTAGACGGTATGACAATTCGTGATAGGGTATATACAACGACCGTTGAAAACAAAAACAAATACGGCCGCAATGAAAAGATTTTGATGAAATCGCCTACCAACGAATTTGTTGAAGTGAAGTATAAAAAAGCAAACGAATATTTTTTACAAGGTTACGAAATAGTTTAATTATGATAACAGCAATACTAATATTAACAACAATCGCATTATCTTATACCTCTTGGAATTTACTTAAAAAAATGGAAAGGTATGAAGATATAATAGAAGAAAATGATAATCTTATTCAAGATGAATTAAGTAGGAATGAAGCATTATTAGAAGCATTAAGAGTCATTGATTCTAAACAAATGTTTGAGAAAGATGATGAAGTAGGTTCTATATTTAGCCACATTAAATCTACAATAGAAAGATTTAAATTAAAAAACAAAACAAATGCCTAGGAAGAAAAACTCAAAGCAATACTTTACAAAAGATACCGAAGATGCCATTATAGAATATAATGTTACAAACGAACAACGTATCAAAGATAAAATTTACAAAGAAAGAATACAACCCGCATTTGATAAGCTTGCTGAAATCGTTTATAATAAATGGAAATTCACATACTTTGATGATGACCCGAAGGATGTAATGGCTGAGGTTGTTGCGTTTATGATTGAGAAGATTCATATGTATAAGAACGGCAAAGGAAAGGCATTTTCGTACTTTACGATTGTAGCTAGGAATTACCTTATCCTTAATAATAACGCTAACTACAAGCGTTATAAAGATACGGAGGTAATGTCATCTATGCCAACAAATTGGGACACCGAAAATAATTTTAGAGAAGAAGTTCGTAACGAAGAGCATCGTACCTTTAATAAAAGAATGTTAGTATATTGGGATAAGCATTTGGAGGAATTTTTTCCTAAAAAACGTGATATTCAAATAGCCGATGCTTTATTAGAATTATTTCGTAGAGCAGAGTATATTGAGAATTTTAATAAGAAAGGATTATATCTTCTTGTTAGAGAAATGACAGGCTATCCTACTCATTATATTACAAAGGTTGTCAATAAAATGAAAGATAAGCAAATGGAATTATATAATGAGTTTGATAAGAATGGTGATATAACAATATAAAATCCTATAATTTTATAATTATAGTCAAACAATAATATACTTATGGGATCAGAATTTCAATTATTTGATGGTAAAAATCTATCATCCCTATTCAAAGACATATACGAAAATCAGCTTAACAAAAAGAAAAACATTTCTGAGCTGATTGAATCTCTACGTAAACTCATACGTAATGTAGGCGAGGCAACTGTTATAGCCCCTATTATAAAAGACCTCATTGAAGTTTCCGTTAAGAATGATGACCATTTGATTAAACTTGCAACTATTGCTCAACGTCTTGCAGCTGCAGAAGCTAAGGGTATTGGTGAGGATGGTTGGTTAAGTGAAGCGGAGAAGAATCAATTGCTTATGGATATGGAAGATACAATCAATGCGGTTGAAGAAAAGAATAAAGAGAAATTAACCGATATTGAGATTGAATTAGAAGATATAAAAAAGAAATTATAATATGGCAGAAAATGTAGATACTGGGTTAGAAATATTTCTGGCAACCGTTAAAAAGGTTTTTATTAAGACGGCTGATTTTTTAGAATTAAAAACTAAAACTGATTATATAAAAATATATAATGATAATAAAAATTTTGATACTAAAGATGTTCGTTTTTTAGGAGCTATTGAATTTCTTCGGCCTAACTCAAAAAAATTAGAAAACTATGCGTTCCCATTTGATAAAAATAATATAACATATCCAATCGTTGGCGAAACAGTACTGGTTATTAAAAATTCCGATGAATATTTTTGGCTACCATATACAATAACACAATATCCAAATTATAGAGAGGATTATAAAACGGCAGAAGGTGCGAAAGAGCGTGAACTACCAATTACTAAAACAGGCAGTAAACAAAATAATTATAGCGAAACAAATCAAACAGGAACACCGAATGCATCACCTTCCACAGTTGAAGCAGCTAAAAAGGAATATAAAATAAATGAGAAAATTAAATTCTTAAAACCAAAAACAGGAGATACTATACTGCAAGGTAGGGTTGGCAATACGATTAGATTTTCAGAGTTTTTCTTAACACCGGATGATAAAAAATCCATGCCTGGTATATTCATTCGTAATAAGCAAAATCCAGAATTGGATAGTAAAAAGATAGGAACTCTTATTGAAGAAGATATAAACAAGGATGGTTCATCTTTATATTTTGTTTCCGATAAAATAAAAGTACCCTTTACCGAAACTATTAAAAAAGATAAAGTTGGATTTAAACAATATCCTAAAACGCTTGATGGTGATCAAGTATTCTTAAATTCAGATAGAGTATTACTTTCAGCTAAAGCTAATGAGTTTGTAATATATGGTAAAAAAAGTACAGGCATTATCACCGATGGTCAGTTTTCAGTTGATGCAAAGGATGAAATATATATGCACAATGAAAAAAATATCACAATACATTCTAAAGGTAGTAATCAAATATTCCTTAACTCCGATTCTGGTGGTAAAATATTTTTAGGAAAAGATGGTTCAACAGGAGATGATGGTGCAGCAGTACAAAATATGGTACTAGCCGGTGAACTTAAAAAGATATTGGAAGACCTAATTGATGCTATTAATTTACAAGTATATTTAACTCCATGTGGACCATCTGCAGTTGGGCCGACAAATGCAGGAACATTTAGTGGTATCAAGAGTAGGTTGAAAGTATTTTATTCAGCAAGAAACTTTTTAGCAAAAAATTAATAATATGCCTTGGGGATCATTTAAATCAGCAATGGCGGGTGTAATGTCTAATCATACATTTGGTAATAGTATGGAAGGTTGGGCAGCAAAATTAACATCCGAATACGATATGGCAGTTAAAACTGGAAAAACAAATGTGACGGGTATTGTGTTATCTAAAGGACAAAACTCTGCTATGCAAGGATTACTTATATCCGAATTACACTCCCAACAACAATCAAAAACAAAAACTTTAATAGAAATATGCGGCCCTGCTATTATAGCATATTGGACCGGTGCTAGTATATCATTAATACCACCGGCCATCCCATGTATTCCAACCATACTAAATGTATCGGTTGTGGGTGCACCGGTAACAAATGCTGGCAGCTGGACACCTATACCAAATGCTCCATGTAATAATGTTAATATATGGTTAGACGAGTTTATACTTTGTGCAAAACAACATATGTTAACGGTATCGGGACTGCATAATACAATATCTCTATATCCCGGTTCACCACCATTTCCGGCACCATGCGTTCAACCTTGGTCTGGATATACTGTACCGGGTTAATAAGTAAATTTTAACTTTCAATATTTATTAAAAAGAATTATTATGAAATCGGATATTTTAGTATCTCTAATTAAAGAGGTAGTCAAAAATGAAGTAAAAAATCAAGTTAAAGAAGAACTTGCTAAATTAATTAAATCTGGTGCGGTTACTTTAAATTCAAAAAAACAAAGTACAACTCCTACATTAAAGGATTTGACTGAAGTAAAAACACAACATGCAGTTAAGCCTCAACCAGTTGTACAACGTCAACCGGTTAAGCAAATTGTAAAAGACCCGTTGTTGAATGAAATACTAAACTCAACAACTCCATTTACTTCTGCCGAAAGGGTTGAAGGTGGTGCAGGTGGTAGTATTTTAGATGCATTACAACCTGAAGTATCAATGGAAGGTGATTGGGAAACAATGGATTATAGAGATATGAATATACCAAATCAACCAATACCAACAACTGATAATGCTGAGTTGGCTGCACTAACAAAAGCATTGACTAGGGATTATAGTGAATTAGTAAAAAGATTTAAATAATATATGGCAATAAATTTAGGTAATGTCAATACAAATGACTTAGTTGATAACGCCCACAGAATACTGGGAATAGCTATTAATACTGCTTCTAATTCAGGCGGTCCGTTTGCTACAAATTATACAACACTAAAACAAGCCAAAAGTAATTTAATAAATTTAATTCTTACAAAAAAAGGAGAAAGGGTAGCACAGCCTGATTTTGGATGTGATATTTGGAAATTACTGTTTGAACCGATTATAGAAGGAGAAATTGATAATAGAATTGAATCAACAATAATAGATGCTGTCAATATCTGGCTACCCTATTTAAATGTTGATGAAATACTATTTGATTACGATGAACAGGATATAGATAGTAATACAATAATTTTAGATATAAAGTTTTCATTAGCATCTAATCCAAATATGTCGGATTCAATAACATTAAATGTAACTAATAACTAAAGAACAAAATGGCCATTAAAACTACAAAGAAATCCTGGGGTAATAATAAGACTATAAATTATGTAGGTAAGGATTTTGCCGAATATAGAAGAAATCTTATTGATTTTACTAAAGCATATTTTCCAGATACATATTCCGATTTCAATGAAGCTTCGCCTGGTATGGTGTTTATTGAAATGGCATCATACATTGGCGACGTACTATCATTTTATCAGGATGTACAATTAAAGGAATCAATGTTAGCACATGCAACGGAACGTAAGAATGTTGTAGCATTGGCTCAAGCTATAGGATATAAACCAAAGGTATCTACTCCGGCTGTAACAAATCTAACAGTTTATCAACTTGTACCTGCGATTGGTTCAGGCACAGCTAATATGCCAGATGAAAGATATTGTTTACGTATAAAAGATGGGATGGAAGTATCATCAACATTAAATTCGGAAATAATATTTAGAACAACGGATTCATTGGATTTTTCGGATCCGGCAGATAGAGAAATAACAGTGTATAGTAGAGATACACAAACGGGTCAGCCAGACTTTTTCCTATATACTAAAAGAATAAAAGCAATATCGGCAAAGCAAATAGAAACTACAGTATCGTTTCCAACAAATGCTACTGATTACCCAACTACCACACTATCTGATAGTAAGCTGATAGGTGTAGTTTCCATAACAGAACAAAGTTCTAATGAACCATATTATGAAGTTCCGTATTTGGCACAAGAAAGTATTTTTGTAGAAAATCCAAACACAGCTGCAAATGGTAAATTTACAAATTATGTAGATAGTGTTCCTTATATATTGGAAGTTAAAAAAGTTCCAAAAAGATTTTCAGTTAAAGTAAATTCTGATAATACATTTGATATACAATTTGGATCTGGTAATGTACTTATGAATGATGAAATAATCCTACCAAATTCAAAAAATATTGGAATGGGATTAGCAAATTCTATTAATAGACTTAACAATGGAGCAATAGACCCATCTAATTTCTTAAAAACAAATACATTTGGTGTGGCGCCGGCCGGTAAGGTATTATCTATCAAATATTTAGTAGGAGGCGGTGTGGAATCGAATGTAAATGTTGGCGATTTAATTACAATAAAAAAAATAGAGTATGAAGAAGATTTACTTTCAATAGAAAGTCTTCCAATATACCAAGCGGCTAAAACATCGGTTGCTGTTGAGAATTTGGAGCCTGCGGTTGGTGGTAGAGGTGGTGAGAGTATTGAGGAAATTCGTCAGAACGCTTTAGCAATGTTTGGTTCTCAAAATCGTGCAGTAACTAGGCAGGATTATATTGTTAGAACATTAGCAATGCCATCTAGGTATGGTAGTGTTGCAAAAGTATACGTTTCTCCCGATGCTGAGATGGATGGTAATTCGGTATCAGCCGTATTATCCAATCCTAAAACTATAGCTGAATTTACAAATTTAGTAGATAGTATGAAGGGTATGTCTAAATCGGATATACAAAAGGAATTAAAAAAATATCTAACAAAAACAGTTATTGATGTTTCGCAAACATCCAATCCATTTGCAGTAAATATGTATGTATTATCATATGATATTAATAAAAAACTAACAAATGCAAATGATGCAGTTAAACAAAATATTAAAACATACTTAGGCGAATATCGCATGTTGACAGATGCTGTTAATATATTAAATGGATATATAGTAAATATAGGTTTAGACTTTGAAATAATCGTATATTCAAATTATAATAAAAGAGAGGTTCTTACTAAATGTATAACTGAAATGCAAGACTACTTTGATATAGATAAGTGGACATTTAATAAACCAATAAACATATCGGAATTAGAATTGATATTAGCAAATGTAGAAGGAGTTATGAGTGTACCACACGTGGAGATTAGTAATCTATGTGGTGGGGATGGTAATTATTCACCAAACAAATATAATATACCGCAAGCTACAATAGGTAAAATTATTTACCCATCATTAGATCCGTGTATCTTTGAAATAAAATATCCAAATAAAGACATAAAAGGGAGGGCCATTTAATGCATAAATTTTATAAAGTACTATACGATTCATCAATTTACTTACAACAACCAACTCATAACGCAGGTCGTGATGAAATACTGGAGATTGGTAAAGTTTTCTATGGTGATACTCGTGATGTATATAGATCTCTTATTAAGATTGATATGAGTTCGCTATCAGCTTCAGTTGATTCAGGCGAAATGGGCAATGATTGGAAAGCATATATCAATTTAAAATCAGCTAGATCAGAAGGAATACCAATGGAATATACGATATATGCAAATGCTGTATCGGAAAGTTGGGATATGGGGCGTGGTACAAAATTTGATGGGTTTCTTACAGGTAGTTCACCTTTATCAGGAACAATCGAACAGGGTGTTAGTTGGAGATACCGTAATGGTATTAATAGGTGGCAAGAAAATACATTTGGTGGTAGTGCAGTTTATGAACCATATCTAACCGGGTCTGCTAACGCAGAAGGTGGGGTTTGGTACATACCATATGAAGCTTCTCAACATTATAGTTACGAAAGGGATGATATTCGTATGGATATTACTGATATAGTTAATGGTTGGATATATAATGAGTTTACTAATAATGGATTAATATTAAGGCATGGTTTAGAAAATGAAGAAGACCAGTTAGATTATGGTGTTCTTAAATTCTTTTCAAAAGAAACGAATACAATATACGAACCAAAATTAGAAATAACTTGGGATGATAGTGTATTTAATACGGGTAGTTTAGAACCGGTTACGGGTTCAGCCGAAGATGGGTATAAAGTTGTTCTAACAAATTTTAAAACAAAATATGTAAAAGATAGTAAAGTTAAAATTAGAGTTAAAGGTAGAGATAAATACCCACAAAAATCATTCGGAACAACTTTTGAATACGACCAAGCAAAATATTTGCCAGAAACTACTTATTATCAGTTAGAAGATTATATAACAGGAGAAATCGTATTTCCGTTTGGAGATTATACAAAGGTAAGCTGTGATTCCATAAGTAACTACTTTGTTATGGATTTAGAAACATTACCAATGAAACGTACATATCATCTAAAACTAAAAATAGTTGAAGATGGTATATCTACTATTATAGATGATAAATTAATTTTTGAAATAGAAGAATAATGGCATTAACATCATTAGAAGCAATAGCTGAAAAATTACAGGAGAACAGACATAATCAACTTGAAGATATTTTGAGGATATCAGGTTCTGCCGCTATGGTTAAAAATGATTATGGTATAACTGTTGTGGAAGATACTAACATAGCATCATCTCTTATATTTAAACAATTAAATAAACCAAAATTTGACAAAACCGAATTACTAAAGTCAATAGATGTTAATGTAAAAGAATTAAAACCAAAAATTCCAGACGATCCTGGAAAGTTAATTCCAAAAGAACTATTTGATGCGGAAGTACAGTCGAATAAAGATTTAAATAGTAAAGTATCTCAACTCAATAGTGATATCACCGATTTAAATAGTCAAATAGATTCACTAAAAGCAAATTTGGATGCCGAAACTAATAAAAAATTACAAGTTGAACAATCCAATGATGCGTTAATTAATCAACTGACTACTTTATCAAAAACAATGGCGGCCTCAAGTAAAAAAATAGAAGCTGCTATTCAAAAATCGGTAGATGAATCAGTTTTACGTGCATCATTACAATCGCAAAATACGGGATACAAATCTCAAATAGAAGCGTTAATAAAGCAAGTGGATTCACTAAATTCAATAGTAGAAGGATTACATTCTCAACTTGGAGCAGTACAGCAACAGCAGACTGTTTCACAGGCGGTTGTTACCGCTACACAAGGTGCAGCTATGGCAACCAATTCGGATATAATATTTGATATTGCTTTAGTTAAAATGTACCCATTCAGCCCTGCTGGTGAAATAGTAGGTAGTGCTAAAAATGAGCACACATTTTTAAATTGGTTTAATGGTTCGAATTTAAATACACAAAACAGATGGGAATCTGGTGCATACTTTGATATAACAAACACATCAACCACAGAAGATATAGATATAATGACTGAAATAGAATGGCCTGGAGGGTTTGTTAATGGTAAAAGTAAACAAGAGTGGTTTGTTCCAAGCTTACATAACTTTACAATTAACCGTGGTCAAACAAGCCGTATCTGGTTTACCATACATTCGGAAGCTATTATATTTCCAAATAATGGCGATAGTGCTACATATACTGGTAAATATACAATAAAAGTAAGACGTCCTCGGAGTACATTTGGCTGGCAAGAGCGTTCAAAGGTATATCCAACTAAAATGCAAGTATTACATAAATCAAAATATTAATAATGAGTATTAAGAAATATAAAAATTTTGATAAGATAGATCAGAAAGGCACCAATGAGGGTAAATTTATTGAGGATAAGGATTTTGTCATAGTTACAAAAGGAGAAGTTGAAGAAGCTGATTTTGGTGATTGTGCATACGATGTTATGGAAGTATCGGTGTATGATATAAATAATAATTTATTACCAAATAAAACAGGTGATAGTATTGCATATATCAAATCAGGCAATATTAAACATTACCTTTATAATGTAACAAATAAGGGCGGCCAAAAAGAATTGGCAATTGATATTGAAAAAATATTAAAGGATTTGGGATTCCATAATGGCATTCTACGTACTAATATAAACTTTGTTCGTAGTAGAGTTGGTAATGAAAATGAAATGAGACGTGTTTGGATTCAAGAAATATCACCGTCAAAGAATGAAATTAGAATACTACCATTAAAAACGGCAGATACTAATATATCAAATCTCAATACAAATGATTTAAATAATCTTCAAAATTTAAATAAAGATTTTAAATACTATAAACGTAGTATTTTGGATTCATTAACTTCTATTGAAAAAAATGTTCTTGATTCTATTAATTCGGCATTGGAAACTAAATTTGGTAAGGATTTTTTTAATACAATTAAAAATGATTTTGGTATAAAAGATTTTAATGTATTTAGAACAAAAATATACTCTGATTTTAAAGAATCTGTTACCAACTATTTATCCAATAGGTACTATGATATACGTGAATCCAATTTCTCAAAGCAAGCTGAGACTCGTTTTATAGATTGTGAGCAATATGAATTTTCTATGATAATTGGTGAAATGGAAAAAATACTTTTTAATTGTATAGAATATAATTCATACTTTTTAAAGCGTAGATCTATACTAATAAAGGAAGTACCTACGGAGTTTAAAGTAGTAGAATTGACAAAGAATGTACAAAATAATTTAAATGAGTTTGCTACACAAACAAAACCAGCTACTTTAGTATATCCAGCGCCAACTCCTACACCGCCAATATTTCCTCAAAATATATCAATACCAACTAGTAAAAGTAATTTTGAATATACTATTAGAAATTTTAGTAGTAAAAATACAATTATAGTTAAATTCGTAGACGTAACGGGTACAGAGGTTCAGAAATCTATAGCTATGGGAAAAACGATAACAGTATGTGCACAAGATGGCTCTGTTTCAGCTAATAATATTCAAAATAGAGTTCAAGCAGATGATACACCACAGGGATTAGCTTCCAAAACAGCACAATATCCGGCGGTTGATTGGGAGTTTACAAAAACAAAAGCTTGTAATACTCTTGATGTAAGTGAAATGGCACCAACGCCTTCGCCAGTTACCGTAGCTACACCAAAAGTAATAACACAAACTCCGCCGGTGGTAACAACAACCCCTACTCCACATGTAGTAACAACAACTCCCAGCTCAACCACATCAACCGGTGGTTGCTTTGTAGAAGGAACGCTTGTAACGCTCGCAAATGGTGCTAAAATAGCAATTGAAGAGGTAGTGACAGGTATGGAAGTTCTAACGTGGAATGAGCAAAGTGGACAACAAGAAGCAGGCATAGTAACTGATTTGATTCGTCCTATTAGTTCCGATATTATTTCAATAGAATTGAATAATGAATCAATAGAGTGTACAACGGATCACCCATTATTTGTAGTGGGTAAAGGTTGGGCATCATACAATCCCGTTAAAACAAAAGAAGTACACCAAATGGAAGTTGCTGAATTAGTAGATGGCGACTTAGTATTAAATACTTCCGATGAAGCAGTGGCAATATATTCAATCAGTCCTATAATAACATTAGTTCCAATTCAGACTTACAATTTAACCATTGAAGGAAATCATACGTATTATGCAAATGGTATATTGGTGCACAACAAATTAGCAACGCCAGTATCAAACGGCGGTAGTGGTGCTGGTGGTGGGGTATCTATGCCAGGAGGTGAATTGGATAATCAACAACAACAATATGGCGGAATGCCAGTAAGAGGTGGTTCAACCAGCGGAGGACCAAGAAACACAACAGCATATCTTACCACAGGTGGTGGTGAGTAATAATATTTAAATTAAAATATTTATATCAAAAGTAATTAATGTTAGTAAACCCGTTTAATAATAATAGTCCTACAAATGACCCAATACGGGATAATGGTAACAATATATCCACATGGGATGGTTTGGGCCCCTATCATCCATTTTCTAATATAGGAAATAGTGGTGATGGTGGTGGTGGTGGAGGTGGTGGATATGTGGCACCCGTTACACCAAATCCATCATTTGTGCCGCCATCGTATTCTACGAATGGTAATGTAAAAATACACTTAATATCCAATATACCAACTCAGTTTACTGAAAATGATAGTAATGTTGGTATTGGATCTGTTTTAACATTGGATAAGACTATACTATCTTTTGGAACTGAAAAAATATATAAGGCTGTTGTAAATGGAAAAAGAACAAAAAATTACTTTTCGGTTTCAATAGAAAAAACACATAATACTTCTGGAGATATTATAGCCGGCCAACAAGTATTGGTGCCCAACATCAACACACCTCAAACGGCACCCAATTTAGTACCAAATGTATGGCGAACTAGTACAAATATTTTACCAGGATTAACATTTGGTAGTACTGCTACAAATAATGTTAGTGTAAATGATTATTTATATGCTGAAAGTATATCTGTAAAGGAATTTGAATTTGATTCAACCAATAATCAGTATAAATTTCTAAATGAAAGAAAGGTAAATAAATCCGTAGGTACTGTTGATATTAGGTTTGAATTTTTGGATAAAGTAATTGATGTACTTCCGGTTGAAAATAAAATTGTTAATTATAAAATTATATTTAATTCAAATTTACAAAATGAATTAGGAAATAAGCTATCTTTAAAGTATGATATACTAGATAGAAATCGTAATATAATTAAAACCAGTACAATAAATTTATCAGAGGGTTCGACTGATTTAGAAAGTTTAGATTATAATAATTTAGTAAATTCTACTGTTAATTTCACATTAACCGGTAATTTGGATAACTCATATACCTACACAGGAATATACTATACAAATGCAGGAACAAAATTATCACGTTCTTCAAATTCATTTGATGGATGGACGAAAGTTGCAAATACATTTAGTGTATCCGGTAAGGAATTGGTTAATGGGTTTGTGGTGAGCGCGCAGTTAGCAAAAAGACCAGCCGTTATCAGACCGGTCCTCAATATAACAAAACCGCAATATGATAAAGAGGTTAAAGATTCAGATGTTGATGCGACTTTAAATGTACAATTTAATTCCAGTAATACGGACTATGTAAGCGTTTATATAGATAGCGACAGTGTATTAAAAGTTCCAGCAAAATCTGGATACTTTCAACTATCATTTAAAAAGGATTTTAGAGGGGTTTATGGTAAGAAACGAATTATATTAGTTCCTACAAGTGATAAATTGGGTACAGGTGATAGAGTAGAAACAATTATAAATTTTATAAGTGTAAATGATTTTCCAAGTATTACTGAAATAACCGTTCCTACTGAAATTATAATACCATCGTTTTCTGATTTAAATATAACATACGATGTAATATATAATACATTTGCGGCAACTACAGTTGATGTTGAGTTATTATTGAAGAATAAGACTCATATAAAAATTTATAAAAATTTACAACCCAATGGCCTTCTAAAAATAAATTTAAAAGATTTAGCCGATAAGCATAAGGGATGGAATGGTAGTGATAATGTAACACTTACATTTAAACCATATAATCGTGGTGGTGCAAAAGAATTATCTGGTAACGAATATTCGGTATCTACAAGAATACAATATCCAAATATACATTTAGACGAGGATATAATTAGGAAATCAATATTTGATGCATTTCATGATCATTTAAAATTTAATGAACCTGAGAAGGATAGTAAATATTTAAGTCATCTTGCAAATTTTGATAATGACCAACATATATTAATTTCAAGTTGGGAAGAAGATAACTATACATTATCCGATAAAAAACTTGATGAAACCGGTAAAGAAGTCATTACGAATGAAGTAAAGTCTGTTATATTAAAACTATACGAACCATTACCGGCTGATATACAACCAAATACCACATTCTGGATTACAAAATTAATGACAAACCCATTAATTGAAACTGTAATTCTAACAGAGCAAGATGTGTTAGAATGCCCGCCTATAAAGGGGCCGAATTTTAATGTAGATGTGGATTTTGTAAAACATTCTGCATCTGGATATGAATCTTTGGATGATTTAATAATAAGCGCATCAAGTTCAACCACATTAATACAAACATATTTAAGTGCATCAAATTTAAATACTGATGATTTAAACATAGAATATGTAACTGGTGAAGTTGCAAGTGGTAGTGCGGAGTATCTTTGGAGTAATTTTGTACATTTTAGTTCCGCTGCCGAACGTGTTAATAATTTTGTATATAAAGTTCAACTTATAGAAAAATATGAAGGAAATATTTTAAGTATAGCGGCAAGTCCTGCATCGGAATCATTATCAAGTAAACAAGATATAGATAGACAGAGTATAAAAAAATCATCAGTTATACAAGGGTTTGATGGGTTTGAAAAACTTTTATATACATCATCGTCATATACAACTGCTACTAGTTATTCTATAACTTGGCCATATGATAACTCTGGACGATTGGCATCCACCAATGCACAAGTTGGTGCGTGGTATGATAATCTTTTAGGATTAGCCACATATTATGATAATCAAAACTCAAATTATCTAATAAATAATATACCACAATTTATAACAACCAATACTGAAAATGAGAACTTTTTATTATTTTTCTCAATGGTTGGGCATCATTTTGAT
>Ga0214919_10004374_pt1 | contig 20711 bp, 25 predicted proteins | sample LL1503_MetaG_FD_177994 | JGI IMG/M metagenome (GOLD analysis project Ga0214919, IMG submission 177994) | Freshwater microbial communities from Lake Lanier, Atlanta, Georgia, United States - LL-1503 | ecosystem: Environmental > Aquatic > Freshwater > Lake | place: USA: Georgia | collected... | reverse complement strand
AAAAAAAAGAACGAAAATGAGAATGAAAAAAAAACTGAAAAAAAAACTAAAAAAAAGACTAAATGAAAAAAATGAAATTTTATTTTTAAATTATATTAAATTATATTAAATTATATTAAATTATATTAAATTAAATTATATTATATTAAATTATATTAAATTATATTTTTAATTATTTTTAAAAAATTCAAATAATATTCAAATAACATTCAAATAATATTTAACTGATATTCAAATAATATTTAAATAATATTTATAAAAAAATTCATAATTATCATTAAATATGATTAAATGTGATAATATATATATATAAAAAAAATTGAAATTAAATTTATTTATTTAAATATAAAAATTTATTAGTATTTATATATTAATAAATTTCAAAATAATAATAATAAATAATTAATAATAAAAAGATAATGTAAAATTATAAAAATATAAGTAATGAAAAAATATATAAATTAATAGATTTATATTTTAATGACAAATTTATGATATATAAATTATAATATGATTCGTATGCTTAATTTATAAATGAGATAATATTTAAAACTTTGATTGAAAATGAAAATATAATATATGTCAGTGAAGATAAAGAAACTAATATAATTTATGAATATTCATTTAAATATGAAAATATTAATTTAAAATATCCAGAAGATGATAATGGAAAAATAATATATCCTGAAGATGCAAGACGATATCATTTATCATATTCATCAAAATTATATGCAGATGTTAAATAAATTTAAAAGATAAGAAATATGAATTTAAATACAGTGGAAGAAAAAATAGTTGGTTTTGAAAATAATGTATTAATAACTAAAATACCAGTAATGGTTCGATCATTATTATGTTCAACAACAATTAAATCAATAAATATAAATAATGAATGTGATTATGATCCAGGATGTCATTTTATAATAAAAGGAAGTGAAAAAGTAATAATGGCAATGGAGAGGATGTGTGAGAATAAGATATTAATATTTACAGGAAAAGATGATATATTATATAAATTAACAGTAAATTCAAAATAACATGATATAAATGCAAATATATAAAAAGCTGATTTATTTATATATAAAGATGGAACAATAAATATAAATACTAAATAATTTGGAGAGATACCAATATGTATTTTTTTTAAAGCACTTGGAGTATAAAGTGATGAATAAATTATTAATTATATAATATATGATAAATCAGATTTAGATATTATAAATATATTTAGAAAATCATTATTAATAACATCAAATGAAATAATTAAATTAGTTAATGAAAATGGATTAGAATATAATTTAAAAATTATTTCATAAGATGATGCAATTAAATATTTAAGTTATAAAATAAGAGATTATAGAAGATTTTTAATATCAAAATCATTGAGTTAAGAAATGTAAGATTTTTAGAAATAGTAAATGGTAATTAATATATTATAAAATGATTTTTTACCTCATATGGGAACTAATTTATTAAAAAAAATATATTATTTAGGATTAATGGTTAATAAAATATTAATGTGTTATTTAGAGAGATAAAAACCAGATGATAGAGATAATTATATAAATAAGAGAATAGATTTACCAGGAATATTAATGGCAAAATTATTTAAAGATTATTATAAAAAAATGATATTAGAAATATCAAAAATATTTAAAAAAAGATTTAATGGAGATAATATTAAACCGATAGTTGTTATTAATAGTATAAAAGCAACAACAATTGAATAAGGATTAAATTAAGCATTAGCAACAGGAGTATGGGGATCACCAAAGAAAAAAGGAGTAGCACAAGTATTATAAAGATTATCTTATTTATTTACTGTATCATGTTTAAGGAGAATTAGTATAGCACCAATTCTAAATGATTCAAATAATAAAGTAGATAAGATGAGACATGTTAATAATATATAATTAGGATATATTGATAGTGCAGAAACTCCAGATGGAGGATCAATTGGATTAATTAAAAATTTATCATTAACTTGTGGAATAACATTACATTTAACATCTTAAGTATAAATAGTATGTCATATAATTAAAAATTCAAAAACAAAATTTGTTGATTTATTAGAATGTAAAAATTAAGAATTAAAATATGGAAATAGAGTATTTATAAATGGTGAATGGTTAGGAGTATCATATGAACCAAATTTATTAGTTGATTATTTAAAAGAAAATAGAAGAATAGGATCAATTGATAATACAGTATCAATTATATTTGATGTATTTAATAGAAATATAAAAATAAATTGCGATGGAGGAAGAATGTATAGACCATTATTAAAAGTAAGAAATAATAAAATAGTTTTAACCTAAGAAATGTTAGATGAAATTGATTTAGATGAAAAATCTTAAGATGATATTTAAAAAATATCAAATTGGAATTAATTTATTTATAAACATAATGATTGTATTGAATATATTGATATTGAAGAAACTGAATAAGCAATGATTGCAATGTATACTACAGATGTTGATAGAGAATATTTAAAAATGAATACTATTATTAAAAATCCAAATATAAATGGTTCTGTAATTAATAGATATGATAATACTGTATATGTTAAATATACTCATTGTGAATTGCATCCAATGTTAATGTTAGGTATTATAACTTCAAATATACCATTTTGTAATCATAATCAATCACCAAGAAATTATTATAATTTTGCATTATCAAGATAAGGAATGGGTATTTATTCGACAAATTATAGAGAAAGAATTGATTTAAGTTATATTATTTATAATCCATAAATTCCTTTAGTAAGAACATTAAATTCTAAATATACTAATGTAATGCATATGCCTTGTGGAGTAAATGTAATTGTTGCAATTATGTGTTATACTGGAATGAATTAAGAAGATTCAATTATTATTAATAAATCTTCATTAGATCGTGGATTATTTAGAGCAACTATTTATAAAAAATATGAATCAGAATTAAAAAAAAATTCAACAACAACTTAAGATGATGAATTTTTAAAACCAGATAAAAAAATAACTGCAAATATAAAAGATAGTAATTATGAAAAATTAAATTAAAAAGGATATGTTCCTGAAGAAACTACTATTGAAAATGGAGATGTATTAATTGGTAAAGTATCCCCAATATAAGGAGATTCAGAAAAAAAATATATTGATTAAAGTGAAATATATAAATCAAATGTTAATGGTATCATTGATAGAGTATATGATATTTAAAATGCAGAAGAACATAAAATGTATAATATTAAAGTTAGATCAGAAAGATACTCCATGATAGGGGACAAGTACTGTAAATTGTCATCATCTTAGGTCTTGACAAACAAGGGTTGGATTAATTTTGATAATTTATATAAAAGAGTAAAATTAGAAAATGAAGAAATATTAATTGCACAATTGAAAGATAATAAATATATTGAATATGTTAAACCTATTGATGTTTACAAATTTGATTATAATGGACCAATGTATAAATTAAGATCACAATTTGTTGATTTAGATACTACGATTGATCACAAAATGTATGTTTAAAAAAGAAAAACTCATTATGTAAATGGTGTCAAGAAATATGGTTATAGTGGAGAATATGAATAAATGGCAGCAAAAGATGTATTTGGAAAAAGATTAAAATATAAAAAAAATTGTGAAAATTTAAATAAAGATATAGAATTTTTAGAATTAAATGAAACTAAATATGAATATGATGCATTCTTAGAATTATTAGGAATATTTATATCAGATGGTTGTATATCTAAAGAAAAAAGTTGCATAAATATAACATGTGGTAAAGAAAGAAAAATATTACATTTATAAGATTTTTGTAAAAGATTAAATGTTGATTTATATTCTTCTAAAAATGAAAATACATAATTAAATACAATGAAATTAGGTATGGATCATAATATAAAATCAAAAGATTTAACTAATTATTTACGAGATCTAAGTGTAGGAGCAATTAATAAATATTTACCTGAATATGTTTGGAATTTATCTTAAAGATAATCTAGAGTATTATTAGAAAGTTTAATTTCTGGAGATGGATCTTATAATAAATAAGGATCATGTGGATATTATACTTCATCTAAATAATTAGCAGATGATGTGATGAGATTAGCAATTCATGCGGGATGGAGTGGATAAATAATATTGGTTCGTCCAGAAGGAGTTGAATATTCAATAACTGGTGAAGATGGTAGAACAAGTGAAGGATATACAAATGCTGATGCATTATGTGTTAGAATAAATAAAACTAAAAATGAACCTGAAATAAATCATGGACATACTAAATAATAAAATGGATAAACTGAAGAAATATATGATTATGAAGGAGAAGTTTATTGTTTACAAGTTCCAGAACACGTATTTATGGTTAGATAAAATAATAAAAATGTATGGACTGGTAATTGTTGTTATGATGATTAAACTGATGTCTTGACAAATAATGGTTGGATACCAATTAATGAATTATAACTAACTGATAAAGTGGCAACATTATAAAATGGTACAACTCTTGAATATCACAATCCAACTGCATTATAATAATATGATTACAAAGGAGATATGTATTAAATTAAAAGTAATTAAATTGATTTGTTTGTCACACCAGAACATAATATGTATGTTGGAAATAGAGATGGATATAATTTCTAAACAAAACAAGCAAAAACATTATATGGTAAACGATGTACATATTTAAAAAATGCTGAAAAATTCAATAATATTGGATTAGAATATTTTGTTATTCCTGGTATCAAAAAATATGATGAAAATATACATCAAACAAAATATCGACCATTATTTAAAAATACAAATAATGAAAATAAACATCAAATGTTAAATCATTTATTGATGATAAAAGAAAATGATACAATTTAAATTAATAAATATAAAAAATTAATTGATGATATCGATATGGGAGATGAAATTGTTATTCCATTAGTTGATAAATCTGCAAAAAATAAGAAAATTAATAGAAAAATATATAAAAATGATTTAGTATTGGATGTAGATGCTTGGTTAATATTTTATGGTATATGGTTAGCAGAAGGATGTAATAATCAAACACGTGTAGAATTTGCTGCAAATAAATAAAGAGTAAAAGATGCTCTAAAAGAAGCTTGTGATATATTAGGATTTTAATTACATATACATTTATCTGAAGGATAATATAATAAATATTGTGTATATGATAAAAGAGTAGTTAAATATTTAAAAGATTTTAGTGTAAAAGCAATTTATAAAACTATGCCTCATTGGGTGTGGGATTTGAATAGACATCAATGCAGAGTATTAATATATGGTATGATGTTAGGAGATGGACATACAACATATGAAAAAATTGGAGGTTGTCGACATTATGATACTTCATCTACAAAGTTAGCTGGAGATTTCTAAAGATTATGTTTACATGCAGGTTGGTCTTGTAATAAAAAATTAAAATATCCTGCTGGTCATTCAACTGTAATGAAAACTGTAAGACCAGGTTATGTAATAACTTCTAATGTTGATTCGTGGAGATTAACTATTATTACCAAGTAGAATAGACCAAAAGTAAATAAAAATATTAAACCTAATGGAAATGATAGACATGATAATTGGGTTCCTTTTGAGGGAAAAGTTTATTGTTGTACAGTTCCAGGGAGTATTTTATATGTGCGTCGTGGAGGCTACGTATGTTGGTCAAAAAATTCTGTCAATGGTCAAAAGGGTACGATTGGTCTGATACTTGATTCTGCAGATATGCCATTTACAGAATCTGGAATTTAACCAGATATTATAATAAATCCAAATTGTTTTGTCGGATCATCCTTAATTTAGATGTCAAATGGGTTATCAAGAAGAATAGATTCATTTAGTTAGTAAGGATTAGAAAGTGTATTAACATTTAAAAAAAAAGGATTAATAAATTCATTTTCATTGGGAATGGAATGTAAAGGAATTTAAAAAACATTAAAAATAACATTAATGGATGGTAGAGAATTAATATGTACACCAGAACATAAATTTAAAGTTAAATTTTAATTTAGAAAAGATTTATAAAAACCAGAATTAGGATATAGAACTGAATATATATATAAAGAAGCACGAGAATTACTAACAATGGATAACAAATATGCAGATACTTTAATAACCAGTATTGAATATCCAGAAGATAATATGAATGAAGATAAAAATTGCGATTGGGAATTAAATATGGGAGAATTTAAATTTAATATGAAAACATATAATGAAAGAGAAAAATCATTAGCATTTGCAAGATTATTAGGATTCATATTAACAGATGGAACAATCCATAAAGTTAAAGATTAAAATGAATAGTATGCTGTAAGATTATCAATAAGTCATATGATTGATGTTAATTAGATATTAGATGATATTTATTTATTAATTAATAAAAAACCTTAAATAACTGGAGATGAATATGTATATGTTGTAAGTTTACCAAATAAATTAGGAAAAGAAATTGCAAATTTAGAAGGAATAGTTAATGGAAGAAGAACAACATAAGAATCATCATTACCAACATTTTTATTTGATAATATGTGTCCAAAATCATTTATAAGAGAATTTTTAGGTGGATATTTTGGAGGAGATGGCCATAGTCCATTTATAAAATATAATAATTTTGAAACTGTAAAATTATCTTAATCAACATGTCAAGAATTTGAAGAATCATTAGTAGATAAAATGAATAATATAATTTATTTATTAGATAAAGTAGGTGTTAAATCAAAAATTCAAAGAATTAGAGATTGTCATAAAAATAATTAGACATATATTGATAGACCACGAATATAGGTTGAAATATCAATTGATTCAAATATTAATTTTATGAATTAAATAGGATTTAGATATTGTTGTGATAAAAGTGCAAGATTATCAATTGCAGTATCATATGAAAGATATGGTAATTATGTTAAAAAGTAGCACAATGAAATGATACAATTAATAAATCAAAAAATTAATAATTAAAAAAAAATAAATATTAATGTAGCAATTGAAGAAAGTAGATCAGAATATTTTAAATATAATAAACCATTAAATGAATATTATTCATTATTAAATAAAACACAAGTTGATAATAGAAGAAGAAAAGATAGATCAAATACTTTAGATCATTTTGACTATAAATTTATTGAAAATCCATAAGAATACTTAAAATTAATAGGATGTTATAATTATTTTGGTAAAGATATAAATGGTAAAAAATAATATATAGTTGGTAGAAATATAAATTATATTCCAACATGGAATATGAAAATATTATAAATTGAAGAACATTCTGAAGAATTAGTATATGATATTGGTGTTGCTAAATATAATAATTTTATTACAAGTGGAATATGTGTTTCTAATTGTATTCCATCAAGAATGACCATAGCATAATTATTAGAGAGTCTTGTAGGTAAGGCAGGAGCATTAAATGGAACACCAATGGATGGAACTCCATTTAATAATTATGATATAGAAACAATATATAAAATTTTGGAAGATAATGGATTTGATAAAACAGGAGACGAAACAATGTATTGTGGATTAACTGGAAAAAAAATGAATTCAAAAATATTCATTGGGGTTAATTATTATATTAGATTAAAACATTTAGTTCAAGAAAAAATACACGCAAGAGCCAGAGGACAATAACAAATGTTAACTAGATAAGCACCTGAAGGAAGAGCAAAAGATGGTGGATTACGTTTAGGAGAAATGGAAAAAGATTCATTAATAGGACATGGAGCTGCATATTTTTTAAAAGAAAAATTATTAGATTCTTCTGATAAATATGAAATGTGGGTATGTAATGAATGTGGAAAAATAGCATAAAAATAAATAGATAAAGAAATATATATATGTAAAGATTGTAAAAATACTGAAACTTCAAAAATAGTACTACCATATAGTATGAAATTATTAATTCAAGAATTAATGAGTATAAATATATTACCATAACTTTTACCTGAAAATTAAAATTGATTAAATTATTAAATTATTATATTATTATATATTATTATTATATTTTTATATTTTTTTATTATATCAATTAATTAATAATCAAATAAATAATTTATTTGATTATTAATTTAAAGTTTTTGTTAATTTAAAAATATTAAACCTAAAACATTAATATTAAACATACGAAAAAAATGTATGTACATATATATATATATATAATAAAATATATAAGATAAAATTATTGTTTAGACAAAGATGAAATGTGTCATAAATCAATAATTTTATATTTTAATTCAAATTTAATTATCTTCTTAATTATCTTAATAGAAAGAATCTAAATTTTCATCATTTACATCATACTTAATTGCTAATTTATTCTATTCTTTTATTTAATTTTCTGCTTGCTTAATGATTTACACTTATTTTTATTAAAAAATTATTGATTCAGGTTTATATTCAAATTAAATATCATCTCCTTCCTCATCTTTAATTTCTTCAAATGCAAAAATGTCTGCATCTTATTTCCAAGATTATATAATATTTCGATATGTTCCTTATAGATTAACTACTATTTATGATATCTAAGGATTTTTTAATTATATATCATTTTATTAAATCTAAATAATATTATTATTATCATTATTATCATCATTATTATCATCATTATTATTTTCAATTTATAAAGATTCATATTTTAAAGCATTTTATTAAATTTTTTCAATACTTTCTAAAGTTGCTTGTTCAATTTATTAATAATAATTATCTATATTAGCATTGATAAAGTTCATTTTTTAACCTTCTTCTTATTTTGGATTTATTAAAAAATACAAGAATATGTTATTTAATAGTTAAATTTAAGGAAAATTTACATTTTTTAACTAGAATACATTAAGATTAGCTAAACAATAATTATTACAAGTATCTGCAATTTCATTTTATTTTGAATTTATTATTTTTTTAAATTATGGAACTAATTTATGTTCAACATTTTACCATGTTTACTATATTTAATTACAAGTTTTTTTAATTATTTATTATTATTCTTCTGTTTATAATTATTCTTCTTCTTAGATATTTTCTAATATTTAATTTATATCTAATATTTAATTTATATCTTCTATTTAATTTATATTTTATATTTTTATATCTTCTATTTTTATATCTTTTATATTTGACTATTCTATTTTTATCTTTTTTATTTTTTCTATTTTAAATTTAAATAATTTTAAATCTTTATTATTTTCATCAAAAGATAATTTAAAATTATTTATTTTTGTTTCTTTGTATTCCTTCGTCAAACCAACTCTCGTGTCCTCGACTTTGTATTTTTCTAAAATCTAATTTTTAAAGAAATCTTAAATGAAATTTTCAAAAAGTGTATAATTAATTTATAGTTATGCTTTCTTAAAATTTTCATACACTATTGTTTTAGTTTGATTATTAATACATAAAATATCATTTTCTTCTTATTTACTCCAACTAATCATTGAATTTTTAGAAACAATCTTAAAAATATAAAAATATGGAATTTATTAATTTTAAAAATTTAAATCAACATCATCTCTGAATTGTTATATTTCTACATTTTTATTCAATTTTTAAAATTAAAGGTAATCATCTTTATTTAATTATAATTTGTTTTTTTCTAATCTTGAGTAAACAGATTCACCAAATTCATGATATATTTTATATAATTTATCATTAAGTTTTTTAAATAAATTACGGAAATTTTTTACATAAACAAATAAATATTATTATTCTTTATATTTTCCTGTAAAACAATAAGAATTTAAATGTATTATTTTTGATTATTATTTTATTGAAAAAGATTTGGTTATTAAATTTGATAATTAATATTTTTCTTTTTATTATAAAATTAATTTTTAAAGCATATTATTTATTTAGTCATGAGATAAACGTACTGGTTGATCATATAATGCTTTGGATATTTATTGATATTATTATTTTCCTTGAACATATAACTATTTAAAATAATTTTTATAATTTTTTATTTTATTTGTATTATATTATTATTATTATTAATTTGGATATCCTTAATTTGACATTTATTACTGTTGATTTGAATATCCTTAATTTGACATTTATTACTGTTGATTTGGATATCCTTAATTTTATCTTTATTACTGCTGATTTAAATATCCTTAATTTGATTTTTATGGTTAACGTGAATGTTCTTAATTTTATTTGTATTACTGTTGATTTAAATATCCTTAATTTGATTTTTATGGTTAACGTGAATGTCCTTAATTTGATTTGTATTATGGTTAACGTGAATATCCTTAATTTTATTTTTAAAATGCTTCAAATTGTTTAAGTATTAAATTATCTTTTTATGGATTATCAAGATTATTTTTATACCATATTATCCATTCAGAATTTTAAAATTATTATTATTTCCATTCATCAAATTATTCTTATTCTTAATTTTATTATTCTTAAAATTATTCTTAATTTTATTATTCTTAATTTTATTATTCTTAAAAAGGATTCCAATAAGTATTATATAATTTTTGATAATCTTAATTATTATTATCTAAATCTGCATCTATTATCTTAGAGTAAAAATCACGATGTGTTTCTATAGATTATATACCTTGAAATATTTCTTATATATTTTAATCTTATTTAAATGTTTAAAAGATTTTATCCTTAAAAATTTAATCTTAATCATATTCTTATTCTAATTATTCTTATTCTAATTATTTTTATTATCTTTATTATTAAACATTTTTTAATTATTAATCTAAGGTTTCGTTTGACATCGTCGTTTTGTTTTTGAAAGTTTTTGAAGGTTTTGAGAGTTTTTGAGAGGTTTTTTGTTGTTTTTTTTATCTTTGAAATATTTTTATGGATTTTATATAGTAATTTTATTTCAATTTTTTTTCATTTTTTCATTTTTTTATTTTTTCATTTTTTTCAATACATTAATCCTGACAAATTACTCATTATTTTCATCACATTATATGATCTTGCAAATATCTTGATAATTCCATCATTTTTTTCATTATAATTTAAATTAATTTCTAATATTTGATCATCAAATTTTGATAAATTAATAGATCCAGAAGGTTGTGTTATATTTGGAAATAAATTAAAATTATATATATTTACTCCAAATAAAGATCTTGGATAATATTTATATGGAATGATATAATTACTTTCAATATTATCTAGTTTAAATCGACTATCTGTTGAAAATTTAAAACTAGAATTAATTATATCATTATTTAATTTATCAATTGAATTTATATATTTTTGTCTAATAATTTTTAAATCTATAGATTGTAATAAATTTTTAATATCAAATATCTAATCAATATTAGATATAATTGATGTATTTTTATATTTATTATTTATAGAATTTAAAATAACTTTTTTAACATATAAATAATTATTCATATCAATATTATATAAATCATTTAAAATTTCATTTATATCATCAGACATCATGTAATTATATAATACATTACTATAATTATAATACTATTTATTTAAAATAGCATTTTTAGTCTAATATATCCAAAATAGATCTTTAACACAATTTTTTAAATTTAACTAAATTTGAATATTACAAGTTTTTTCTTTGGAAAAAATTGTAGAAACACTTTGGCTTCTTGATGAAGTAATATGTTCTTTATATTGCATTTTTTGAATTAAAAAAGTATGTTTTGAATAAATTAAAAATTTTTTTTCTTCATCTGAAACATTTATATAATTAACTATTGGTTGACATTTTATTTTTTGATTAATTAATAAAATAGTTTCTTCTAAATTATTTTTTTTTATTATTAAATCATCAAGTTTTTTATATTTTATATTTATATATAATTCATTTCCATTCATCGCAATAACAGGTAAATATCCATTTAAAAAAAATGTTGGAATTGTTAAATATATACTATAACTATCTTTCTATGAACTATATTCAATTAACTATTTAATATTACCAATTAATTTATTATATCCACAATTAAATTCATTATTAGAATAAATTGATTGCATATTATATTTAGAATTAAAAATTTGATTATATATATAATACCAATCACAAGTTATTGTATCATAAATTTGACCACCAATATTAATATCAATATAATCAAAAATAAAATTACCAAGATTATATATCCATTTAAATATTGGAATTGGATTATTATCTCGATTTATTATAATATTTTTAATATCATTTAATATTTGATTTTTTTTATTATAATCATTAATATTATTATTAATTGCATAATTGATTTTAATTTTTAATTCATTTAATATATTAAATATATTTATATTATTATTTATTATGTCATCATTTGAATTAAATATATTATAAATAATACTATTATCATTAATTAAATAATCAATATAATTTTCAAAAGTTAATATTGGTTGATTATATATATAATAATTATTTAATATTGAAAAATTATTTTTATGATAACAATACTATATAATACTATTTTTATTCTATAATTTATTTTTATACTAAAATATAACTTGAGAAAATTCTAATTTATTTATTAATATCTCATTATTTATATAATCAAATATTGTCATATTATTATTATCTAATAAACTTGTATCAAAAATTAGTGTATTTTCAAAATTAATTAATAATTTTTCTAATATATGATTAAATTTTATTAATATATCATCATTAAAATAATTTAAATTAAAGAATTTAGTATTATAATTATATTTATAATATTTAATGATATTAATTCTTTCAATTATATTATTATTATATATAAATTTTTCTACATCATTTATATTTTCAAGTATATTAATTAATGTATAATTAATAATTTTATATTTTATTTCATTTATTATTATAATATCATTTATATTTCCATTTATTGAATATAATATATTATTATATGTTATATTATCATTAATTATATTATTATTATCATTATTAATTAATTTATTTAATAATAATTTAATTATTATTTTTTCTGCAATTTGTAAATTTATCTAAATATTAATTTCATTTTGAGATATTAATTCATTATATTGAATTATATCATTTATTTTTTCATATAATGAAATATAATTATTATAATTTTCTTTTTTAATATTCATTTCATCTAATGTATATGTTATTTCTGGATACAATTTATTATTATATACATTATTAAATTGATATTTATTATTTATATATTTAGTATAATTAGTTTTAATTATAACATATTTGTCGTATATTATTGGTAATAAAATTATATTATTTTCAAATTTATTTTCATTATTTGGAATATATAACCAATATTTCTATATTGATATAGTATCTATTTTTGAAGCATATAAAATTAAAATATGTTCTGGAATATATTTTTTTAAATATATTGAATTTTTATCACTTAATATATTTATTAATAATTGTTGAGATGCATAATTTTTAATATAATTTATTATTATATCCTATATACTTGATAATAATTGATTTTTAATAATATCTTTAATATTAATATCATTAATAAATATATTAAAATCATCAAATTCTAAATACATATGTAATATCAAAATTTCAATATTTTTATCATATTGAATTATATTATTATTTTTAAAATAATTAATTAATATATGATATGATATATTATTTATATTTATAATATTATTAAGATTAGATAATAATATAAATAAATTATTTTCAAATTGATTTATATTATAATTAATAGAATAATTAATTGTATAATAAGATAAATATTTATCTGTTATATTTGTAATATTTGATATAATATTTGTTATTAAAGATGATATATTATAATTTGTATTTAATTTCATATTATTATTTATTTGTTGTGAATTATAATTATAATTATTAAATATTTCTATAATTTTAGTTTGTAAATTAGATGATAAAATATAATTTAAATTATTATTAATAATAATATTAGATTGATACTATTTATTATAAAAATTATTTATATCAAATAAATTTTTTAAAATAAATGATTGAAATGAAATTAAATCAAGTTTATTTATTGTATTATCAAATATAATATTATTAATATTTAATAAATTTCTATTTATAATAAATTTTTCAATTTGAGTTTTTTCCTATTCTATTATAATATCTATCAACTATTCAATTGCTTCTAATTTATATAATTTTTTATCATAAATAAATTTAGAATTATTTATATTATTTTTAATTAAATTTAATCTATTGTCTTTTATTAATTCATTATTTATTATATCATTTAAATTAAAATTTGTATTTGAATTTATTATATATGATATTTTTCCAGTTGTCATACCAATATTATATCCATTTAATAATATTGAAATTATATCATAATATTTTTTATTAATATCATTTAATATATCTATTATATCATGAAATTCATATTTATTATATAAATTATATATATATTTATTATAATAATATAATATTTTTTTATCATTTAATGTTGATGGATTTATTATAAGATAATTTGTTATTATTATATCATATGATAAAATAATAATATTTTCAAAATCATCTGTAATATTTTTAAATTTTAATAATTCAATAATTGTTTTAATTAAATTACAATAAATATTATATATATTATTATTATCATAATTAACTAAATTTAAAAATAATTGATATGAAAATCCATTTTTATATATTTTTTTTAAATTATTTTCTAAATCATTTAAATTATTTAAATTTGCTTGATAACTATAATAATATATCATAATTTTATCATAATCTTTTATTTGTAATAAATATTGTAAATTTAATACATTATAAATTAAATTTTGATCATCATTAATTAATGTATATAATTCTATATTATTTGTATTTTTATTATATATATATATTTCTTTATTTGTTAATTCAATTACTATATCTAAGATAATATATTTTAATAAATATTCATTTATTAAATTAATAATATAATTTATTATCTATTTTGGACAATATATATTATTTAAATCTAAACAAAATATTAAATTATATACATTTGAATTAATTATTGGTCCAATTGTATTATCTAAACTAATATAATGAGATCTAATATTCATATTATGAAAATAAATATAATGATATAATTCTAATAATTTATTTTTAGAATATTGTAAAAAATAATTACTATTATAAATTGTTTGATTAATATCAAGTAATATTGTTGATTCTGATGTAATTATATATTTACTTGTATATAAAATAAAATGTAATAATAAATCATTAAAATCATATAATTTATTATTTTGATTATTTTCCAAAGTTGAATTAAAATATACAGATTTTAAAAAATTTTTAGATATATTTAAATTAGTTGTTAATATATCAATATTGTCAACACAAGTTATATAATTTATTATTTTATAATTACTATTTATAAATAAATGATAATTTATATTAATATCATATTTAAATAAATACATTTCATTATGTAATTCATTTAAATTTAAAAAATCAACAGGATATACTAATATATAATTATTTTCAATATTTAAAACTAAAAATTTAATTATATTATTATTATCATCTTTATATATAGTATTATTTATATTATCATATATTATACAAATATCATTAATTAATATATTATTTGAACTTGTATTTAATTGAAAAATATATTTATCTATAACTACATTTGATAATATATTTGCAATAGTTGTCGTATTAATTATTCCTAATCTACATATTTTAAGAATATTATCAAATGATGTAGATATATAATTTATTAAAATATCAATATTATTTATTATATAAGATTGATATAAATTATAATAATTATCAACTCCATTTTTATAATAATTTAAATTTGATATATTCGGAATTTTAATTAAATATTTATTTATAAAATAATTTTTTAATTCTATATTTAAAATATTTGTTGCTGTCATATTATATATTCCATTTATTATAGTATAATTAGATTTCATACAAATTATTCTTCCATTTAAATTTTCTAAATTATTTGTATGTATATTTTTATATATATTTTTTAAATATTTTATATTATGTTCTATTACATTATTTAAATTATCATACTATATTATATTTGTTATATTAATATTATTTGATACATATATATAATTTGTATAAATATGTATTATTGATCTAATTTTATCATTGGTATAATTTAATTTTGATAATATATTTAATATATATACATATTGATTATATGTATCAAAATTAATAATTTGTTTTTTTATATCTAATATCTAATCATAATAAATATTATTATTATCTAAATTATTATTATTAAAAAAAGTTGATTTGTCAATATAAACATAATCATTAATATTTATATTATTTAATGTATTTTCAATTGAATTTATTGTAATAATATAAGAAATTGAATTTAATAATATTTCTTTATTTATTTTTGTTATTTTTCCAATAATAATTGGAATTTTGTAATTAAATGTATTCTATGCATTTGATATATAATTATTACTATCATAAATAAATAATAATTTATTTATAACAAATAATATTTCAAAATCTAATATATCATTATTTTTTACTATTATTGTAATTTCATATTTATTTGAATTTAAATTTAAATTAAAATTTGTTATTTGATATAATTTTTTAATATTATATAATGATTGAGTTGAAGATGTTCCACAATAATAATTTATCTAATTTAATATATTTTTATAATTATCAATTAATATATTATAATTACTAATATAATTTGTAATCTATAATGTATTATTAATAATATTAGTTATAATAACAACATTTTTAATATTATATATTCCTTCATTAAATAAATTTGACTATTGACTTTTTGTTGCATTATTTGAATCATATATAAATAATAATGACTAATTATAATTTGTTATTGATATTTTAATATTTAAAAAAAATAAATTTGAATATTTTAAAGTATTATCTGATGATACAAAATTCATTATATTATTTGATGGAGAATTATATATATCATAAATAAATAATAATTCATTTTTTATATCATATATATATTCATTTATATTGACATTTGAACATACTTGTGTTATTATTTCATTTTTAATTATATTATATACATAATATATGTCAGTAATTATTGTTTTATAGGATATATCATAATTTTTTATAATATAATTAATATAAATTTGTAATATATAATTTAGATTATTTTTTGAATATATATTAATCATTTTATATTTAATATCTTTTTTATATGATAAAATATTATTTAAATTAGAAATATTATCTAATAATTTAATATTATATGATAAAATATTATTTAAATTATTATAATTTAAAATATAATCTATATATGAAAGATTAATTTTATTTATTTCTATATTTTTTTTAATAATTATATTTATTTCATTTTTATTTTTATATATTAACTAACATTTTGGAATTTCAATATTCAATATTATATTATTTAATAAATGACCATTATTTGATATTTTAATATTAGATATATTACCAAAATTTGTATAATTTATTTTAGTTTCATTTATTGTATTATAATTTGAATTACATTCAATTAAATTATCTTCATCTATTATATTTTTCTATTTAAAAAATGTTATATCTTCTTTTTTATTTATATCAAATATTTTATCATAATTCGAAGTAATAGTTAAATTATTATTATGATTACTCTTTAAATTTAAATCAATTCCATTCATTTTAAATGAAAAAAAAAAAATAAAATTTTATATAATAATATAATTATTTTATATTTAAATTAATTATAAATTTGATTATTTAATTATTTGATTATTTAATTATTTAATTATTTAATTATTTAATTATTTAATTATTTAATTATTTAATTATTTAATTATTTAATTATTTAATTATTTAATTATTTGATTAAAAAAAAAGTTTAAAAAAAATATTTTTTATAAATTTAATTATTCAAATAAAATTATTAATATTATATTTATATTTATGTATTTAATGAATCTTATTAATTGATTTATTAATTAATTTAATAGTTTGTATTCCTTCATCAAACTAACTCTTGTATTCTTGATTTTGTTCAATAATTTGTTCAATAATTGGTTCAATAATTGGTTCAATAATTGGTTCAATAATTGGTTCAATAATTGGTTCAATAATTAGTTCAATAATTGGTTCAATAATTTGTTCAATAATTGGTTCAATAATTGGTTCAATAATTGATTCAATAATTTATTCTTTATCAATTAGTTTAATAGTTTATTCAATAATTAATTATTTTTTATATGATGTAAATTATGGTATTAAATTTAATTCAACTAATTTAATAAATGATAAATATTCAATTTCTATATCATATTATGCATCATGTTATAAATTTTTATTAATTTATTATTAATAAATTTTTGTATATAATTCTTCAACATTAGGATATTTTAATTTTCCATTTTTATTTTTAGATTAAATATATTATTTACTTTATAACATATTATCTATAGCAATTGGAAATTTGTAATTAATATTATATTTAATAAAATATTTTTATAATTTTTTAATATCAAATGATATAATATTATGTCCAATAATAAAATAACATAATTCAAAATCATTTTATAATTATATTAATATTTAAATTGGATTTAATCCATTTTAATAAATTTATTTAATTGTAAATTTTTAAAAAAAATCAATTTTATTTACATTTTCATTTATTAATACATTTACATGTTTTATTCTTTCATATGTTATTATATTATAAATAGAATATGATATTTATATTATATAATAAGTAGTTTTATCAGTTTCAATATCTAATACCATAAAATTTTATAATTTTTTAAAATTATTTTATACAGACATACTTAAATAAAAATTTTTATTAATTTATTAGTTTATATTTTTTTATCAAACTAACTCTTATATCTTTGACTTTGTTAAATAAATTTTTATTTTCTTAATTTTATTAGTTGATTTATTGATTTGTTGATTTGTTAATTAGTTAATAAATAAAATGTTAAATTATATTATATATTATAATATAAAATATACTTTTAAATATATGATGCTATATTTTTAAATACATTTTTATATGATTCTAAAATTATTTATAAGAATATATTTAATAAAACTTTTCACGATATAATTTTATATTTTCTGGATATTTAGATTCATATACTAAACTAGATGTATTTTGATAATTATTATATTTTAATTTACTTTTACATTTTTTATTTAATATTACTCTTTTAACTAAATAATAAATTAAATATAAACTACTAAATAATCCTGCAATTAAAGTATATAATATTCGTTCAACATTTGATGAAGTCGCATTACAATTCCAAGCTAAATACATTGCATATACTGAAATTAATATATTAATTAATTTTTTTAAATTAATCTATTTTTTAATTTCAATGGTTTCATTTTCATCATAACCTTCGTAATTATCTTTATTAAATAATAAAGATACTGGGACAATTAATTCGGTTAATGTTTTATCAAATTTATTCATATTTATTATTTATTATATATATAATAAATAATAGATTTTATTTTATTATTTTATAAATAATAATTTATTTAATTAAATAATAAAATCAAATAATAAAATCAAATAATAAAATCAAATAATAAAATCAAATAAAAAAATCAAATAATAAAATCAAATAATTATTTTATAAATTATTCTTAAATTATAAGATCATCTCTAAAATTTAAATTTCCATTTAAAATTATTTTTGGATTTTAAATTTATTCAATCATTTTATCATGATGTTTTTTTAAATTTATTAAATATAATTAATCTATTTAAGATTCTTCAGTTCTATTTCTATTTTTTATTCTATTTTAACATTCATCAATATTTTTATCTAAATATATAAATCTATCTATTTGTGAATAATAATTATTTACAAAATTTTAATATATATCATTATATATTTTTATTTCAACATTTGTTATCATTTTCATATTAAACATTGTTTACATAAATAATATATCAGCATATATACTTTTATCTAATATAATTATTTAATTATATTAATTTTTAAAATTATTAATTATTTGTTAAATTTATTAAAATTTAGTTAATAATATATATATTTAAAATGTAAAACTCCATCTATTTATATTTTAATAAAATAAATCTAATATATTAATTCCATAATAATTTTTCCATTATTCAATTGGTTCATTAATAATTTAAATTTTATAATTTAATAAATTAAATTTATTTTCATATTATTTTATTAAATTAATAATAGTTGATTTTTCTGCACCAATATTACCTATAAATCGTCAGATTTAGTAGGTTGCGAAGAACCTTCAATAGAAAATATTTTATTTGATATATTTTTTTACATTTTAAATTTAATTATTATTTACAAAAAGAAGTTGATTATATAATATAAAAATTTTTATAATTAAATTTTTTATAATTAAATTTTTATAATTTGATATATATATATCAAATTATAATTATTATATATTAAAATATATTATTAAATAATATTTATCATATCAAAATTATCATTTATTCATACAATGTTAACAATTTTATCTATTTTTTGCCTAACTAATAATTAATATACTTTAGATATGAGTTTTACTTTTTTCATGTTTTTCAACACTACCTTAAAATTATTTTTAACATTCTTAACATAAAAATTATTTAGCATTATTTTATTTTTTTAATTATAATTTTTAATCTTTTAATGATTATTTATCTTATAATATGCTATTTTTTATTTTTAAAACATATGATTCTTCTAAATTTTTAAAATTTTTTTTTTATTTTGTTATATTTACATTTTTTTCAATTTATTATTCTAATTTTTAAATAGATATTATTATTTAATCAACTATTTATTAATCATATGTTATTTTTTTTTATA
>Ga0214919_10004373_pt1 | contig 20711 bp, 37 predicted proteins | sample LL1503_MetaG_FD_177994 | JGI IMG/M metagenome (GOLD analysis project Ga0214919, IMG submission 177994) | Freshwater microbial communities from Lake Lanier, Atlanta, Georgia, United States - LL-1503 | ecosystem: Environmental > Aquatic > Freshwater > Lake | place: USA: Georgia | collected... | reverse complement strand
AGTAGTGGTGCTAGTTGTGTAATGTCATTTGTTGATAGTGATAACTTTGCAATCAGAGTTAATAATAGTGAAAATATTTCAATCAATATTCATTCCCCACTCAAAAAGGAAGTAAGTTATCACAAAGTTGAATCAGATTCAAAAAATATTGTATATACACATATGACTATTGATTCCCGTGGTAATCTTGGATTAGGAACTGCTTTTCCTACAGCAAAACTTGATATTCGTGGTTGATAAGAATCATTGTTGTTATATAGTTATTTGTGGTGACAACACCCTTTATTGTGGTTATTCTAATGATGTTACAAAACGAGTTAGTAATCATAATAAAGGGTGTGGAGCTAGATATACAAAAACTAGACTGCCAGTTAGATTAGTGTATACTGAATGTTTTGATACCAAGAGTGATGCAATGAAGAGAGAGTATCAAATCAAACAATTGACCCGTCAACAAAAGTTATATCTGATTAAAAATTATGAAAATAGAAGTTTCTAATGGTGAAATATTAGACAAAATTACAATATTAGTAATTAAGTCAAAAATGATTACAGATCCAGTTAAGTTAAAAAACATCAACAATGAATTGGATGAATTGAAATCATTTCTTGACGTAGTTGGATATGAATCAAATGTTACTGTAAATTCTTTGGTTAAAGAATTACAATCAGTGAATGAAAAATTGTGGGTAATTGAAGATAAGTTGAGAGACAAAGAAAAGTTAAAAGAGTTTGATGATGAATTTATTCAATTGGCAAGAGGCGTATATTTCACAAATGATGAAAGAGCAAGAATCAAAAAGAATTTGAATGAAGTTACCAATTCTAAGTTGGTAGAAGAAAAGAGTTATCAAAAATATAATTAATTATGACTAAAATCCATTTACCTATCATTTGTTACAACCACACGGTTTTATCACATTTTATGCTTAGTGTGATGAAACTAGTATTTGATGGTCAACGTAGAGGCATATCATTTTGTGTAGATTGTATATATTTTGAAAGTTTAATTGCAAGAGCCAGAAATGCAGCAGTTGCTAGTTTTCTAAATCTAACAGAATGTGATTATATGTTGTTTATTGACAGTGACATATCATTTGATTCAGAAGATGTATTTAAACTACTTAAAAGTGATAAAGATCTTGTTTCAGGTCTATATCCAAAAAAGTATATTAATTCATCCAAAGTAAAAATGTTGGCAGATAAAGGACCAGAATTTTTTAATAATAATTATGAATCATTGTGTACTGATTTTGCTACGGAAATTTCATATTCACAACATGTAAAAGAAATTGAAGAAGTTGAATATGCAGCAACTGGATTCATGTTGTTTAAAAAATGTGTATTTAATCAAATAATCAGATCTGTTCCAAATATTAAATATGATAATGACATTGACGGTTATGCATCATATGGTGATAACTTCTATGATTTCTTTCCTTGCAAAGTAAATCCAGAAACAAAAAAATATGAAAGTGAAGATTATGGTTTTTGTAATTTGTATAGAAGTATTGGTGGAAAGATTTATGTCAATACCACCTGTAATCTAACACATCATGGTTGGAAAGGATATCAAGGCAATTTTTATAACCAAAATAAGATTTGGTGGTCATGAAACTAATAGTTTGTTTACCAGGCAATAATTTCTCAGGTCAATTCTTAGACCATTTTATTGCCTTTTATAATTGGTGCATGCGTAACAACATACACGTAATGGTATGTCGTAGAGAATCATGTAATATCTACTATGTACGTAATATGTGTTTAGGAGGATCATCTACTGCAGGTGAAGATCAAAAACCATGGCAAGGAAAAGTAGAATATGATTATATGTTGTGGATAGATAGTGATATTGTATTTCAGGTTGATGACTTCATTAAGTTATATAATATGCAAACAGATATTGCATCTGGTTTATATTTGATGCAAGATGGTAAACACTATGCTACAGTTGAAAATTGGGATGAAAATCACTTTGTAAAGTATGGTTTGTTTGAATTTTTAACAACTGAACTAATTAATGGTAGAAAAAATCCTTTTACTGTAGATTATACTGGATTTGGTTTTATTTTGATTAAAAAAGGAGTGTTTGAATCACTTAAATATCCTTGGTTTAGACCATTATGGAAAAAATTTGGAAATGTGACGGAATTTACCATGGAAGACGTAAGTTTTTGTCATATGGTAAAAGATTTAGGATATAAAGTCCACGTTCACCCAGAAGTGATTGTGAACCATGAAAAGAAAATTTTACTGTAGTGTTGACATTCATAAACTGATGTGATATTTATAATACAGTATGATGAACTCTCTACACTACAAAACCGCATATAATAACATTCTAAATCAAATGCCTAAGTGGAAGCAGTTAGCTATCAAAGAGGACACAGAACGTAATAATATGAGTGGAATTTTAACTGAATTTCTTGCTAAGGTAATTGAAACTGCGGAAAAAGAGTATGAAGATCATTCACTGATGAATGAACAGTTGAAAAAGATGGAGAGTAAGGGTATTGTTGATAAAAAGACCTTCAACAAATCAACTGAGACAAAAAAGAATACACCACCAACAAAACTTAAAAATAGAGAAAAGTGAAACAATTTACAATAGGTTATATCAGACACAATAAGTACGTTTATGAAACTTATCTAGGACCAAGCATTGATAACTTGGAAGGAGACTTTGATGTACTAAGTACATCTGATGAAAACAAACCAGCAGCTAATTATAATGAGTTGATTTCCAAGTGTAACACCCCATATCTGATTCTTACCCACCAAGATGTTACATTTTCACCAAATCTATTAGACAAACTAAAAATGACCATTTGCGCATTACCAGACTTTGGTGCAATTGGAATGGTTGGTGTAGATAAACAAAACAACTACTTTTGGTCAGATTCACAACAAATTTATCCTCTTGATACATTAGATTGTTGTTTTGTTGTAATCCGTCCAGATGACAAGTTATTGTTTGATAATGTTACATTTGATGATTATCATTTGTATGTAGAAGATTATTGTGCAAATATTCAACGTATACGTAAAAAAAGTGTACATACAATATTGATTGATTCAAAAGAAACACCAATAACACTTGGTTATGATGAAGTGTATAAAAATTCAAAATCATTTTTAAACCACCATTCATATACTCTTTCAAAAAGAGGTTCATGTTGGGGAAGATATGGTGAATATAGACAGAAACTATCACAAAAGTGGCCTGGAATATGCACAACATGATTGAATACGTACCAAAGGTAAGAGATACGCCAAAATTAGTAAAAGTAATTAGTGCTTGGGGTGATATTCCTACAATCTTAAAAGATATTATAACAACTTTTAATATCAATCCTCAAATTGCATTAGAATTTGGAGTTGAATATGGTTATTCAACATCTGCACTATCCAATTATTTTACCAAAGTAATTGGTGTAGATACATTTACAGGAGACATACATTCATACATAAAAAGAGATCATTCAAAGATGACTCAGTTTGTATTGAAAGATTATACAAATATTGAGTTGATAAAATCAAATTACCAAGATTTTATTAAAAACAATAATAATATCTATGATTTGATTCATATTGATATTGTTCATACCTACAATGAAACATATGAATGTGGTGACTGGTCAGTGAACCATTCAAAGGTGGTAATTTTTCATGACACGAATTCATTTGACGAAGTAAAAAAAGTCTGTTATGATCTTTCTACAAAATACGGATTAGAGTTTTACAACTACCCTGATTCTCATGGGTTAGGAATTCTAATAAATAATTCTATATAAAGCTATGAACGTTTTGGACCACCTCAAGACCAAGACCGTGCCTGAAATCAAGGAATATTACATTAATAACACCATTCCTGCTGCATCCGCCATGATGCACGTGACTGGAGACTTCAATCTGTCTACGTTGATCCGTAACAGTAACTTCTTTGGTTATGAAAAAGTGTTTTATGTAGGTGGTAAGAAGCAGTATGACCGTCGGGGTACTGTTGGTACTCATAACTACATTGATATCACCTTCATCAAGACTGAAGAAGAGTTTGTGAAGACCATCAATGATCAAGGTTATACCCTCATTTCTATTGAAAATAACGTTAACTATGAATGTACTGACCTGTTTCAGTTCATGGATAACGTTAACGTAAAGGATATTAAGCCCATTTTCATATTTGGTGAAGAACAAAAGGGTCTTTCAGACTATATTCTTGATAACAGTGCGCATATTCTGACCATTTCTGGAAAAGGTACCGTTCGCAGTCTGAACGTAGGCACCGCAAGTGGAATTGTGTTGGGTTATTATTCCAAGTTTTTTTAATCTTTGGTGTTGACTTTCTCTGAATCTGTGGTAATCTGTTTATAAGATATGAAACTACCTATGTTGTTTGCCCGTACAAATACGGGTGCTATCCAAACTTGGACCATTGAAGTTGATGGTAACAAGTATCGTACTCACTACGGTCAAGTTGACGGTGCAATTCAAATCACTGAATGGACAGTTTGTGAGGGTAAAAATTCAGGTAAAAAGAATGCCACTTCATCTGAAGATCAAGCTGTAAAAGAGGCTAAGGCCACTTGGAAGAAAAAGAAAGAGAGTGGTTATTTTGAAAATATCAAGGATATTGATGATGCTTCATTTACTGAACCAATGTTGGCTAAGAACTATGATGATTATAAGGATGATTTGAAGTATCCTATTTATAGTCAACCCAAGTTGGATGGTATTCGTTGTGTTGTAAAGAAGGACGGTATGTGGAGTCGTAATGGTAAACCTATTGTTTCAGCTCCTCATGTATTGGTTGCGTTGAAACCCTTCTTTGATAGGTTTCCTAATGCAATTCTTGACGGAGAACTGTATGCTGATAAGTTTGCCAATGACTTCAATGCTATTTGTAGTTTGGTAAAGAAAACCAAACCTACAACTGAAGATTTGGCTGAGAGCGCAAAGAATATCCAATATTGGGTTTATGACTGGATTGTACAGAAGACTTTTAGTGACCGCAATAGTGACATTACTACTTATATTGTTAATAACAGTGTGGTTCGTCGTGTTCCGACTCACCTTGTGGACACGATTACACATTTAAATGAATTGTATGAAAAGTATGTTGATGAAGGTTATGAAGGACAGATGGTTCGTACTGATGGACCATATGAAAACAAACGTAGCAAACATCTCCTCAAACGTAAAGAGTTTCAAGATAGTGAATACAAGATTCTTGACATTGTTGAAGGTGTAGGCAACAAGAGTGGTATGGCTGGACATATGGTATTCAAGAACCACAAGGGCATTGAGTTTCATAGTAATATTAAAGGTGACCGTGAATATTTGAAGGAACTACTAAAGAACAAGAAGAAGTATATTGGAAAGAGTGCTACAGTGAAGTATTTCAATCTTACACCAGATGATGAAATCCCTCGTTTTCCTTATGTAATTAACATTGACCGTGAAAGTTATGAATAAAACAAAATCAGCTAGGATTGTACTGGACATTGAATGGGAATGCGTGGATGATAGTGATCTTCCTTCATTGTGGGATTGGAAACGTATCAAGTTACCTATGGATTTAACTAAGGTAAAGTATGTTGGTATTCAAACACCAAATGGACCAGAGAATGTAACTAATTGGATGGGAAATTAAAATATATGACTAATGTAAAGAAATCAGATATTGTTGACTGGCTTAAAAATGTTGTGGAAAAGAAAATGGTTAAGGAGCTAGATATTCCTAATGCTAAGGTATATCTTAGTTGTGACCGTCCACATCCAGATGTAATTCTAGAAACCAAGAATGCTGATGGTGATCTACAAATTGTAAGGTTTCTCATTATATGAATGATAATGTATTGTATTATGGATTGTGTTTTATTGGATTATTACTAATTATCAGTGCATTTTTTATTCTCACTAAAGATAATGACAACCAATAAGTTTTTTTTGACATTAGCAAGAACTATTGACCACCGTGTAGGTCATACAGATGAATGCAAGCCAGATGTGCCTGTATTGCCTGTAAATTATGCTCTTGCTAGTTTTTTCTTGAGGTTTATCATTGTTATGGTAAACTTTATTACATGTGGGTTTATTATAGCAAATATTATTCACCACTGGTAAAAAATTATGAATAAAAAAAATAAAAAAGCTAATAACATTGGTACAGCTATGCATACTGTATCTTATTTGTCTCAACCATATATCAAGAGTGACTATAAGAAACCGTTGACTCTTCAAGAAATCATAGAGAATCAAGAAAAACATATAATGTTGATTCCAAGATCTGAAGAGGATCAAGAATATATTAAAAAACTTGAATCATTGATTATAAAGGATATTCCAAATGATATAGTATTAGAAAAATTTGAAGACTACTATGTTAAACATAACCCCACAGGTTGTGGTTCAATTAGAATAGGCAAATCAGAGTCAGTTGAATATTTTTATGGAGATAAACTAAAAACTGAACCACTTACTTGTGATGAAAAGTTGAATTTAATGTGTCATTGTCATAACTGTGACAGTTTCTTTCCACTAAGAAATCTTAAGTGGGTTGATCATCCAATTATACGAGAGTCAGATCAAAAACCAGTAGAATACTATGATAGTATGACACCAATGTGTGCTAAATATCCAATATGTCCGTCTTCTTGGTCATGTTTTGATATACACGTTTTGAACAAACAATATTCTTTAGAAGATCATAAAAAAGGAAAGTATGACCAATAATCCAAAATATTACTTAACAGTAAATCTACCACCAAACTTTGATGATGTAGATGCAGAAGCCATTAAAACAGATTTAATGGCTTATATTAACAGCAAGAATCAATATGGGGCTATGTATGGTCCAAAGTCACATAAAAAGGGAATTACTATTGATAAAGTAATTTACAGAACAAATGAAGACTAACAAAGAAGTAGTTGATAGACTAAAAGAGTTTACTAACAATAATTGTAACACTACAATTGATCCCAAGTTGTGTGAAGACATTCGTTATCTGTGTGATGAAGTTGAAAGATTCAGTCGTGAGATTGTAAAGGCTAATAATCATATGGATGAAGATCATATTACAATTCAACGTTACAAGAATAAACTGGAAAAGTGTCAACAAAATTTATCTATTTATGAACCGTTTTAATAAAATTATGTTGGGCGGGCTTGCAGCAGTTCTATTAACTGCTATGACTGTAGAACCACCAAAAATTAAGGTATATTTAATTACCTCATATAGAGGCAATGATCTAACAATTGAAAAGGTGTATTTAAAAAAAGAAAATGCTGAGAAATATCGTGATATGTACAAAGACAGTCATAATTATTCAGTAGAAGAACGTGAGTTAACAGAATGAAGAAACTATTAATTATTGCATTGTTGTCTACTGGATGTACCAGTGGAATGTTGTTGAGGTACAGTTATAATAGAGCATTAGAGACACTACCACCTTGCAGTAGAGTACATGCTATTAATAACAGGTATATTACTTACAGTATGATTGAAAACTCTACAAATAATGTTTATACTGCACATACAAACTATTATAGAGCTTATTATAATTGTGACGGTAAGATTATTAAAATCACACCAAACAACTAATGCAAGACAAAATTGATAGTATCATCAAAAAACATTGTTTGGAAATGCAAGAAGTAGACAAGACCAAAAGTATTCCAATGATTGTAAAACAATTGGATGGTATTGTTTACTCTATGTACAGAGAACTATATGGATTGCGTGATATACGTTCAGATAATTATTATCTGAATAGTTTTACCGCTGATGATAAAAAAGGACACTGTTGTTAAAATGAATGTAAATGAATTTGAACGTACAAAGCCTGTAATCACTATGCAAAAAATCAATGATTTGATTAAGCTTATTGATGAAGAACGGGTAAAGACAGAAATTTTATACAGAGACAGAGTACGTAGTCTTGATGATATTAGTATTCTTCTTAAAGAAACAAAGAAAAGTTTTGTGAAAGGTGAATAATGAAATTCAAAAATTTTGAAGGAGTAGAATATGAGGTTATTTATGCAAAACCTCACGGTAGATATCATGCGTCTGGTTTATGTGATAATCCAAACGTTAAACACCCTTCAATTATTGTTGATCCTACACTACAAACACGTAGACAACTCAATGTCTTAATTGAAGAAGTATTTCACGCACATTTGTATGATTTACCAGAAAAGAAAGCCCGTAAATTTGCTGCTAATCTTGGCAAGTTAATCTACAATAGATTTTTAAAACAATGAACACATTATACAAAGTTATAAACTTGACTGTTGGATTAGTTTTTGGTATTCTATTTTCAATGGGAATATTGTTGATATTATCAATTTTCTTTGTAGTATTAATTCCATTTCTATTTTATTTCACCACAAGAGAAGTAATTAAACAATTAATCGTAATCAAATAATATGAATGAATCAAATAGTGAAGTGTTGGTAAAGAAAAACATTGTGATGTACGCAAAAAAAATCCGTGACATCCAACGGGATCAAATAGATCCATATATGGAGTTAATTGAAAAAAATCTTGCTGAATTGTATCCATCATTGGTAGATAGAGATGATGGTGTTGAAAATTGGACATGTGACATTGCTAATGCTGCATCTAATGCAGAAGTAATTGAAACTCTTGATAGAATTGAACAGATTCTTGAAAAAGAATTTAAAGACAAATGGGTATGTTGTGTTTGTGGTGAAAATACCTATAATGTTGACAGTGACTATCTAGCCGGTATAGATCATTTGTCTTGTCTTGTAAAAGAAGAATTGAAAGAAAATAAAAAAACTGAAAGTAATGATCAATTACAAGAATTAAAAAATCAACTAGGTAATTTACAGACTTATGTAAAACAACTAGAACAACAATTAGAAAGACTAGAGGAACACTACAATGAACCAACCAACTAATATTCAAACCGTAGATCTTGAAGTAAATACACAACTTTTACTAGATGTATTTCTTAAATATGGTGTAGTTACTTCACATCCAATTGATTATGAAGAATTTGTGAAAGATGTTATTAGTACAACTATTTCCACAAAAACTATGGTATATGATCAAGTAATTGTACCAGGTTATTACAGTTTCAATTTGTGAAGTTATTAATTGCATTAGGTATATTGATATTTGTCTATATAATTGGTTGGCACCAGTTATATGGACAATTTATTAGTGACTTTTACAAAAAATATCAGTGGTATTTGGTATTTTTGAGTGTTCCAAATACCATTTTATCAATTTATGCTGCAAAAATTCTAACAGAAGTTTTTGAAGGTAAGATGTGGCCAAACAGAATATTTACATTCAGCATTGGCATCATAATGTTCACAATATTGACTCAAATATATTTCAATGAAAGATTGAGTTTAAAAACTCTAACTTTGGTTGGATTAAGTGGATTAATTGTCATCCTGCAAATTTTGTGGAAATGAAAAAATTTGTTGACTTTCTCTAAACTTCTGGTAGAGTTGACTCATGACTGAGACACTAGTTAAAGACTTTCTCAAGACTAAGGACATTTCCAAGTTCACCAATTTCAACGGATCATTTGAGAATTTGATTTCTCATTGTTCTGAATCTGAAATTGGTAAATTTGTTGAAGCCGTTGTCAAGTTGGCAATTTTGTCCAAAATTGACCTGTCAACTTTTAATTTTGGTGTAAATGACCAAATTTTTCTGGTTGAACAAAATGAAATTGCAACCAACATCAAGAACGTTTCATTTGGCACCAAGTCAAGCGGTCGTATTGATATCTTGGCACTTGAACCCAATTCTGAAACCGTGTTTGCGTTCAGTTCCAAGATCAAACACTTCAATTCCACCAACACCACCAAGTGGTCTGACTTGGAAATGGATGGTCTTCGTTTGATTGAGACCAAATCTGCTTACAAGAACTTCAATATGTACTATGGCGCAATTGTCAAGGACAAAAATGAATTGTCTTTGACCGCTGCACCTTCATATCTGAAAGAACTTCGTAACAAGGTTATTTTGATTGACCTCAAGGATATCAGCTTGATTTTCAACAAGTTGATGGAAGTGTTTCATGATGTAAAGTTTGATAACAACAATTACAATGAATATATCCGTGGTCAACGTGTTGTTCTTGATTTGATGCCTCATCAAGTAAATGCTCATGAAAACTGTGAGACTTATTTTGATAATAAGTCAAACTATCCTCTCAGTTATCTTTTCAATCATTTGCCACGGTCTGGTAAGTCTATTACTTGTTGTTATATGGCTAAGAAACTGAATGCTAAAAATATTCTGCTTCTTACACACTTTCCTATTCTGAATGCTCAGTGGGAAGCTACAATCAACAAGTATACTGCATTTGAAGGATGGAATGTAATCAATGTGTCACATGACAAGATCAAGGAAATTACCCTTGAATCTGATAAGGTGAACTTTGTTCTTGTGTCTCTTCAAGACTTTAAGGATTTTGATAAACCTAAGTTCAAGAACTTTGTTGATTACTCTTTTGATGTAATCATCATTGATGAAGTACATTATGGTGCTGAAACTGAAAAGGTTAAAGAAGCATTGTCTACTCTCAAGTTCAAGTATGTTCTTGGTTCTTCTGCTACACCAGAGAAGAACTTGATTCTTGGATCATTTAACGTTGAAAATACTGATTTGTATGATCTTGAAGATGAACAAACGTACAAGTCTATTGATGCACGTTATAAGCAATTTCCTGCAATTTCTTGGTATGGTTTGAATGCTACTACTATTCTCAAGGAAAACCTTGAAAATTATTTTGAAGAAAATGAATTCTTCACTTGGGCTAAGGCGTTTACTATTGAAGATGATGAATTCAAGTATAAGTTGGCAATTTATAACTTCTATCGTAAAATGTTTGGTGTAGGATCAGACATTTCCATGGATGGCAGTCCCATCTTGATGCATAATCCACGTTCTATTTTGATTACAGTGGATAAGATTCCTACGCAAGAAAAGTTGCGTGAGTTGTTGTACTCTATTCCAACCATTTCAGACAATTATGATATTCACATCACCAATTCTAAGTTGGAGTCTAACAACAAAAAGTTGTTGGTAAAGATGAATAGTGACTTCATGCCAACCAAGGAAAAGAAGTCTATTATCATTGTTGTAGATCAATGTCGTGTTGGTGTAACTCTACGTCTATGTGATTGTGTCATTCATTGTGATGATACAAAGTCATATGCTAATTACATTCAAACCAGTTACCGTTGCCGTACTGCTGGTCCTGGTCGTAAAAAGGTAATTGTAATTGATACTCTGCCATCTCGTATGTTGGAGATGTATTCTACATCAGTACACTATAGCCATCTTCATAAGAAGTTGGGATATGAAGTTATTCTTGAAAAACGGTTGAAGTCTTCTCCTGTACAAATCAGTGAGGATGGATTTAACTTTGTTGAACTTGATTCACCAAATACATTCATTAAGCAACTTCATCAACAGTTTATTGATATCATGGGTATCAGAAACTTTACTACTAGTGGTGTTATTACCAATTTTAACAGTGAAGTGAAGGATCTTGTGAGTAACTTGTCTGCCTTTTACAAGAAGCCAAAGGTAAATGACTTTATTGCAGATCTGACTGGTAATGGTATTAAGGGTGGTAAGAATAAGGATATTAAGGTTAATATCACTGGTAAACGGTCACGGAAGGAAAAAGATCCTGAACTAAAGGTTCAATTTCTTCTTTCAAATTGGCCATGGGCTTGTATTCTAACCAATTTCAATTTTCACACATACCATGAGTTGATGGAAGAACTGAATAAGAATGATTCTATCCGTGAGGAATTTGAATATATCAACAAAGTAGATCTTGACACTTACATCAAGATTATGGACTTGTATATTGTTGATAAGACACAGTTGAATCAGAAGATTGTATTCTTCAATCAATTCTCAAAGGATAATCCTGAAAAGATTTTGAATTATCTAACAGAAGATGATCATGCACTACAAGAATATGGTGATAAGTATTTGACCGTTGAACAAGCTACTAAATTGGTAGATCTAGTACCAGAATCAGAATTTACTGATCTTACCAAAAAGTTTGCTGATACCAGCAGTGGATCTGGCTCAATTCTAATTGCACTCAAGAATAAGTTGATGAAGGGTCTGGAAGGGGTGATTACAAATCCAGAACAACGTGAGAAACATATTATTGAGAATATGATTTATGCGTTTGAAATTCAACAGCGTAACGTTATTCTCAGCAAGTTGCGTTATAACCCAAAAGGTTATAGTGATAACATCATTCGTGTAAATACACTGAACCACAATATCACCAAAGAGTTTGATGTAATTGTGTCATTTCCTCCAATCAAGGAAACTGATAAGTTTGATGTATTCTTTGAATGTCAACATGGGTTGGTAAAGAATGGTGGTTATATTGTTGGATTGACTGGTCCAAATTGGATGATTTATCAATCCATGAAGACACAATTCTTTCCAAAGATGATCAAAATCAATCAGTTGGAATATTTGAACATCAATTCAATGCAGAAGGACTTTTTGGAATATTCCAAACATAGTTGTTATTTCTTGTACCGTAAGGTTAAGAAGACACATCCAACAAAGGTTGAGTGTGTTTTTAATAAAAAGACGGTAACTACTGAAGTAGACTTTGATGTAGATAGTTGTGTTCCAACTGTATTTACTGATGGTGTTCAAACAGTATTTAATGACATTATTTTCAACAAGTATGTCAAGAAGTTTGATTTCTCATATAAGAAGGGTCAGTATCAATCAAAGGACTCTGGTAACATGATTGATTCTGATGAACTTAATGATGAAAACAAGAGTATTTATACTGTACGGGTAAGTCACAATGCAAATACCGTAAAATACGGTAAACCATTGAAGACCATTCCTGAATATGACAAGTATAAGGTATTCATTTCAATTGGATCAGGTGGATTGAATCCTTGGTATGATAAAAACTGTACTGGTACACATCATGCTATTTACCATACAGTTGAAAATGAAACACAGGCCAAGAATTTGACCAAAATTCTCAAATTGAAGTTTTATCAGTTCATCATTGATATCACACAATGGAGTGGATTTAATACTAACACTATTGTATATAATCTACCACTATTGGATCTGGATAAAGAATGGAATGATGAATCAGTATATAAATACTTGAAGTTGTCAGATTCACAGATTAAGATTATTGAATCATATTATGCCTGAAGAAAATTTTGTAGTAACATCTAATGTAGTTATAAGAGAAGTAACTAAGAAAGTAGCAAAAGACATCATTGTGAAGAATCATTATTCACATAGATGGACAATGTGTAGTGTTGCTTTGGGTGTTTACTACAAACAGAATAGTGACAGTAACGTACATTTTGACGCAGGTGAAAAATTGATTGGGGCTATTATATATGGTCACCCAGTTGGTAGAGATAGTGCGGCTAGTATTTGTACGGTTGTTGAACCACATCAAGTGTTTGAACTAACAAGACTTTGGATTGCAGATGGATATGGTAAGAATATTGAATCATATTCACTGGGTAAAAGTTTTGATTGGTTAAGACAAAATAGACCTGATATCAAGTGTTTGATCAGTTATGCTGATCCAGAACAAGGTCATTCAGGTAAAATCTATCAAGCAACCAACTGGTTGTACCAAGATGCAAAAGAAATTTGTGCATATGAGAACTCTGTTGTAAGCTTGAATGGTCCTCCTAATTATGATTGGATTCATAGTAGAACTTTAACTGAAAAGTATGGTAGCAATGACATAGAAAATCTCAAAAAGACCATTGGAAAAACTTTCTGGATTAAAAAGAAGTTAAAGAAATTGAGATATATTTATGTACTGCCAACTGATAAGAAACAAAAGAAACATATTTTAAAGAATATCAAACATCCAATTGAAACTCAATATCCTGATATTGATAAAATGTCACCTGAGATTCAAATGATTGAGGTATCTACAACAGACGTTACAACTGGTGAATTTTTCTGATAACCATATGAAAAAGATTATATTATTATCACTACTACTTTGCAGTGGATGTATGAATGACAAAAATCTGGGATACGGTCATTTCAAAAATGAAGTAAACACTAATCAAATACAACTAGTTATCAAATGAAAAAAGTCATTGTTTCAAAAGTTGAATATGAATTTATAATTTTTTCATTGGAAGAGTTATATACACTATCATCAGATGAAACAATATCAGATAAGTGGTTATCAAAGTTGGAACCCACTAAAAAACTATTTGACTTGGAATTGGATTTCTATAATATTAGAAATGACGGACAAACTCCAACCAAAAAAGAAATGGTCAAATGGTTACTCACAAAATTAAAAAATAAAAGTCTTGACCTTTGACTTGTTCAATGGTAACATAGGTTATGTTAAATTTCAGTTCAGATAAAAAGAAAATTGTAATTGTTGCTGATCCACACAACAATCATCAAAAGCTTGATACTATCATCAAAAAAGAAGACGGTGACATTAATATCTGTCTTGGTGATTGGTTTGATAGTTTCATATATGATGAACCACAACACTATGCAGATACCGCAAAGTATCTACTAGAAAAGTTTTTACCAAACCAGAGTAACTATACTTTGTTTGGCAATCATGATTTGCATTATTTGTTTGACGCACCTAGTGTGTGGTGTAGTGGTTATGAACAATGGAAGTTTGATGCAATTAATGATGTAATTGAAAAACATAGAGGTTATTTTCAAATTAAGTTTAATTGGGCTTGTGTTGTAGATAATATTTTATTAACCCACGCTGGTTTGGATCAACGATTAGTGACTCCTAATTGTTCTACAAATAATGATATTTTCAAATATCTTGATCAATGTAGTGATGAAGCTACAACCAAGTTAAAGAGTGATGATTTACATTGGTTTTATCAAGTTGGTAATAGTAGAGGTGGTAGATATAGAACTGGTGGTATTGTATGGTGTGATTTTGATTATGAGTTTAGTCCTATTGAAGGTTTAAGACAAATTGTAGGTCACACCAATCAATGGGAAACTGGCAGAGCTGCTCAGTATCACAAAGAAGGATATATGAATATTACAGATGCAGATAATATTTGTATTGATTGTAATTTAGATCAGTATATTACTATTACAAATGGTAAAATTAAGTTGAAAAATTACGTTGACCTATAATAGGTTTAGTTACACTTGTGTTAAGGGTTGTTACATTACCGTGACAACCCTTTTCTTTTGAGTTAATAATGATATATTAGTACATATGAAACATTTAAACATTCATTGTACTCATTGTGATTCACAAACAGTCATTAAAAATGGCAAAATTAAAATGACATGTATGTGTGATGATGATGTAAGAGTGATTGATTTAAATGAACATATTGACGGTAGACATCATCAACATGTATATAGTATGTTTAATGATGATTATGAGTATGTTAACGTAAAATAGAGGGGGGAGGGGGGTACCCTCTAAAATAAATAAAAAGAAAATTCTAATTTGTCTATATTTATTGGACAAATGGGTGAAAAAAGACAAAAAGAGGGTTATATTTACGTAATTAGTAACATTAATTTCCCTAATTATTATAAAATTGGCGTTACTGAAGATATAAAATCCAGATTGCGTACATATCAAACAAGCAGTCCATTAAGAAATTACAAAATAGAGTATTATATACATCATCCAGACTGTTATACTGCTGAAAAAGAAATACATGAACAAATGAAACATTTTGCTAGGAGTCAGAAAAATGAATGGTTTGAAATTGGCAGTTTGCAAATGGTAATTGACAGATTGGATGAAAGTTTACAACCAAAAGAAAAGATTCCCATTGAACTTTATAAAAAATAAACAATAAAATGGAAAAACATGTTTTCACAAAAAATTGGTTTGAATTTAATTGTAAAGAAAATTGGGACAAAATAGTTCCAATAATCAATCCAACAAAAATTTTAGAAATTGGTTCATATGAAGGTGCCGCTTCATGTTATTTAATTGATATTTTATCAAAAAATAAATCTATTGAATTACATTGTATAGATACTTGGGAAGAAAATGATGATATTAAAAAAGAAGAAGAGTCTGAAGTAGAATTGAGATTTGATAAAAATATAAAAATGTCAATAAACAATTCAAAAAATAAAGTATATTTTTATAAATATAAAAGTCAAAGTCATGTAGCTTTGTCAAAAATGATTGTATCAGGAATTAATGATTTTGATTTAATATACATTGATGCTTCACATTATGCTCCTGATGTTTTGTCTGATGCTGTAATTGCATTTAAATTATTAAAACCAGGCGGTATGTTAATATTTGATGATTATTTATGGAGTGGTGATGAAAATATAGTTTATTATCCAAAAATAGCAATAGATGCATTTACAAATATATTTTCAAAACATATAAAATTGATCCCAGCTCCATTAAATCAGATCTACGTTGTAAAAATAAATTAATAAAAGTACTTGACCTTTATAAAAAGTACATTATACTTATGTTGTAAGGTGAGTTATGAATAATGTTGCAAATAAACTAATATGTTTGAATCTGAATGCTAACTGGCAACCAGTTGGGTTCAAAACCGTCAAAGATGCTATTGTGGATCTTTGTGGTGCTGAATCTAACGGTAAACCATCTACAATGGCATTGGATATTGAATATGAACTAGATGAAAATGGTCAACCCATCTTTGATGAAGCTAAGAGTATGAATCCAGTTTCATGGGAAGAATGGATGATGTTGCCTATTAGACCATGGGATTTGGCCATAAATAGTCCTACTAGAAGCATTAGGGTACCAACCGTCATCATTGCTACAAATTTCAACAAAATGCCTATTAAGACATTTAAAGGAAAACCTAGCAAAGATGGTATTTGGAATAGAGATCAAGGTATTTGTCAATACACTGGTAAGAAACTGACAAAAGATCAATCTACTATTGACCATGTAATTCCACGTAGTAAAGGTGGATTAGATACTTGGACCAACATGGTTGTATGTGATAAAAGTCTTAATAGTAAAAAAGGCAATAAGTTAAACAGTGAACTTGGTTTGAAGTTGAGAAAAGAACCAATTGAACCAAGTCCAACTCCGGTGTCTGCTTTGATTAGAGAAGCAAAACATCACACTTGGAAACATTTTTTAACTATTTAATAAAAAAATTGTAACGAAAACTTCTGATGAAATACTTATTCATCAGAAGTTTTTTATGCGTAAATCAAGAGTTGATAAAATTAGGTTGTTAAATGAAGAAAATGAAGTTGATGTAACTTCAGATATGCTCAATTCTTATAAAAATAATACCAAGAAGAGAGTAACAAAAAAAGGATTAGAAAAGTATTTCAACAATCTAATCCTTATAATGCAAAGCCGTGAGTTGGTTTAATTACTCCAGACTAATTCTTTTTTCTCTCAATTCTTTTGGTAATAGTTCTTGAATTGGATAGGTGCATTTTGAACACACTGGAATTTGGATTGGCACCAATGCGTCTTTATCTGTTCCCGCCAATATTTTACTTACTCTTCTAAACATAAATGCGTTGTTAAACACATTATTGTTGCACTTTTCACACTCAATTGCGCTTGTATCTTCAATACCAAAGTTTGGTTGTTGATTCATCATGTTTTGATTCATATATTTATAGTCCAATTTGTTTTAAATCATTAAGTACCATTTTTTTAACTAAACCTTCAAAGTCAGTTTTTGGCAACCAATTTAATTCTTTTCTTGCCAATGTACTGTCACCTAGTAACAAATCTACTTCAGCAGGTCTAAAGAATTTAGGATTAATTTTAACCAACACACTAGATGTAGGTTGGTACTTTTCATAGTCAGCTATACTGATACTAAATTCTGCACCAGTTCCATTTCCATGCCATGCACCTTCAATTCCAGCAGCTTTAAATGCCTGATATACAAATTCTTTAATGGTATGTGTTTCATTGCTTGATAACACATATTCTTTTGGAGTTTCTTGATTTAACATCTTCCAAATACCATCAACAAAGTCTTCAGCGTCACTCCAATCACGTTTTGCATCTACATTACCCAACTCAATACTTTCAAATGGTTTGCCCTCAATTAGACATTTAACCATTTTAGCTACACCTTTTGTTACTTTTCTAGTAACAAATTCTTCACCTCTACGGGTACCTTCATGGTTAAATAACAAACCTTGAATTGCGTATAGATTATAACTTTCTCTATATACTTTAACTAATTGTCTTGCTGCTGATTTACTAGCACCATATGGACTACGTGGTTTAGCTGGATGTTTTTCATCTTGAGGAATATATTCAACGTTTCCATATTCTTCACTACTTCCTGCATTATAAAATCTGCATGAAGGTTTGTGCTGTCTAATAGCTTCAAGAATGTGAATGACAGCAGTAGTATTACATTCCCATGTTTGGGCGGGAAAATCCCATGATGATCCCACAAATGTTTGAGCTGCCAAGTTGATAAAATAGTCTGGTTTTAATTTTTCAACAATTTTACTGATACTATGAGCATCACTCAAATCAAAATTAACTAGTTTAAAACGTGGATTATTGTCTAAATGTGCAAGATTTTCATGGTTTTTAATACTCAATCGTCTTGCACCACCAATTATGGTGTGAGTGGTATTTTTTAGTAAATAATCAACCATGTGACTGCCATCTTGACCAGTAACACCTGTAACAAATACTAATTTTTCAGTTTTATTTTCTCCGACAACATCATTTATATTGTATATATTCATAATAACATCTTTTGGGTTCATAACCGTGATTATTCATCATAACCATCATCATCTTCATCTTCAAAATCTTCATCATCCATAGAGTCTTCATTTTTTTGATGAAACATTTTAAAATCATGATCAGATAATTTTAGTAAATTAACTATTGTAAGTATCAAAAAACACATTTCATCTTTGTTAAGTTTTTTTTCAATTACTTTTTCTACAATTGAAGCACCAAAAATACTTAACAATGCGGTTCTTTTATCATCATCTAAAAAGAATTTAGCAGGTTTTTTACTAACGTTCTTTTTTTCTTGATAAGGAACTACTAATCCGGGTATTTTACCTAAATTAATACTTTGATTGGTTTTCTTGATTATCTCTTTTTTAAGTAACAAGTCAAATTCTTTTTTAGTTTTACAATTTTTTTTAATTTTTTGAGTCAATGACTTAAATTCATTTTTAGAAATTTTACGTGCAATGCTAAAGGATGACATCACACCATGTTTTGCAATTAAATGATCTAAGTTGTTCATGATATATAAATATCATGATAACATTTTAAATTTTATTTTAAAATCTAGCCTTGATTGGTTTCTTTGCACCTTGCATCACATCAGGATCCATACTATAATGAATTGTTCCTCTTCTGATATATCCTCTACCAGATAAAAACATACAGTTATAACACACAATTTTTAGATTTTCCAATTTATGATTGTGTCTATCACCATCTTCAAACCATAACAATAACGGAATTTTACCATCAGTTACTCTACGTTCATTAAATCCACATTGTTCACATTCAGCTTTTTTAGTATCTGAACGTATCAATTTATCTTTTAATCTGTGAATAGGAAAGTTAGGAAATTGACCGGCAAGTATTTTATGCAATGGATATTTGCCTTTACTAGGATTAATTGCATTTTGAACTTTTCTTCTTAAATGTGTTTTACATATGTCATGACAACCATACATCTTTGCATACTTTTTATATGTCACATATGTAACTCCTAATCTTATTGCAGTTTCTTTTGCACTTCTTGATTTTTCTCTTGCCTCTCTGATTTCAGATTCTAGTAAAGGTCTAGCACTTTTACCTCTTCTACCTCTTTTTGGAAATAAAAATGGTTCTGCTTGTTTTTCCAAATGTGGAATACTAACACCATTTTCATGTAATTGTTTTACTTCTTCAGCAATTTCTTTTGCAACATCTTCACCAAGACTATTGATCTGTTTAATTTCTTTTACTTCTTGTTTGAGACTTTGCAATTCAGACAACTGTTTTTGCATTTCAGCCATCTGAGATAATATGACATTAATATCAGGAGTATTCATATACTAAGCTCTAATTGGTTCTTTTGCTAAATCAATCTTTGTTTCATGTAAAAAGAATGATCTGAGTAATTCTGCTTTTGAATAAAATCCAGCATTGGTTAATAATTTGTATGTGTTATATACAGTTGGTTTAATCTTTTTATTTTTATTCACTTCCCACGCTTGAATAACGGGTGTCACTTTTAACATACCTTCATTTATTTTTTTCTCTAACGCTTGAGTACACGCTTCAATTATATAATCCTCAAATATATTATTGTCTACGTTTATTGTCTCAATCCAATCATGTCCCTTAACAATTATTTTTTTCATGTTGTTAAATCTCCGTCATTTAATAGATCCATATTTTCAAGCTTACGTTTTACACTATCACAAACTTTTTCTTCTACTGTCTTTGCAACAAACACAATCTTTTGTATGCTTTTACTTTTAGCACTATCACGCCAAACCCGACCAGTAGCTTGACGCATTAATACTGCGGAATAACTAGGACTAATCAATGCCATACGTGGATGGTTACCATGTAAATCATGTAAACTTAAACCAGCACCACCGGCTTGAATGTTTACTAATATTATTCGTTCTTTATCCGCTTGAAAATCATCAATATTTTGTTGTCTGGCTTTTGCATACTTAGCTTCA
>Ga0214919_10004372_pt1 | contig 20714 bp, 12 predicted proteins | sample LL1503_MetaG_FD_177994 | JGI IMG/M metagenome (GOLD analysis project Ga0214919, IMG submission 177994) | Freshwater microbial communities from Lake Lanier, Atlanta, Georgia, United States - LL-1503 | ecosystem: Environmental > Aquatic > Freshwater > Lake | place: USA: Georgia | collected... | reverse complement strand
CTGGGTTATGGGGGCATCAGTGATTTGATTGGACTGAGTAGGCGATATTTTTTTGTTGATCATGATGTATCTCTAAGTTTTGATTTAAGTTTGAGTATGAATTTTTTGAGGGGGCATTATCTAGTTTTAATCACCCCAACTCCAGCGGATCAATATCCAAACTAAATCGCACTTTGCTTTGCTTTAGGCCATAAAGCTTGGGCATCAGCTGATCTAAAAGATGGTGTAGCTCGGATCTGGAGTGGGACTGGATTAATAATTGATATCTGTAAAAACCAGATTTTTTTTGTAATAAAGCCGGCGCGGGGCCTAATAAAATTAAATTGGTTTGAGAAAAATAAAGAACTATTTGCTCTAGAAATTCTAAACATAAAGAGGCTTGCTTGGCCTCAACTTGAATCAAAGCTAAATAACTAAATGGCGGCCAGCCAGCTAGCTCGCGATCTTTAAATAGTTGGCTGGAAAATGCTTGATAGCCCTGGGTTAATAAAGTTTGTAAGAGTGGGTTATCAGGATGATAAGTTTGAATTAAAACAGTGCCGGGTAATTTTGCCCGGCCTGCGCGGCCTGCGACTTGAGTTAAGAGCTGACCACCGCGTTCAATCGCCCTGAAATCAGAGCTGGCCAAGCTGTCGTCTAAATTAATAATGCCGACTAAAGAAACATGCTCAAAATGATGACCTTTGGCGATCATTTGGGTCCCAATCAAAATATCGGCTTCTTGGTCATGAATAGATAAAAGTTTTTGTTCTAATTCGCCTTTGCGTTGGGTGTTAGATCTATCTATGCGAACAATATTTTTGTCTGGGAAAATATTAATTAAAGCCTGTTCGATTTTTTCAGTGCCAATCCCAACATCGCAGAGAGAATCTAATTGTTCGCACTGAGGGCAGAGTTTAGGAATCTTGGTCTCACGGCCGCAGTGATGGCAGCAGAGTCTTAAAGGCTGAGTATGAAGCGTCATAGCCGCATCACAGCGGGTGCATTGCTCTATATGGCCGCATTCAAAACAAGTTAAGACGGGTGCATAACCACGGCGATTGATAAAAATTAAAACCTGCTGTTTTTTATCCAGATGTTTTTTGATTTCTTGGATTAAATTTTCTGACAGTCCGCCTTGAGATTTAAGCGGAGAATTAGATTTTGAATTTTGAGATCGCATGTCTATTAAAAAATAAGTCGGCATTTGGATCTCGCCCGGCCGCTGGGCTAAAAAATAATAGTGATACTTACCAAGCCCAGCCTGATATTTAGTCTCAAGAGAAGGCGTCGCTGAGCCTAAGAGACAGGGAATGTTTTCTAGTTGGCAGCGTTTTATAGCCAGATCTCTGGCGTGATATTTAAATTGAGATTGTTGTTTAAAAGATAAGTCGTGCTCTTCGTCAATAATAATAATGCCTAGATTTTTAAAGGGCGCGAAGAGGGCTGATCGGGTGCCGATAATAATTAAAGGCTGATCTGTTTGAGCTGCTTGGACCCAGATATTTAATTTTTCAGAGTCTGATTGTTGAGAATGAAAAGAAAGAATGGGTATAGAAAATCTGGCTTGAAATCTTTCCAGAGTCTGTGGGGTTAAACCTATTTCGGGGACGAGGATTAACGCCTGTTTTTTTTGTCTAAGAATTTTTTCAATAATTTGTAAGTAAACCTCAGTTTTGCCTGAGCCTGTCACGCCTTCTAAAAGACTGACGGAGAAATGATTTAAATTTTTGGAGAGGTCTGAAATGGCGTGGGATTGGGCGTCAGTCAGAGTGAATTTTCCCCCTCCCTCGGACAAAGTCCTCGACCTCTCCCGCGAGGGGAGAGGTGAAATAGTTTCTAGATCTGTATTTTTTTTAGCTCTGGTTTTTTTGAGCTCAAATTTTTTGCCCTGACATAAAAATTTAGGCAGAGCGGTGAAGTACGCGTCTCCAATTGGATAATGATAATAACTCGCGGCCCACTGGATAAATTCTTGCATCAGGGGCGAAAAAATAGGCTGGGTATCTAAGATTTCTAAAATAGATTTCAGGGGTCTGGAGGGTAAAATAGTTTCTGGATTATTTTCTAGATTATTTTTTTCTGCTTTTAAAATAATTCCAATGGCTTCGCGGTTTCTTAAAGGGACTTTTACTCGTAGGCCAATTAAATAATTTAAATTTTGGGCCTCTATGTTTAAGGGCATTTGATATTCATAACTTAAACCATTTAAAAATGGTCCAGACACAGCGACTTGAACAATGAATTTTTGAGAATGATTTTCAGAGATTTTTTCCATGATTTTCCAGGGGTTTAGTCAAATACTAAAAGCTTATTAACATAGTTATCCACAGAAATTTTTGACTCGAATAAAAAATTAAATTCTGTGGATAAAACTGTTGGTTAAAATTTTTCAAGTCGGTGTACACGTCCTAATTAAACTTAATGATTTTGAATTTTGTTTTTAAAAATTTGTTAAATATTAGTTAGTTATGATTGATTTTGTAAATTTCTAGTTTAACAAAAATAAGCATGATCAATTATTGTTCTTGTGAGTAACATATTAAAAAACCAGTCCAGGGGGCTTGACAGTGTAAAAAATTGAAAAGTAAGTGGGAGTTTTTTATCAGACTTATCAACAGATTTAAGTATTTTTCATATTTTTCAGTGTGCTTCATCCCAATTTAATCCTGTGTTGATGCTGACTTCGAGAGGGACTGAAAGATCAGCAGCTTCTGACATGAGCTTTGAAATTAAGTTTTGCATCGAGATTAAATTATTTTTTTCTATTTCAAATACTAATTCGTCATGGACCTGCATGGTCATTTTGATGGGTAAATTTTGTTCTTGAATAGCTTGGTCAATCTTGATCATGGCGCGTTTAATAATATCAGCGGCTGTCCCTTGCATGGGGGCATTGATCGCTGCACGTTCAGCGCCTTGTCTAGTTAAAGCGTTTTTAGCATGAATGTCTGGCAGTGCTAAGCGACGGCCAAATAAAGTTTCGACGTAACCTTGTTCTTGGGCTTTTTGTTTGATTTGATCCATATAGTTTTTAACGCCGGGGTATCTGGCGAAATAAGTATTTATATATTCTTGGGCCAGTGATCGTTCGATTCCTAATTGCTTAGCTAAACCAAACGCACTCATGCCATAAATCAGGCCAAAATTGACAGCTTTTGCACGACGTCTTTGCTCTTGGCTGACTTGATCCTTAGGGGTGTTAAAAACTTCAGCAGCCGTGGCTTTGTGAATGTCTTCGTGATTAGAAAAGGCAGTGATTAAGCCAGGATCTTGAGATAAATGCGCCATGATTCTTAATTCTATTTGGGAATAGTCGGCTGACAGAATTAAATAATTTTCAGGGGCAATAAAAGCTTGTCGAATTTTTCGGCCCTGGGGGGATTTGACTGGGATATTTTGTAAATTGGGATCGGAAGAAGAAAGCCTGCCCGTAATCACTAAAGCCTGATGGTATCTGGTGTGAACCCGGCCCGTCTTAGGGTTAATCATGGTGGGTAATTTGTCTGTGTAAGTATTTTTAAGTTTAATTAAGTGGCGATGTTCTAATAATAATCTGGGTACTTCATGGGTTTCAGCCAGAATTTGCAACACTTCTTCGTCGGTAGAAATTTGGCCTTTTGCTGTTTTTTTGACTGGAGATAAATTTAATTTTTCGAATAGTACCGCCTGTAATTGTTTTGGTGAACCCAGATTAAAATTCATGCCGACTAATTCTTGGACTTGTTTTTCTAGGTTAAAAATAGAGACGCCTAGTTCTTGAGATTGTTTTAATAATTCTTCTGGGCTAATTAAAACTCCGCAAGATTCCATGCGGGCTAAGACCCTCAGCATGGGGATTTCTTCTTGGAAAAATAAATTTTTTAAATTTAAATTTTGATTTAAATCTTCTGAAAATTTTTGATACAGCTGGAAAGTAATATCGGCGTCTTCCGCGGCATAAAGCAAAGCTTGATCAATAGGGACTTGGTTAAAGCTAATTTGTTTAGCGCCCTTGCCTGTGACTTGTTCGTAAGAAATTGTCTTTTGATTTAAATGGCGTTCGGCGAGGACTTCCATGTTGTGTCGGGTTTGGCCAGCTTCAAGAACATAAGAGGCGAGCAGGGTGTCAAATAGGGGGCCTTGGAAATTAATTTTTGGTTGATTGGAAATATTTTCTAAAACTTGAATATCAAATTTTAAGTGGTGTCCAATTTTTAAAATATTTTGATTCTCACAAAGTGATTTTAAGCCCGGAAATATCTGGGAAATCTTGAGTTGATCTGGGACCTGGGGATCACTTAAGTCATCATGAGTTAATGGCAAATAAAAAGCCTGGTTTGGCTTAATACAAAAAGAGAGGCCGACTAATTGATCTTGTAGGGGATCTAGGCCAGTGGTTTCAGTGTCTAGGGCAAGATATTTATTTTGTTGGATTTCTAGTAATAAATTTTCCCAGGTTTTTAAATCCAAAATCAGCTGGTAATTTTTTGGGGCCCCCTCTCTGACCTTCGGCTCCGCCTTCAGGTCTGTCTCTCCCGCAGGGGGAGAGACGAGATCAAAATTTTGTTTTGGCCCTAGATTTTTCAGCCAGCTTTTAAAATTATAAAGCTCGCATAGAGATCTTAATTTTTCTAAATCTTGCGGGAAGGTTTCCAGCGCTTTTAAATTTAAAAATTCTGGAGAAAGACCTGGAATATTTAAATTAATAGTCACTAGTTTTTTAACTAGATCAAATTGGTTTAAACAAGCTCTAAGATTTTCTCCGACTTTGCCTGAAATTTTTTCAGCATTTTTAATAATATTATTTAAATCTTGATACTGTTCGAGAAATTTAACTGCTGTCTTGGGTCCCACGCCAGGAACCCCTGGAATATTGTCCGAGCTGTCGCCCATGAGGGTGAGATAATCAATAATTTGCTCTGGAGTGACCCCGAATTTTTCTTTCACCCCAGGAATATCTAGGACCTGATTTTTCATGGTATCTAGAAGCGTGATATGGGGGGTGACTAATTGGGCCATGTCTTTATCGCCCGTCGAAATTAAAACGGGATGCGAATTAATAAAATCCGCATGAGCCAGCGTGCCTATTAAATCATCTGCTTCAATGCCGTCTTGTTTGATTAATGGCAGGCCTAGGGCTCGTATAAAATCAAAAATTGGCTGAATCTGAGAGGCCAGTGCTTCAGGCATTTGGTCTCTATTGGCTTTGTATTCTGGATAAAGTGCATGGCGGAAATTTTTAGTCTTGGTGTCAAATATAACTGCCATGTATTTAGGCTGATACTGGGTAATTAAACTATTGAGCATATTTATGACACCCAAAATAGCGCCAGTGGGTAGGCCCTGAGAATTGGTTAAATTCGGCAGGGCATAGAAAGCTCGAAATAGATAAGACGAGCCGTCGATTAAAATAATGGGGCTGTTGTTTTGGGGCGTATTTGTATTGGGCATGACTTGATTTTGTGTGAGAAAAAACAGGCGGGCATGCTATCAAATAGACCTGGGTTTGCCCTAGGGGATAATTAAGAAAACAAATCCTTCATCGTGCAGTCTGAGAAAATTAGATCTTCGGCATAATCCGATTTTTTAAGCCCAAAGGTTGTAATCATAGAAATTGTTATTTGCTTCGAAGTCCCTGTGGCTAGTTGATACACCATCTTTTTATTCTCTAAGTCTTTCGCGCAGTCTTTGTCTATTTTAAAACTTTCACTGGCATATTTAATTTCACAAATAGAAACCAAACCGTCATTGCGGTCGAATAACAAATCTATTTGTGCACCTGGGAGATTGCTTTTTTTGATTGGAACGTACCGCCAAGTGCCTGATTGCGCTCCTTCTGGAATATGCAAAGCCTGTTTAATATTTGAAATATGTTTATGACATACCGCTTCAAAGGCCAATCCTGACCACGCCGTAAAGCCAGGCAATTGAGAGACCTCCTCCCAGTAATGCGAGTTCTTTTCTGCCTTCAATCCAGACTCTGAAAGAGGGGCAATCCAGGTGAGATAAAACAACGCATACTCATCAATAATTTTGTAATAGGTCCCGTATTTTTTTCCTAGGGGAATAAAAGACTGAATAAAACCCGTTTGCTCTAACTCTTGAAGCCAAAGAGTCAGTGTGCCGCCTTTGGTCGTCAAATTTTTGAGGATTTCATCTCGGCTGACGCCTTCTCTTTTATTGGCAATGATTTTGATAATAGTTTCATGGGCAGCGGCTTGATCAAAAAGCGCTTGAAATAGCTGATTAAATTCATCAAACAAAGCGCCTTTTCTCTGAAAACAAAGTTGATTGATATTTTGTGCAGCAGAACGGCCTTTTTTAAGCATGTCTAAATAATAGGGGATGCCACCAATACACATATAGATCTCTAAGATTTGTGCTTGATCATAAAGTAAGCCTTTTGCTTTGAGGTATGCCCTGGTTTCTTTCAACGTAAAGGGGTCGATGGGCATACGGCAAGTCACGCGGTTATGCAGCCCACCTTTGGTGTTTAAAATATTTTTGATAATCCAAGAAGCTGCTGAACCACAGATGACTAGTTTGATATTTTTTTCAGACGACCAAAAGCGATTCCAGTAGTAATCCAAGGCGTTAAGTAACTTGCCCTTTCTTTTAGCCATCCAGGGGATCTCATCGAAGAATAAAACAATTTTATTTTTAGCGTTTTTAGTATTTTGAGCCGCGCTCATGGCATTGCTTAAAATTTCAAACGCATGAAGCCAGCTTTTGGGAGATTCCAATTGGATGTTTTTAAAATCAGCATAAAAAATGCGAATAATTTCCTTGGTAAATTCTTTGAATTGCTCCTGGGCGGTTGCTTTTTTTATCCCAGAAACCTGAAAGAAATAGCAATCATCTTTTTGTGAGTAAAACTCTTGGATCAAGAAAGTCTTACCAACGCGACGACGTCCGTAGACGGCGATAAATTCAGAGCGTCTTGATTGGTAGGTGTCTTCTAAAATCTCTAGTTCTTCAGTGCGACCAATAATATTGGGAATATCTGTGCTCATGGTTTTATCTTTTTGCTAATTTTGGCTTCGGTAATAATATTACTATCCAAGCTAAAAAAAGCAAGAATTTACTAATTTTGGCTTGATTAATAATTAAGTTTTTCTTGTAGGGGCGGAACTATGTGTCCGCCCTCTATCAAAATATGAGACCCGTTTTTAGAACCTACGCCGCCATTGCCACCCCTGTAATGACCTCTTTGATATCTGCTCTGAATTGCTCAGAGCCATATTGAGATTCTAGGGGCGCTGAGGGTTGAGAGGACGCTGGGGTCGGCTGAGCATCTAAATCCATATAAAACGCCAGAGTATTTAACGCATTATCAACGCGGGCTAAAAATCCTGCTTGCTCTTGAGCTGGTTTATGCGAATAAGTATTTCTCACGCGCTCAAGATTGGTTTTAAACAAAGGCGTTTTGACAAAAACAGACATAGCCATGCTTGGATTCTGGGCCACTTGAGAATCTTTTTTCCAGGCAAGCCAAGCATTGTGAAGACCCTTGGCTAAGTTTTTGTCTTCGCTCTGGTGGGCCAAACCTGTTGGGATTTGAATAAAATTTCTCAGGATTTTGGTGCATAGATTTTGATTTAATAATCTTGTGGGGCCTGTTTGAGCAAAACCTGAAGTTGAAATATCAGGAAGCTTGTCGCCCGCTGAGAAAGTATTAAATAAAGATCTAAAAGCCTGGTCATAAAGATGTAGTGAATTTGCGCTTTGATCTTGATCTTGATTTAAAAATCTTGTTTTGAAATCAAAATAATGTTTTACACAAGTTCTAAATATCATCCCCAACGCGCCACCTAAAATAGGGAGCAGTGCGAGAGAAGCATGGGTGTGAATATGAGCACCCGCATAAATTCCTGCACCTAAGCAAACTAAAGAAGCCAGACTAGATAATCTTTGAATCTGATTAGTCTGAAAAATCGGGCTAAAAATAAAAGATCGCAAGGGTTTTAAGGCCAATTTATGGGCCGACATCAATGCAGTGCTGAGCGTTAAGTAAGCACCAGTCATTAAGATATCTTTCACTGCGTCCCAATGCTGGTAAGTCTGATACGCCAACGCAAAGGGGAGTATGAGTAGAGCAGGGACTAGGCCCAAGGCATAGCCACCAGAAAATAGGCCCGCTAGGTGCTGAGAAGATTTTCTAGAAGGGGAATTTTGAGAATCTTGATGAGTAAATAATAAATCTGCACTGGCTTCCGTGAAATTAAATAAGCTACCAAGGCTTAAAGCACTGAGGGCTGTTATACCGAGTGGAACTGCGAGTACGGTATAGAGCGAGCATTGAGAGACTGACTGAGTGATCGTGCAGCGGCGGGTTTCAAGCTCTGAAGTTTTTTCTGAAGATTGTTGAGCCTCTGGATCTTGATAATCCGTCCTGATTTCAAGTTGGCTTTCAGGTCGGCTGCGGATCCATTGATAAGTATTAGACCAGGTGTTTTCTAGTGCTTGGGTCATTTTTTTAATCACAGCACAAGAGAATAAAGTCGCATGATAAATAAAAGCTGGGCTTGATATCGCAAGCCCCAGAGCTACACCTGGGAGGCCGAGGGCGCGGCTTATCAACCCAGAAAGACTGGTGAGGGAATGGAGCTGATTATCTGCGCTGATATCACAGCCATACGCGTGTTGTACCGTGTCTGCAAAGACCGTCCACTGGTGCCAAAGCCCAGCCAGACTCAAGCCTAATAAATAACCAGGCGCGCCGGTGAGATATCTCAAGACCTCTGAGACTTTAAATTCAGGGTGTAAATCTTCTGGCTCAAGGACGCTGGTTTTAAACGGTAGATCCATTAATTTAGTGACGGTCCAATAGGCGCAGTAGGCGTTATTAATGATTAAGCCCAGCGTAGCGCTGATGGGTAAAGCCAAGGTCCAAATCGCCAAGGTTCTGAATAAATCAGCGCGATGAGGCCGCGTAGAATCCTCAGTCATAAATTCATAACCGGGCTGGCTGATTAAGCCATGGAACCATTGGGTTAATTTGGGCACCTGGAGCCACAGGGCTTCGTGGATATAAGCAAAACTGAGAGAGAAAACAGAGAGCAGGGCTGCCGCGCTATAGCCGGGGAGGCTTAATAATCGTAAGGGCTTGTAATATTGATTTTGACTATGGCCAGTATTTTCAAGGGCCAGATTCGGCGAAAGGTTATTGAAAATATCCTGGCTTAAATGTTTAAAGCCGTACCATTGGGCCATGAGTAAAATCGCTGACCCAGAAAAAGGACTCGCAATAATATGAGTGAGGCAAGTATGGGTTTTCTTGGGGGTGAGATTGGGCGCTACAACGACCCCCTCTCTGTCCCTCGATTCCATCTTCGGGCCTGTCTCTCCCGCAGGGGGAGAGACGAAGTTAAGGTGTGGCGCAGAGGGTATAAATTCTGGCGCAGAAGTCCTTGTCCCATAATTTTCATTGACTGGAGAGCTTGGTAAAGCAGCAGCAAGAAGTGGTTCTTGATTAGTAGGGACTATTGCTGACGGGCTATGTAAATCATGCTCGCGATTCGTCGCCCAATGGTGATAAATGGACGCTTGAAAGACTGCCGCTTGAAAGACTGCAGTGACTGCAAAATAAGTATTTTTGATTGCAAGATAAGCAAGAGCAGGTGTTGAAATAGCAAGACCTAGTCCGACGCCAGGTAGGCCCAATACTCGGCTGATTAATCCTGGAATAGAACGCATGGGATAAATAGAGATAGCGGCTGGGTCAGCAGTTTGATCAGCAGTTTGATCAGGGCAGCAGCCTATTTTTTTATAAGTTTGATGGGTGACGTCTCCCAGCATAATAAACTGATGAACCACGCCTGCTACAGAGAAACCAATGGCATAACCGGGAAGACCCGTTAAATAACGGACAAGTTCCAAGGCTTTAAATTTAGGGTGAGATTCTTCAGCTGTCAGCTGATTATTTTTGAAAGACGCTGAGGCTAGATGATTGAAAGCCCAAACAGCAGCGTGAAAATTACTCATAAAAAAGGCACTGAAACCGCTGATGAAAGCTGCAAAAGGAAAGGCGGCTGCTTTAATTAGACAGGGTCTTGGAATAATTTGATTTGTTTGACCTGGCTGACCTGGCTGGTCTGCTGGCGAACTAGTTTCTCGGGCCAAAATAAGTTGATAAAGCCAGGAAATATTTTTCGGCGTTTGGATGCAAAAAATCTCATCTAAGAGTGCATAGCCCAGCGGGAATACTGAAAGCAAAGCACCAGTCGCATAGCCTGCGACGCCTAAGATTCTCAGACATTTTTTGGATTGATCTGGAATATGACCAATGTTTTCTAATGGGGTATTCGGCGAGAAAGTCTGATGCGCATCTTGAAGGGTATGTTTTGCCGCGTACCACTGGGCCATGATGCCAATGGTTAAGCCTGAGAAGGGGCTGGCAATAAGATGAGTCACGCAAGAATGGACGGGGTTAAGCCGAGGAAATTCAGGTGCAATTCTTTGCGTTGACCAATGATGATATTGAGAAACATGAGAGGCAGCCGCTTGAAAGACAGCTTGGATGGCTTGGCTTGTTTTTTCGCAAGTGAAACTGATTGCAAAGCAGCCTTTGGTCGCAATGAGATAAGCCAGAGCAGGCATAGACAGTGCAGCACCTAGGGTTATTCCAGGAAGGCCCAAGATTCTGCTGACTAAGCCTGTGATTGAACAAAGGGGATAGAGCTCTGAATCTAAATTTGAATCTGGATTAGATTTTGAACCGCAGCTGTAGCTATAAGATTTGCTTATAAAATCAGCGCCCATGGTCCATTGGTGGACGAATGCGAAAGCAATCGCCGTCCCAAAAATATAACCTGGGAGGCCCGTTAAATAACGAGCGAGTTCCCCAGATTGAATCCCAGTATCATCTAAATAAAGTGATGGGTGGGATAAACAAGACTCAGCTTGTTTAAAGGGTATTTGAGCTAAATAAGAGACGGCCCAGGCGGTACAGAAAATATTATTTAAAAAAAGTCCCCCAGCGCCGTTGATGGCATAGGCGAGTGGCTTGGCAGAATTAACCAGCCAGGTGGGTCGAGAGCGTTTGAGAGATGAAGAGTCTGAATGGGAGGACTCAGAGCTGGCTGTTTTAGATTCTGTAGGGCCGTTTTTAATTAAGGGATAGAGCCAAGAAAATATTTTAGGTGTTTGAACGCAGAAAGTTTCGTCTAAGAGTGCGTAGCTGAGTGGGAATACAGAAAGCAGAGCAGCAGTGGCGAAACCCCCAGCGCCTAAGAGTCTTAAGTACTTGCTGGTTTGATGGGCGATATGGCCTGTTGTTTGGGGGATTGGATCCAAGAGATCTGATGGATTGAAGTAAGTATTGGCATCTTGCAAGGTGTATTTAAATTCATGCCACTGGGCAATGCTTAGTATGACGGCGCCAGAAAGGGGTCTCGCAAGTATTGAAGTCAAGCAAGAATAAATAGGGTTAAGCTGGGGTGCTGAATGGGGATTGGTATTGAAATTTCTTTCCGTTGCCCAGTGATAATAAGATTTGACTTGATATTTGATCTGAGACCCTACTGCTAGGCTTGTTTTTAAGCCGCCTGCAATTAAAACAGCAGATAAAAATGGTGTGACAAAAGGCGCGCCAATCAAGCTGATTAAGACATTACGAGTTAAATAATTAGTTAAAATATGTTTGAAATAAAGAGGTACGAGAATCCCTGTAGCAATTAGGGGGGGCGGCGAAGTATTTGTGAAAAATAGTGCGATGGTCTTGCGTTAAATTGAAACAAGATTCAAGACAAGAAGAGCCCAGGGCAAATTGGAGTGATTTGTTTAAATCATGAGCGGCAGTGAGGAAAGTATTTTTAATATAAGAAAGTGGGGCGCCGATAGAGATAGCCAGAAGTCCTGCTGAAATAATAAATGCTAATTTTTTACAGGGAGGCAGGCCTGAATCACTTAAAGTTTGACCGGTTTGGCCGGGAAGCGTCCCGAGATATCTTAGTTTTGGGTTGAACCAGGTTTCATGACGAGGGTCGTCTAAGCCAACATTGGGATAAGCCCCTGCAAAGTTAAAAGCAGCATGGCCTGCGTCTTTGCTGGTATTTTTGGTGCTGATGACCAGTTGTCGGCCGTGGGTTAGGGCCTGTCGTCCATGGGTGGCAATACTGGTTCTGCAAGCCGTGACAGAGGCTCTCATTGCCCGTCCTGTTTCAGCGACACGGGCGCCTGCATTAGCGGCAGCAGTACGGAAATTAACACCATTAAAATTTAAACCAGCCATCGACACACCCCTCCCTGAGTTTGTGTAAGTGTTTATTGCAGCGCGGGAATGTACTGAAATCAGGTGCTGGAATCGATGTAAAAAACTTAAAAAATAAAATAAAAAATCTTGTGCGCCTCTTGGGTAAAAACAGAAGATCAGTAAGATTTGCGCCTTGTTATTTTTAGGTAAATCAATCTTGAAAATTTTATTAGTCTTCGGCACACGTCCTGCTGCTATAAAAATGGCGCCAGTGGTTAAATCTTTAAAAAAATCTGGGAAATTCGACGTGGTGGTCTGTGTCAGTGCCCAGCATCGCCAGATGTTGGATTCGGTTTTAGAAGTCTTTGAGATTAAGCCAGACTATGATTTGAATATTATGAAGCCCGGCCAAGATTTGTTTGATATAACCACTGAAGTTTTATTAAAAATTAAGCCTGTTTTGCTGCAAGAAAAACCAGATTGTGTCTTGGTCCAGGGGGATACCTCGACGGCGATCTCAGCGTCTTTATCTGCTTTTTATTTAAAAATCCCAGTAGGGCATGTCGAGGCTGGATTAAGAACTTATCGACATGATTCGCCTTGGCCTGAAGAGTTAAATAGACAAATAGTCGGCCGTATTGCCCAGTATCATTTTGCGCCAACTGTACTTTCTCAGAGCCATTTACTCTCTGAAAATTTGAATTTTAAAAATATTTTAGTCACTGGAAATACGGTGATTGATGCGCTCTTACAAGTTTGTGAAAGATTGGATAAAGATAAAATTTTTGCAGAGAAAACCAGAGCGGAATTGTTAAAAAATTTCCCCCTCTCTGGACAACAAACCTGCGGTCCGTTGCCCTGTCTCTCCCGCGAGGGGAGAGACGAAATCCACTCAAAAGATCATGCCAATAGACCCTATATTTTAATGACCGGACATCGTCGGGAAAATTTTGGTCAAGGGTTTTTAAATATTTGCGAGGCTTTAAAATATCTGGCCCAAAAATATCCAGATTTTGATTTTATCTATCCAGTCCATTTGAATCCCAATGTTCAAGAGCCTGTTTATAATTTATTGGGAGAATTAAAAAACATATTTTTAATTCCGCCTTTAGATTACGCGCCGTTTATAGACTTAATGCGTCATTGTTATTTAGTCATGACCGACAGTGGCGGTATTCAAGAAGAAGCGCCATCTCTAGGTAAACCCGTGATTGTTCTAAGAGATACTACTGAGCGACCTGAGGCTATAGACGCCGGCACTGTGAAATTGGCAGGGACTTCTTTTGAAAATATTGTGTCTTATGTTTCTGAATTAATAGATCGCCCAGAACTTTACCAAACCATGTCCAGGGCCATTAATCCGTATGGTGATGGGCAGGCGGCCCAAAGAATTACCAATTATTTAAGTGAGCAATTATGTCTATCTCAAACTCAAACACAGCCCCACTCTCAAACCCAAATAACACCAGAAAACTCCCCCGTGTCTGTGTCATAGGTAAGGAATGATCGATGGATAGGTATCTGGTGCAGCAAGAGTTTCATGAAGTACTAGGACTGATTAGGCAATCCCGTCAAAAGGTTTTCTCTCAGGCTAATACAGCATTAATAGATTTGTATTGGCACATTGGTCAAATGATTAGCCATAAAGTCCAGCATGCAAGCTGGGGGAAGGGGGTTGTAACGGAATTGGCCCATTTTATCGCTCAGAACGATCCAGAGATTAAGGGGTTCAGTGATAAAAATCTCTGGCGAATGAAGCAATTTTTCGAGACCTATCAATCTGATAAAAATCTGTGGGATTTGTTGAAAAAGCTACCTTGGACTCATAACACGATTATTTTTTCACGCTGTAAAACAGCTGAGGAGCGCCAGCATTACTTAAAAGTTGTCATTTCAAATCAACTGACTAAAAGGGAGCTAGAGCGTCAAATTGATTCATCGCATTTTGAGCGGAGCATGGTTTCTGCAAAACTCTCGCCGCTGGTGAGAGAATTACGGCCAGGAATTGAGGATGCTTTCAAAGACAGTTATGTCCTTGAATTTTTAGGGTTGCCAGCCGGCCATACGGAAAATCATTTGCAGAAAGCTTTAGTGCGGCACATGAAGCAATTTATTGACCAATCAAATTACTAATTATCTAATTTAAGTAAGTGAGCAATTATGTCTATCTCCAACTCAAACACAGCCCCACTCTCAAACCCAAATAACACCAGAAAACTCCCCCGTGTCTGTGTCGTAGGCTTAGGTTATATCGGCTTACCCACGGCGGCTGTTTTAGCTCAGGCAGGATTCGATGTTCATGGGGTGGATGTGAATCCCAGAGCTGTCGATATTATCAATGCTGGCAAGATTCATATTGTCGAACCGGATTTATTAGAGCTGGTGTCTTGGGCGGTTAAAAATAAAAAACTAGTCGCGAGTTTAAAGCCTGAAGTCTGTGAGGTTTATATTATTGCCGTGCCGACGCCGTTTTATCATGATGAAAAAAACCCAGAGTCTCACAAGCCCAATATTGAATATGTGCTCTCAGCCACTGAATCTATTGCGAATTTAATCAAGCCTGGAGATCTGGTTATTCTTGAATCAACGTCTCCAGTGGGAACGACTGAAAAGATGGCGGACTTATTACAATCTAAGGGCGTAGATATTTCTAAGATTTTTATCGCCCATTGTCCTGAGCGAGTCTTGCCTGGAAAAATTTTACATGAGCTGGTTCATAACGATCGGATTGTCGGCGGTATTAATAATCTTTCTACTGAGAAAGCCTGTGAGTTTTATAAAATATTTGTGAAGGGCCAGGTCTTACAAACTAATGCGCGAACCGCTGAGTTATGCAAGCTGTCTGAGAATGCATATCGAGATGTCAATATTGCCTTTGCCAATGAGCTTTCCATGATTTGTGAAGATTTAGACATCGATGTCTGGGAGTTAAGAAAGCTGGCGAATCATCATCCCCGAGTGAATATTCTTGAGCCGGGCTGTGGCGTCGGTGGGCATTGTATAGCCGTTGATCCTTGGTTTATTGTCGATGCGTCAGATAAGGCAAAATTAATTAAAACAGCCAGAGAGCAAAATTTAGCTAAGACAGATTGGGTCATAAAAAAATTAGAATTAGAAATAGAAAAAATTAAAAACAATAAAAATATAAATAATATTTCTGTCGCTTGTTTAGGGGCCAGTTTTAAACCCAATATCGATGATATTCGGGAATCTCCTGCAAAGATTATTATTGATGCCCTAAAAAATATGGGTATTAAAACTTTAGTGGTGGAACCTAATTTAGATTATCTAGAAGGCTATGAATTAGTAAATTTAGATTTAGCGCTAGAGCAGGCGGACATCTCTGTGAAATTAGTCTCACATCGAGAGTTTGCAGGGGTGAGTTGTACTATTGAGGCGGTGAGTTAAAGCACCCCTCTCTGTCCTCAGGTAAACCTTCGGCCTGTCTCTTCCGCAAGGGGAGAGACGAAATCAAAATAGGTTTGGAAAAAAGCCTATTGGATTTTTACGGGAATTCCCCCGATCTTGTTTTTTAATATTTTCTCTTGCCAAATCTTCGGCCCTGACTCATGGACACTATTGCCTGTACTATCTACGGCGACCGTCACGGGCATATCTTTAATTTCAAATTGATAAATAGCCTCCATGCCTAAGTCTTCAAAGGCTAGGCACTTGGATGATTTAATAGATTTTGCAATTAAATAAGCCGCGCCACCGACGGCCATAAAATAAACAGCTTTGTGTTTTTTAATAGATTCTATGGTCTCAGGGCCGCGTTCGGATTTTCCAATCATGGCATAGATGCCCACTTGATCTCCGAGCATCAAGTCAGAAAATTTATCCATGCGTGTTCCAGTAGTCGGTCCTGCAGGTCCGACAATTTCATCGCGGACGGGGTCTACGGGCCCGACGTAATAAATAATTTTTCCATGGAAATCGACGGGGAGTTTTTCGCCTTTTGAAATCATATCCTGGATTCTTTTATGCGCGGCATCTCGGCCTGTTAAAATTGTCCCAGAGAGTAAAACAGTCTCACCGGCTTTGAGATTTTCCAAATCTTGTTTTGACATTTTATTAATATTTAGGTGCTTAGAGCCCTCTGTAGACCAGGACACTTCAGGCCAAAGTTTAATATCAGGCGGTGTTAAAACAGCAGGGCCTGAGCCATCTAATTCAAAATGGATATGCCTAGTTGACGCACAGTTGGGAATAATGGCAACTGGTAAGCACGCAGCATGCGTTGGGAAAGTATTGATTTTGACATCAAGAACAGTTGTTAAACCGCCTAAACCCTGCGCGCCGATGCCTAGATTATTAATTTTTTCGTAGAGTTCTAATCTTAATTCTTCGGCTTTATTACTAGGGCCTTTTAATATTAATTCTTGAATATCTATGGGCTGGTTAATGGCTTCTTTGGCCAGAATCATAGCCTTCTCAGCTGTGCCGCCCACGCCTATGCCCAGTATTCCAGGGGGACACCAACCAGCGCCCATTTCGGGGACTTTATGCAAAACCCAGTCGACTAAATCATCGCTGGGATTCAAGACCGTAAATTTGGATTTAAATTCTGAGCCACCGCCTTTCGCCGCCAGCTGAATATCTATTTTATCGCCATGGACTAAATCTATATGGGTGACTGCTGGCGTATTGTCTTTTGTGTTTTTTCTGGAGCCCAGTGGGTCCATGACAATAGAAGCTCGTAATGGATTGTCTTTATCTAAATAAGCTTGCCTCACGCCTTCATTAACCATCTCTGAAATAGTGAGATTTGTCTTATCAAATTTTGCATCCATGCCGATTTTAATAAATGCACAAATAATGCCCGTGTCTTGGCACATGGGTCGATGTCCCAAAGCTGACATGCGTGAATTAATTAAAATTTGCGCCATGGCGTCTTTAGCGGGCTTAGACTCTTCGCGTTCGTAAGCACGCCCCATGGCCTGGATAAAATCAACAGGGTGATAAAAAGAAATAAATTGCAAAGCATCTCGAATGCTTTCTATAAAATCAGCTTGTTTAATTATTTTGGTCATTTTTTAAATCTTATAAATTTTATAAATCTTAATTTTTAGGTTTAATCACAGCGCTATTAATTCGCGCGTTTTGTAATTTATGTTTAGCTAATTCTGCTGAATTCTTAGCGCTGTAAGGCCCTAAATTAACTCTATACCAGCCAGAATCGGTGCTGCTAACACTGGGGTGTAAGCCCAAGAGTAATAATCTCGCTTGCATGCTGCGGGCTTCGTCTTTGTTTCTATAAGCGCCGACTTGGATCATGTATTGGGTTTGGGTGTTATTGGCCTGATTAGAAGTTGGGTTAGAAGCTGGAGTAGCACTGGCAGGGGTTAAATTATTTTGATTATTTAAATTTTGATTTTGGACAGCAGGGGCTTGGGTATTTTGAGTTTGGGTATTTTGAGAATTATTAAAATTATTAGGGCTATTAGAAATTACAGGCGCTTGAATAATTTTATTTTTGCTTTCTGGGAGTGAAATAACCGGCGCATGATTTTCTGCGGGATGTTTAGCTTGGGAATTATTGGGGTTATTAGCGGGATTATTAGAAGAGGGATTAGAGAGGCTGTTATAAAAATCAAAAGCGGGTTTAGGTGGCGTGTTATTAATTGGCGTATTGGCTTGGTCATTAGTTTGATTAGAAATATTTTGGGTATTTAAATTATTAGCTTGAGCTGGATTTATTTGAGCCTGGTGATGTTTATAAATCATCTGAGCTAATAAAAACCCGGCGAGTAAAATCACTAATAAAATAATCCCGAATTTAATTAAATTATTTTTAGCGGACTCTGGGTTTGAATTATTTTCTTCCATGCTTCCTAGTCTTGGCCCCCCAGCCATTGCAGGTTCTTGTGAGGGGTCAACCGCATTAAAAGAACGAGAAAGATTTGATTTCTGAAAAGACTGGGGAGATTTTTTGGCGTAATCACGCATGGTTTACATCGCCTTGTTTATATTGACTTGTTTACATGGATTCAGGTGCAGTTAACCCAAGAAGTTTGAGCCCGTTAGTTAAAACGATTTTGACTGCAGACGCTAGGGCCAGCATCACGTTTCTATTTTTATCTTCAGGGACAATAAAAGGCTGGCTATTGTAATAACTATGAAATTCATGCGCGAGCTCGCGAAGATAATAAGTAATCTGATCGGGCTCATAGTGTTTCGCAGCGTTTTGAATAATTTCTGGAAAGAGCGAGAGCTGTTTAATTAAAGAAAGTTCATGGGCTGAATTGAGTAAACTTAGATTTTCTAGACCCAGATTTAAATCAGCTGTATTAAATTCATAATTTTTAGAGCTTAGTTGTCTAAAAATAGAGCAGATCCGGGCATGAGCATATTGAATATAGTAAACAGGGTTATCACTGGATTGGGACTTGGCTAGATCTAAATCAAAATCCAAATGCTGTTCGTTTTTACGCATGAGATAAAAATATCTCGCAGCGTCTATCCCCACTTCGCCATATAAATCTCTCAGAGTCACAAACTCTCCAGATCTTGTGGACATTTGAACGGGCTGGCCAGATCTAAACAAAGTCGCAAATTGAACTAGGGGGATATCTATTCTTGCTGGGTCTAAACCAAAAGCTTGGCATAGGCCTTTTAATCTGGGGATATAGCCATGATGGTCAGCGCCCAAAACATAAATAGCTTTATCAAATTTTCTATGGACTAATTTGTTTAATAAATAAGCGACGTCCGAGGCAAAATAAGTCGTCACGCCATTATCTCGAATTAATACTCTGTCTTTATCGTCGTTAAATTCAGTCGCTTTGAACCAGGTCGCGCCGTCTTTTTCGTAAGTTAAATTTAAACTTTTTAATCTTTCGATGCCCTCTAGAGCCTCTTGGTATAAAGATTTTTCAGAGAACCAGTTTTGATACTCGACTCTGAATTGTTTTAAATCATCTCGAATGTCATCTAAGACTATGTTTAAAGCCCGTTGGTGAAAGATTTGATAATTAATTTCACCCAGTAATTTTTTAGAATTTAAGATTAAGCCGTCAATATGCTTTTCTTTATCGCCTGTTGTTACACCATTATTTTCAGCAAGATCAGGATGAATATTTGAAAATAATTGCTCAGCAGGCTGTGAGAATTTATTTTTGTATTCTTGAAATAAGCCTTGAGCAATATCTTTGATATAGCCGCCTAAGTAACCATTTTTTGGGAAAGTAAAATTTTCACCGCAGAGTTCTAAATATCTTAAATAAGTACTAGTCGCCAAGATATCCATCTGACGGCCAGCGTCGTTGACATAGTATTCGCGAGTGATGTCAAACCCAGAGAAACTCAAGATATCTGAAAGCGCAGAGCCGAAAGCCGCACCGCGGCCGTGACCGACATGTAAAGGCCCAGTGGGATTTGCGCTGACATATTCGATATGGATTTTTTGATTCTGGCCTAAATTATTTTTTCCATAATTTTCTTGTTCTTTGAGAATTTTTGGGATGATTAAATATTGGCTTTCTTGAGAATAATAAAAATTAATAAAACCCGGACCGGCTAATTCTATTTTTATAATATTTTTATACGTATTTTGAGAATTTTTATCTTGAGCTATTTGGGTATTAATTTGGGTGATTATTTTTTCAGCGAGAACTCTGGGCTGAATTTTAAGCGGCTTGGCCAAAATCATCGCAATATTGCTCGCAAAATCGCCGTGTTTGGGGTCTTTAGTGCGGTCTAATTGGATTTGGGTGAGATCTGGAATAATGAAATCTGCAGGGAGCTCTAGCGTATTTTTTAATTGAGAGAGTGCTGTAAAAATTAATTGGGTGATTTGAGTTTTATCAGTGTTAATCATTGTTTTTCTTTCCCATAGAAATAGCCCATAAAAATAAGCCGCGGATTATGGGTAAAAGAGCGCTCTCGTGCAATTGGGAAGTTTCTGAAAATTTTGTGGTCGTTGATTGGCCTGCCTACGGAATGATGGTGGAGGGGCGAACTTTATGTTCGTCCCAGCAAAAAATACACGTAAGATTCGCGAAAATTTCATCTGACTTAAGCCCTAAAAGAATCATAAAAAGAGAGCGCTCTATGCCCTATTTTGCCTTGCTGACCCATCTGAACCCTAAGCATTCCAGGACTATCGGGCCTCTGCCTGCTTCTTTCATGTTTCTATTAAGTGGGGTGGTGTCATCAGATATGGCATTTATCAACGCGCTTCCCTCTGATTTTCTCAGCGCTCCAGACGAAAGAAAGAAATTAAAAAGCGCCTTTGATTTATTGCGGTCTTATCAAGACAGCTTGAGCAATATTGTGTTTATTGATGTGCCTAAATCATCTGAATCATCATCAGCGGCACCCGTATCAGTTGTAGATAGTCGTTTGATCTCAATCGATCTTCCTAATTTAAAGAAACTTATTGCTGCTTGTATTATCGTCATGCCTGAGCTTTTTTCTGGGTTTGTCGATCAATTTGGGCCCCGTTGAAAACGGCAGAAATTTAACGCCATAAAAACAAAAAAATTTATAGAGGCAAAAAATGCTCATTTTTTTGAATTTTTATGCGAAAAGTTTCAATTTATATCTCGAATTTCAATTA
>Ga0214919_10004371_pt1 | contig 20717 bp, 19 predicted proteins | sample LL1503_MetaG_FD_177994 | JGI IMG/M metagenome (GOLD analysis project Ga0214919, IMG submission 177994) | Freshwater microbial communities from Lake Lanier, Atlanta, Georgia, United States - LL-1503 | ecosystem: Environmental > Aquatic > Freshwater > Lake | place: USA: Georgia | collected... | reverse complement strand
CTGGCACACCCATCAAGCTCATTTGGACGCGTGAAGAAGATCAAACGCACGATTACTACCGTCCACTTTCTCAATGCCACATGAAAGCTGGCTTGGACGAAAAAGGCAACTTGGTGGGCCTCACACTCCGTTCCTCGGGTCAGTCGATCAATGCTTGGGTCAACCCATCTGCCATCAAAGATGGCAAAGATGAACGACAACTGCAGGGCTTTTGGAAAGAGCCAGGCGATGCCCAATTGGGATACACCATTCCCAACTTACTCACCGAATATGCCATTCGCAATACCCATGTGCCGGTAGGTCCTTGGCGCGGAGTGAATACCAATCAAAATGGTGTCTACATGGAATGCTTCATTGAAGAAGTGGCCCGTGCTGCTGGCAAAGATTCTTTGGCTTTCCGTCAAGCCTTGATGCAAAACCATCCTAAGCATTTGCAAGTGCTCAATGCCGCTGCAGAGAAGGGCGATTGGGGCAAGCCAGCCGCACCGGGTGTGTTCAGAGGCATTGCACAGTTCATGGGCTACGGTGCTTATTCAGCTGCTGTGGCGGAAGTCACTGTCAGCCCTAAAGGTGAAGTGAAAGTACTGCGCATGGTGTTGGCCACCAATGCGGGCCACTTTGTGAACCCGCACCAAGTCGCCGCGCAAGTTGAAGGCGGCGTGGTCATGGGATTGAGTGCCACCTTCTTTGGCGAGTGCACAGTTGAAAATGGCCGCATCAAAGAAAATAATTTCGACACTTACCAATTGCTCAAAATGGCTCAGATGCCCAAAGTGGAAACCGTTTTGGTGCCCACCTATGATTTTTGGGGTGGTGTGGGTGAGCCCACCATTTGTGTGGTGGCACCTGCTGTGATCAATGCCATTTCTGCGGCCATCGGCAAGCCTCTCAGAGATTTGCCTTTGAAGAATGCTGGCTTGAAGTTTGTTTGATTGACATCATCGCCGCAAGGAGGGCCCTTCAATGGGAATTCCTTGCGCGCGCGATTTTAAAAATAATTCCAATTGCCTAAGCTCTGGGCTGCCGGGGGCTGGTACCTCTGCTTGAACCCCAGAGTAGCAGGCTCTCAACCTTCGGTCGATCGACCCCATGCTTTGCCAACTCAACTTAAAGATAGGAAATCCGGTGGGATGACCGGGTGAGATGACATCGGCGCGCATGGTTTTGCCAATGTTCAGATCGTGGCAATGCGTGCAGGCCAAATTCATTCGACCCATGCGCGTGGTAAAAATTTTTGCCCCTGCGTTCAATTCAAGTTGCCAACGCTGTTGGATTTCTTCTTGGGGCGAAATTTGAAAAGGCAAACCAGCACTGCTCAAATGCAAGAGCGCGCTCAGAGAAAGCAGTTCTGCATTTTCAAGGCTCTTCAAAGGACGCGGCGTTCGCTCCGAACAAGTCAAGATTTGATCTTCTAAGTTGATCAATTTTTGTTGTTTGACTGACCACTTTGGAAACTGCGTGGCGGCCCCGCGCATTGTTTCAACAGCGCCGTGACACTGCGCGCATGAAACTTGACCTGCGGTGCCAGTCCAAAGCGATCGACCTTGCTCTAGCCACAAACTGATGGGGTTGGTGCTGGCATCACTTTGCATGGCCTTCAGTGAGGGGCTTAAAAATGCTTGGCCACTGAGTTGATTCAAAGGACCCTTTGGCAGCTTGAAAGCTTCTGAAGAAACAGTTTGTGCCGTGGATGCCAATGACCCGCAAAAAAGCAGGCTCAGAAAAGCTGATCTGAGCATGGCTTCAAATGACCAGGCGTTGCTGCGTTTCACCCATTTGTCCCGAATCGTCTTGCCAAATGACTTTCACAATGCCACCTTCAGCAGACACCAACACAGGAAATGCCAGGTAAACAGGCGAGGTCATGGCAGTCCCCAGATCAGCTTCCATGATCAAACGGTCATTCAAATAGGCTCGCACCGTGTGGATGATATTTTTCGGAATTCGGCGCCCAGAATCATCCACGCGAAAACCAGAATCCATCGGATGGGCTGCGGACCAGCGAGCTTCTATATTGCCGCCAGCTTTAACCTGGCCTGTCAAAGCAAGTCGAGTGAGAATGGGTGAGCTCATGTGAAATTAAGAATCATCTAAGCAGGCGGTGGAAGTAATCACAGTGGGCGCGTGATGGGCCCGCTCACTGCCGTCATTGAACACAGCGACAAGCCACACGGATTGGCTGGCAGCCAGTCTGAGGCGCGTTTTCAAGGTGTATTGAACGGGTTGACCCATGAGCTTGAGTTGAAGCGCCAGAGGGTTGGGATTCTCTGGCAAGATCACTTTGAGTGCCTTGAGATGAAGTCCAGATGGCGCTGTGATTTGAGCTTCAAATGGAACCGCATTGCCAGTGTCTGCCAATCTTGGGAAAACGAGTTCAATGCCATCAGAAGACAATTCATTCAGGGGAACTGAAAGCACTGACGTGTGAGGTGCAAGCAAGCAGGTTCCCAAGGCCCACGCCAAACTGGTTCTGCGCATGGGGCTGTGCTGATTGGAGGATAGAGGGTGCATGCTGGTTTATTTATCGAAATGATTGCAAGCTTGAGACCACCAGCGCAATTTGTTCACTCGTCAGAATCACGCGAGTCGGACGGACAAGGTTCAAGCCATGCGTGCTGCCAAAAGGCGGCATCAAGGTGTCTGGATTAAACCTGCGGGCATCTACAACCCATTGCGTCAATTCCTGAGCAGAAAATTTCTGCCCCACGCCTTTGAGGGAGGGCGCGAAATTGCTGACCAAGCCCTGAACACCTGGCATGTCGTGACAAGCAATGCAATTGCCGTATTGCTTGCTGGTCATGAGTTCATAGCCTGATGGTTTGCCTTCAGCAGTTTGTGCCAAAGCGTTTGAAAGGCTGAATGAAATGCTCAAAATGTAAAACCATAATTTCATGTTCGCCATTGTGTCATTGAGTGATTTTGATTGCTGAGCAAAGGCAATCATTCGAACGTGAGTGATTGGCCTAATGTTGAGGGTTTACCCTTAATTTGCGCCTGCAATTTGAATTTTTAAAACATGCATAATATTTCCAGTCTACGCGGTCGGTTAATTGCATCACTCGGTTCCAACTGCACATTTTTTGAACAATCAAGCCAGCATGGGACTTTCACACATGACCACCGTTCTCCAAAGTTTGATCGCCGGCCGTTGGATCGGTCAGCAACCTTCCCAAGCCCTCCACAGTGCCATCAATGGCAAAGAAGTGGCCTTCACCCATGCTGAGTCCTTGGACTTTGCTGAAGCCCTTCAATACGGCCGCACCAGGGGCCTTGATGGCATGTTGGCCATGGACTTCCAGCAACGCGCTGCCGCACTGCGCGCATTGGCCAAGTATCTGGGTGAACGCAAAGAAGAGCTCTATGCCATCTCAGCCCACACCGGTGCCACGCGCATTGACTCGTGGGTGGACATCGAAGGTGGCACAGGCACTTTGTTCGCCTACGCTGGCATGGCCGCTAGTGAACTGCCCAGCGGCAATTTGATTCACGAAGGTCCCGTTGCATCCTTGGGCAAGAAAAACACCTTTGCTGGCACGCACATCTTGGTGCCTCGTGGCGGTGTGGCAGTTCACATCAATGCTTTTAACTTTCCCGTATGGGGCTTGTTGGAAAAATTTGCGCCCACCTTCTTGGCTGGCATGCCTTGCATCGGCAAGCCCGCCACAGCCACCAGCTACCTCACAGAGGCCTTGGTTCGCATGATTGACCAATCGGGCATCTTGCCCAAAGGCTCATTGCAATTGGTCATTGGCAGCACTGGCGATTTGCTTGACCGATTGGATGTGGCCGACGTCGTCACTTTCACGGGCTCAGCCGATTCTGCAGCCAAACTGCGCGTCAACGCCAATTTGGTTCGCAACAGCATTCCTATTAATGCCGAAGCCGACTCATTGAATTGCGCCATCTTGGCCGATGACGTGACACCCGATGACGAAGAGTTCGACTTGTTCGTGAAAGAAGTGGTGCGCGAAATGACAGTCAAAGCCGGACAGAAGTGCACCGCCATTAGACGCGCCATTGTGCCGCGCAAACACTTGGATGCCGTAGCCGAAAAAATCAAAGCACGCCTGTCAAAGGTGGTGGTGGGTGACCCTTGCGTTGAAGGTGTCAAGATGGGTGCCTTGGCTTCTAAGTCGCAACAAGCCGACGTGGCCGAGCGCGTGGCATTGTTGCGCCAAAGTGCAGAGTTGGTGTGCGGTGGTGATGCCAATTTCAATTGCGTGGGCGAGGGCGTGGCCAACGGCGCGTTCTTCCAACCTACTTTGCTCCTGTGCCAAAAACCTTTGAGCACCGACAGTGTTCACGACATTGAAGCCTTTGGTCCTGTCAGCACGCTCATGCCCTACGACAGCATGGAAGAAGCCATGGCCTTGGCCAAGCGCGGTAAGGGCAGCTTGGTGGGTTCGTTGATGACCAAGTCACCAGCAGTGGCTGCGCAAGTGGTGCCTCGCTTGGCTGCCAATCACGGTCGCTTGCACGTGCTCGATCGCGAGTCTGCTGGTGAATCAACAGGTCATGGATCTCCCTTGCCCTCACTCAAGCATGGCGGGCCAGGTCGTGCCGGAGGCGGTGAAGAGTTGGGTGGCATTCGTGCGGTGACGCACATGATGCAACGTGCTGCGGTGCAAGGTTCGCCCACGATGCTGACCGCCATCACACGCGAATATGCACGGGGTGCCAAAGTCATTGAAACCGGCACGCACCCCTTCAAACATTATTTTGAAGAATTGCAAATTGGCGAGTCCTTGTTGACAGCTTCTAAAGCCATTGGTGAAGCCGATGTCAAAGCCTTTGGCGAGCTCACCGGCGACATGTTCTACATGCACTTTGACGACGAAGCGGCTAAAGCATCTGCCTTTGGCAAACGCATAGCGCATGGCTATTTGGTCTTGTCCGATGCAGCCGGCTTGTTTGTGGTGGCGGAGCCTGGCCCGGTCTTGGCCAACTACGGTTTGGACACATTGCGTTTTGTGAAACCTGTGGGCTTAGGTGACAGCATTCAGGTTCGCCTGACATGCAAACGCAAAATTGACCGCAACAAGAAAGACGCCAATGGCCAAGGTCAGGGCGTGGTTGCTTGGGATGTGGAAGTGACCAACCAAAACAAAGAGTTGGTGGCCAGCTACGATATTCTCACTTTGGTTGCTAAGAGGAATTAATCTGCAAAGGCCTTGCAATCCCCTACAAAATTTGGGTTTAAATCAATGCAGGCTTTGCGATTTGTAAGACTTCATTTCTAATCTGAACATCGTTGGGGAGTAGCTCAATTTCTTCGTGCTCAGTTCAGCCATCAGGCGCACGTCGAAATCAACAAATCGTCATGACGGAGTTTTTACTTCCGGTTTGTTGGGCATATAACTGATTCACTACAAGCAAAGCAAGACCTTCGATCTATCGTGTTGCACGTGCCCTTTGGCATGGCAACTTGTTCGGATCGTTATTGAAGGTCTTTCATGGAATTGTTCTCAATGCCATGGTGGTCAGCGTTGCTGGCCATCATTCTCATCGATTTGGTATTAGCTGGCGACAACGCCATCGTCATTGCACTGGCCGCTCGCGGCCTCCCTCCTGAATATCAAAACAAAGCCATCCTATGGGGCACTGTGGGCGCCATTGTGGTTCGCTCTGCCATGACCGTTGGCGTTGTGTGGCTCCTTAAAATTCCTGGCCTCATGTTGGTAGGTGGTCTGGGCCTTTTGTGGGTTGCCTTTAAGCTCATTTCGGATACTTCTGATGGTGAGCACCAATGCGTTGGTGCCACCACATTCTGGGGTGCCATGAAAACCATCGTTGTGGCTGACGCGCTAATGGGGGTCGACAACGTCTTGGGTGTCGCTGGCGCTGCCAATGGCGACTTTACGCTGGTCGTCATTGGATTGCTCATCAGCATTCCCATTGTGGTGCTTGGCAGCAAATTGGTTTTGCGCTTGGTCGAAAAATGGCCAGTGATCATTCATTTGGGTGCTGCGGTTTTGGCTTTTACCGCCGCCCAAATGATCATCAACGAAAAACTCTTAGATCCTGTTTTCGATGGCGGTGAAACCATCCACCATTTGGCGCGTGGCGCAACGTATGTCTTGGCCATCGTGGGTGTATTGGGCATGGGCTGGTGGGCCACCAAACGCCAGGACAGTCCCAAAAATGAAATTCAGGCGATTTAAAAATTTTTATCAACCAGGAGAAAAAAATGGAAACATTCATTGTTTACCTAGACGACAAGCCATATGCACTCCAACAAATTGTCCCCATGTTGCCTGCGAAGGGTTCTGAAAATGGCGCAGCAAATTGGATTTTGATTGGGTGTCCGCCAAGACTCAACCGGCATACAGGCCGTTGGTTGACACATGCAGCGCAAAAGAAATGGCGTCAAGAATGGACGCTAGAAGTAACTGGCGAACTGCTCAACATGCTCCAAGACTTGGGCAACACAGTGTCAGTGCGAACCGTGCAAGGACCCCTTGTGGAGTTCACCAAGCAAGTCAAAGGGGAGGTGGGTTTTGCCAGAGTGGTCGATGCACGCAGGCCAAAGTTGTCGGTGAATCTGTCGCCAGTGACCTCAGATCAACCACAAGAGAAGCCCAGCAACTGGACTTTGCCGGGCGGTGTCTTGGCCATGAGTGCTGTTATCGTGATGGCCAGCGAATAAGACCTGCAGTTACAACAAAAAAGGCCTTCCAGTGATGAGCTGGAAGGCCTTTTTTTGCGCTGTATGTTGGCAGCGCATGGCGACTGTCAAATTACATCGTATCGATGAAGCTGCGCAGTTTGTCGCTTCGGCTTGGGTGCTTCAGCTTTCGAAGTGCTTTGGCTTCGATTTGACGAATGCGCTCGCGCGTGACGTCAAATTGTTTGCCCACTTCTTCAAGCGTGTGGTCGGTTGACATTTCAATGCCAAAACGCATGCGCAGCACTTTGGCTTCGCGGGGTGTGAGGCTGTCTAGGATGTCTTTGACCACGTCGCGCAAACCGGCTTGCATGGCTGCATCGATAGGCGCGGTGTTGGCGCTGTCTTCGATGAAGTCCCCCAAGTGGCTGTCATCGTCGTCACCGATGGGTGTTTCCATGGAGATAGGCTCTTTGGCAATCTTCATGATTTTGCGAATCTTATCTTCCGGAATTTCCATCTTCTCGGCCAAGATGCTGGCATCGGGCTCAAAGCCAAACTCCTGCAAGTGTTGCCGTGAAATGCGGTTCATCTTATTGATCGTTTCGATCATGTGAACAGGAATGCGGATGGTGCGGGCCTGATCGGCAATAGAGCGCGTAATGGCCTGGCGAATCCACCAAGTGGCATACGTAGAGAACTTATAACCACGGCGGTATTCGAACTTGTCCACGGCCTTCATCAAACCGATGTTGCCTTCTTGAATCAAATCGAGGAACTGCAAACCACGGTTGGTGTATTTTTTGGCAATCGAAATCACCAAACGCAAGTTGGCTTCGATCATCTCTTTTTTCGCATGGCGCGAAGAGCGCTCGCCCGCATTCATGCGCTTGTTAATGTCTTTGAGTTCATCCAAAGGCACCACCACGCGCGATTGCAAGTCAGTCAGCTTTTGCTGTAAGTCTTGGACAGGCGGGATGTTGCGGGCCATGACCGTGCTCCAAGGCTTGCCAGCCGCCGCTTGTTTCTCGACCCATTTTAAATCGAGCAGGTGCGACTTGATTCGCTGGTTGGCTTTGTCACGACCACTGAAGTCGGCAATGAACAAATCTTGGGGGTAGCCACATTTGTCCACAATGATGCGGCGCATTTCGCGTTCTTTCTTGCGCACATCGTCCACATGTCCGCGCACCATGTCGCACAGCTTTTCAATGGTTTTGGCCGTGAACCGAATGGTCATCAATTCTTCAGACAACGCGAATTGCGCCTTTTGGTAGGCGGGTGTGCCCCAGCCTTCTTTTTCATAGATCTTGTGAACTTGTTCGAAAAGCTCCGTGATGCGGTCGAATCGCTCTAAGGCTTGGTTCTTCAACTCTTCCAATTTTTTGGTCAGAGCTTTAGAGCCACCTTTGCCATCGTCGTCATCTGACTCATCGAATTCATCGAAGTCTTCTTCAGCCACGTAGTCATCGGCTTCATTGATGTTAGAAAAACCATCGACCACCGTGGAGATGACGATTTTGCCTGAGCGAATTTCACCCGCAAGGCGAAGAATCTCAGCGATGGTGGCCGGCGATGCGCTGATCGCCGTCATCATGTTCATCAAGCCGCCTTCAATGCGCTTGGCAATTTCAATTTCGCCTTCGCGTGTGAGCAACTCAACGGTGCCCATTTCGCGCATGTACATGCGAACGGGATCTGTGGTTCTGCCAAACTCGCTGTCCACAGTGGAAAGTGCCGCCTCTGCAGCTTCTTCAGCTTCTTCTTCGGTTGAACCTGTTGGGGCGTTGTCAGTGATGATCAAAGACTCGGCATCGGGCGTTTGCTCGTAAACGGCAACGCCCAAGTCGTTCAATGTGGCAATGACCACTTCCATTGTTTCAGCATCGACCAACTTGTCTGGCAAATGGTCGGAAATTTCACCGTGTGTGAGATAGCCTCGCGTTTTGCCCAACTTGATCAAAGCCTTGAGGCGTTGACGGCGTTTGGCCATGTCTTCTTCCGACAAGACTGTTTCGTCTAAGCCAAACTCTTTCATCAAGGCGCGTTCTTTGGCCTTGCTGATCTTCATGCGAAGAGGTTTGACTTTCTCCGTCGACTCCGGAATAGGTTCGCCGACCAAGTCTTCTTCGATGTCACTCATGTCTTCGGGTAGGGGTGCTGCATCTGCTTTGGACTTTCGGCCGCGCTTAGCGCCTGCTGCTTGAACTGCGGGCACGGGTGCCATTGTTTTGCTGGGCTTGACCGCAGGTACTTTGACCACTGGTGTGACGGCCTTTTTATCGGCAACTTTGGCGGCTGGCTTCGCATCAGGTTTAACAGCTGATTTAGCGGCAGTTTGAACTACCGGCTTCGCGGAAGGCTTGGCCAGGGGTTTGGCTGCAATTTTGGAGCTGGCTTTGTTGGCTTCTGGCTTGGCAGCCTTGACCGGCGCTTTCGTTGGCGTTTTTGCAGGTGCTTTGGTGGGTACTTTAGCGGCGATTATTTTTTTGGATGCGGGCACTGAACTGACTTTCTTGACCGGTGCGGCAGCTTTGGCAACAGGTCTTGCAACTGTTTTAGCAACTGCTTTCACCACTGCTTTGGCAGTTGGCTTGGCAGGCTTTTTAGCAGGTGCTTTCACGGGTGCTTTGGCTTTGGCTTTGACCGGACTTGTTTTGGCCGTTGCTTTCAGGGCAGGTTTTGCCGCTGGTTTGCCTGCCGATTTAACGACAGGCTTGGCAACAGGTTTGGCAACTTTGGCTGCGACAGACTTGGCTTGTGCTTTAACGGGCTTCTTCGGCTTTGGAGCGGGCATGATGGACCTCAATACTTCAAACTGACTTGGAAACAAACGCTGCGCCACAAACTTCTGGCGCGAGAGGAAATGCAAACAAACACCTGAGGGCAGGTGGCTTCATTTGCAAGGGCAATTGGGCAAGATGGATGGGCGAACATTTGGAATGCAGTCCTTGCGGTGATGTGGCCGTTCCCATGGAGGGAGGTGCGCTGAGGCGGTGGCCGGGTCCGGAGGTGCTGCTGTCGCTCTTGCCTGAAAAATGGATTATACCCAAACAAGGGTGAAAAGTCTAAATAATTTCAGTGCTCATGAGGGTTCGTCTGCGTTGATGCAGATCGCGCCATTTTTGAAAGGCTTCGGGGCTTTGAATACTTTCAGCCTCTTTGAGCGCTTGCGTTTCAAGGCCTTTCAGGCGGTCGATGAGCATCAGATTGAGCAGCAGTCTAAGCTCTTTGCGGGCTTCTCCAGGTTCCCCTTCCGTGCTGACTTCCGGTGCGTTGGGTTTGTGCGAGGCCATCAATTTTTCAGCCAAATTGGCGAACGCAAGTTGACTGAGTTCCAACTGCAAGGCGCCCCAAGCCAAAGGGCCATGGTCATGAAATTGGCTTTCAATCCATCGCATGAGTTCACCATGTTGTTCGGGTAAATCGCACAACAAGGCATGGTCTTCGGCAGATAAACCGTCCCATAAGGCCATATTGGTGAGGAGAAGCCTGACAGCATGGTCAGATCGGCTTGCAGGTTGAACCCGCGGCCCAAGTGAAGCCATTTGCATGGTACCCGCCCCGCCCACCAAGCGCCATTTGCCTTGAGCATCTTGCTGCCATGTTTTGCCATCGGGTCTGGTCCGCGTTTTTTTCTGAAAGCTTGGGTTTCTTGCAGGCTCAAAAGGTGAAATCATTCCCTCGGGGTCAAGCGGCACACCTGCCGAATTGAGGGGCATGCCAGACACCCCACTGCCTGATCCTGCTAGCAGGCCAGTGCCAGAAGAAACTGCGTTTCGCGGATTGCTTCGAGCCGATGCTGCTTCGGCTTGTTGCAGCCATAGACCGGCCAACTCCGAAGCATCAAGCTGAATCAACTGGGCTAATTCAGAAAGTAATTGACGTTTCAAGGCGCCGTCGGGGAGGGCGCGCCAAAGTGGACTGGCATTGCTGGAGAGATGCGCTCGGCCTTCTGCCGATTGCAAATCACAAGCCTCTGAGGCGACTTCGATTAAAAACTTTGACAGTGGCGTGGCTGTAGCGACACAGGCAGAAAAAGCCTCAGAGCCTTTTTCGCGAATGAAACTGTCGGGGTCATGTTCTTCGGGCAAGAACAAGAATTTAATATTTCTAATGTCGGTTGCATAAATCAGAGCGCCATCAAGGGCTTTGCGAGCGGCTCGTCGACCTGCGGCATCACCGTCAAAACTGAACACCACAGAATCTGTAAATCTGAAAAGTTTTTGAACATGGTCTGGGGTACAGGCTGTTCCTAAAGTTGCCACGGCATTGGGAAAGCCCCATTGGGCCAAGGCCACCACATCCATGTAGCCCTCAGTGACCAAGACATAGCCTGCATCGTGAATGCTGTCGCGCGCCTCAAACAAGCCATACAGCTCGCGGCCTTTGTGAAACACCGGCGTTTCGGGGGAATTCAAATATTTGGGTGTGCCATCTCCCATGACGCGTCCGCCAAAACCGATGCACTCACCTTTGATGCTTCGAATCGGAAACATGACGCGGTCTCTGAATCGATCGTATCGCTTGTCATCTTCCTCATTCACGATGACCAAGCCGCTCTCGGCCAAAAGTGGATCGTCGTATTCAGGAAAAACACTTGCCAAGCTGCGCCAACCTTCAGGTGAGTAACCTAAGCCAAATCGTTTTGCAATTTGCCCAGATAAGCCGCGTCCTTTCAAGTAAGCCACAGCCTTGGGTGCATTTTTCAAATGTTGCTGATAAGCGCTGGCCGCTTTTTCCAACATATCACTCAGGGTGGCTTGTTTTTGTTTTTGAGCTGCTGCAATGGCCCTGTCCTGCGGTGAAATGTCCTCTTCAGGGACAACCATGCCAGTTTGTTGCGCCAAATCTTTCACCGCTTCAATGAAGCTCATGCCCGCATGGTCCATGAGAAAGCCAATGGCATTGCCATTTTTTCCGCAGCCAAAGCAATGAAAAAATTGTTTGGTGGGGCTGACTGTGAAACTGGGCGATTTTTCGCCGTGAAAGGGGCAAAGCCCCATGAAATTTGCACCGCCTTTTTTCAGCTGCACGAAGCGGCCAACGACCTCCACCACATCCACGCGGGATATAAGTTCTTGAATAAAAGACTGAGGAATGGCCACGCTTGTATTTTCGCCCAAGTTAGCGCGTCTTTGGACAAAAAAAAGCCCCGCGCTAAAGGGCTTTTTGTTGCGGGCTAAAAAAAATCAGGCTGTTTTCTTTTTCGCTTTGGTCTTTTTCTTTTTAGCGACCTTTTTGGCCGCTTTGGGCGCTTCAGCGGCAGGTTTGGCTGCAGGGGCCGCAGCAGGGGCCGCTGCAGGAGCCGCTGCAGGAGCCGCAGGAACGACAGGGGCTGTAGGTGCTGCAGTTTGAGCCACAGAGGCTAAAGCAGAAATGCTCAACATACCAGCAAGGATGATTTTGTACATGTAGTTTCCTTTTTTTTGTAGACAGCTTAAGGATACAGCGAATGAGTCGGCCAATTGGCTCACTTCAATCAATATTCAGGGTGTGCACCCCAAAGTGACCTGATTTTTTGTCAGCAAAATAATGCTTCAAAGTTTCTTGCACGGTTCTAAAGGCCAAGTCGTCCCAAGGAATCTCTGTTTCAGAAAACATTTTGGCCTCTTGAGTTTCAAAACCAGGATCGAACTGCTCATTCTCCAACTCGGCCAAGAAGTAAAGGTGGACCTGACCTACACGGGGCACGCTCATGACTGTAAAAAGAGAGCCCATTTTAAAATGTGCACCAGCTTCTTCGGAAGTTTCTCGCGCGGCGCCTTCAGAAGTAGATTCGCCCAGCTCCATGAAACCAGCTGGAAGTGTCCATTTGCCTTTGCGAGGCTCGATATTTCGCTTGCAAAGCAGCACACGTTCGCCAAAGTAAGGAACCGTGCCGACCACATTGAGGGGATTTTCATAATGCACCAAATGACATTCAGTGCAGACGGCGCGTTGCTTGGTGTCGCCATCGTCGGGAAGTCGATACAACACCGCCGAGCCACAAGCTCGGCAGTGTTTAATCAGTTGTCTTTGATAGCTCAAGCCTTTTTCGCAGGTGCTTTGGCGGCTGGCGCTTTGGCATGTTTTTCGATCAATGCGCGGGCTGTGTCGATCAACTTGCGTCCGTCATAGCCGCGCTTGTTCATGTCCTCAATCCATTCCACTTCGAGCGCACGAGATTTGCGGCGGAATTCTTGGGCCTCTGCAGGGCCAACCGTGAAGATGGCATTGTTTCGATCACTGGCTGATTTGCGGCCAGACACATCGCCTTCTTGTTGAACTTTGCCCAACCATCCAGAAGTTTCCAGGCCGCTGTTGTTGTCAATGATCTTCTTCAGATCTGCCGGCAATGAGTTGTATTTGGCCTTGTTCATGGCCATCACAAACGTGGTGGTGTACAAGCAACCGCCAGCGGGATCAAATTCTGCGTGGAACTTGGTGAGTTCGTTGACCTTCACGGCAGGCACGACTTCCCAAGGAATCACGGCGCCGTTGATGGTGCCTTTAGACAGCGCATCGGGAATGCCAGGCAAGGGCATGCCAACAGGAATGGCACCCAAAGCCCCCATCAATTTAGTCACTTGGCGGGTTGGGGCGCGCATTTTCAAGCCCTTCATATCGGCCACACTTTTCACGGGTTTGTCGACCGTGTGAATGGCGCCAGGGCCGTGAACTTGCAAGGCAATGAGCTGAGTGTCCTTGAATTCATCGGGTGCCATGGTTTGGACATATTCCCAATAGGCTTTGGATGTGGCCTCTGCATTGTTCATCATGAAGGGCAGCTCAAACACTTCCACCCTGGGAAAGCGCCCCGCGGTGTTGCCAGGCAAAGTCCAAACCACGTCGACCACGCCGTCGCGTGCTTGGTCGTACAACTGCACAGGCGTGCCGCCCAATTGCATGGCGGGATAAGCTTCAAACTTGATGCGGCCACCAGACTCTTGTTCGACCTTGTTCATCCATGCTTTGTGCATGTTGAGCCACACATTGGACTGCGGAGCCATGAAGGTGTGAAACTTCAGAGTGACAGTTTGTTGGGCAAAAGCTGTGATGGCTGGCGCTGCCATGGCGGCTGCAGCACCTGACTTTAAGAGGGATCGACGTTTGATCATGGCTGTCTCCAAATAATGATGTCTGAATGTTAACGGATCAAAGCCTCTAAAAGAGGCTTCGCATCACGCAACGTATTGAATCAACCACAGGGAAATCCCGGGGAAGAACAACAGGAGGGTGGTTCTGATGGTGTCGCTGATGAGGAAGGGCATCACGCCTTTGTAACTCTCAGAAATGGGTACATCCTTGGCCATGCTGTTCACAACGTAAACGTTCAAACCGACCGGCGGTGCCAACATGCCAAACCCTACAGTCATGAGCACCATGATGCCAAACCAAATGGCGGTGGGCTCCTTGGCCATGCCAAAGTCGAGACCCATGATCATGGGAAAGAAAATGGGAATGGTGAGCAAAATCATGCTCAGCTCATCCATGACGGCGCCCAGCACCACATAAAACAGCAAGATGGCCGTCACAACCATCAAGGGCGCGAGGCCCCATCCGCCAACCACTTCGGCCAACTGATTCGGTACTTGCGTTAACGCCAATGAAGAGTTCATGACATCGGCGCCAATGAAAATCATGAAAATCATGGCTGAGCTTTCAGCCGTTGCATAAAAGCACAGCTTGAACTTGGCCCACGTGATTTCTCGCTTTAGCAAGGCCGCCACAAAGGTGGAAGCGGCTCCCACACCGGCGCCTTCAGTGGGAGTGAAATAACCACCGTATATGCCGCCAAACACAATGACAAAAATGGTCGCAATGGGCAAAATACCCCCGAGGGCGGCCAAAGAGAATTTCTCAATGTCGTCACCAACTTCGGGCGCATGTCCGGGAACCACACGCACGTAGATGGCGATGGCAATCATGTAGCCGAACATGGCGATGAGGCCTGGCACCATGGCGGCTGCAAACAGCTTGGCAATATTCTGTTCAGTCAAGATGGCGTAAATCACCAAGGGAACGGATGGCGGAATCAAAATGCCCAAGGTACCGCCGGCTGCCAAAGTACCTGTCGACAAACGACCTGAGTAGCCATGGCGTTTCATCTCAGGCAGCGCAACGCCCGTGATGGTGGCAGCCGTGGCCACCGAAGAGCCGCAGATGGAGCCAAAGGCTGCACTGGCCAAAACGGCGGCCATGGCCAAACCGCCTTTAAAACGCCCCATCACGCTGGCAGCAAATTGAAACAAGGCCTTGCTGATGCCGCCTTGGGTTGCAAAGTGGCCCATCAAAATAAACAAGGGAATGACAGACAGGTCATAACTTGCAAATCGCGCAAAGGCCAAGTTGTTGAGAAAGCTCGAGTAAGGGCCCCAGCCCGTTTGAATCAGATAACCCAAGGTTCCTGCTGAAAACATAGAGACAGCGATGGGAACTCGGATGGCCATGAGAACCAGCATGGCACCAAAAATAATCAAACACAGTGTGCGTGCGCTCATGCAGGTGCACCTTCGGAGTTCGAGAACTTCTCACCCATGAAGGCCTGAGCCAAAGCAATGACAGCACTCAAGGCCAATGGTGGCGTCATGGCGGCATACACAATCCATTCTGGGAAACCCAACATCATGGAGCCCGATTGTGTGGCCCATGCGTTCATGCCGCCCAAGCAGGTTCGCCAAGCGAGCAATGCAAATGCAGTGGCCATGAAAAAGGCGCCCAGTCTGTCGAGTTGGGCAATGGTGGCTTCACTGGCCTTGGCTGTGAAAAAGTCAACAATGATGTTGGCCTTTTTGTACTGACACAGAGGCATGAACAAAGCAATGGCCGCCCCTGTGGCAACACCGGTCAACTCAAAGTCACCCACGATGGTTTGACCCGTTGTGTTGCGACCGATCAAGCTATAGCAAGTCATCAAGGTAATGAACGTGAGCAATGCCCCCGATAAGATGCTGCAAAACTTGGCCAGCAATTCGAGTATTTTCAATGTTGGCTCCCAAAAAAGGGGATGGCTCCCCTTTGTATCTTCTGTTTACTTGGCAGGATCGACTTTGACGGTCAAAGTGCCAATGCCAGCAACGCGGCCGACCAATGTATCACCTGCCACCACTGCTGCTACGCCTTCAGGGGTACCTGTGTAAATCAAATCGCCTGGTTGCAACTCCCATGCGGCTGACAAATGTTCAATGGTTTCAGCCACATTCCAAATGAGCTTGGCAACACTGCTGGTTTGACGCATGGCACCATTAACCAAGAGATCTATCTCAGCATGGTTCACATCGCCAGCCTTCTCGATGGGTGTGATGGGGCCAATGGGTGCTGAGTGGTCAAATGCTTTGCCAATACACCATGGGCGACCTTGCTTTTTCATGTCGTTTTGCAAATCACGGCGCGTCATGTCAAGGCCCACGGCATAACCGAAAATGTGTTTTTCAGCATCTGCTGCTTTGATGTTACGGCCGCCGGTTCCAATGGCCACAACCAGTTCAATTTCGTGGTGGAAATTTTGTGTCAAGCTGGGGTAGGGCATGTGGCCTGTTTCGCCCTCGTTCACAACCACCAGCGCGTCTGTCGGCTTTAAAAAGAAGAAGGGTGGCTCGCGGCCAGTGAAGCCCATTTCTTTGGCATGTTCTTCGTAATTGCGGCCGACGCAATAAATGCGGCCAGCGGGGAATCGATCAGCTCGGCCCAAGACCGGAACGGAAACCACGGGGGCGGGAGAGAAAACAAAGCTCATAACAACCTTTCGTTTAAAAACAATTAACACGCTCAAATTCAGTTTTGATAAGTATACTTATTAATTAATGAATCTTTCGCAAACCTTTGATGATAATCCCATGAACAAGAGCTTTGATTTTGCAAAGGCGCCAGGCCATTTGGTGCGCCGTGCACAACAAATTGCGGTGGCCTTGTTCATGGCTGAATTGGCTGCAGAAGATGTGACACCTGTTCAATTTGCCATTTTAAATGCTGTGATGGACACCCCTGGCATCGATCAAATCACTTTGGCAGGACGCGTTGCTTTTGATGCGGCAACATCTGGCTCGGTGATCGGCCGCCTGGAAAGCAAAGGGTGGATCAAGCGAGAACCGCATGAAATCGATCGTCGAAGAAAGCTTTTGTGGTTGACCCCAGCGGGCCACTCGGCCACGCTCCAAATGAAAACAGCGGTGGAGCGTGTTCAAGAAAATTTACTCAAACCCCTTAGCCAGGAAGAATCTGAACACCTGTCCGCATTGCTTTCCAAGCTGGTGGCAGGTCACGAACTGAAGGCCCCCTGAATTTGGACGGCTTGCTTTTTCACGCAGCTTCAAGTGCCGATCAAAGCCAGATGCCTGTTAACTTTTGTAGGTGAGCACAAAATGTTCAACCACTGGCGGTGCAGCAAAGAACGGCCCAACGATGGCGCGCCACTCAGTGAACGAAGCTGACTCTCTGAAGCCAATGGTGTGATCTTCCAGCGTGTCCCAGAAAATTTGCAAAATAAATCGATCGGGACTTTCAATGCCTTTATTGACCTTGGCGCCCTGAAAGCCCTTGGCCCCAGAGATGACGGTTTGAAGACCGCGCGCAATGGCCTCTTCAAACTCAGCTTGCTGGCCGGGTTTGATGCGAATGTCTGCTAATTCAAGAATCATGGGGGTCCTATTTTTGAAAATGAAAGATTGAAATTAATTTCTGCGCTGTTTGGCAATCCACAAAACCAGTGCCACAAAAGCAAAGCTCACTATGATCAAGGCAAAACTGCTGGCAGCCCAAAAAGTACTGACCTCTGGTCTCATATTCAATGGACCCAATCCATGATACGCCCAAACATACGCACCCCAAAGACCAACGCCCCACAACATGATGCTGTAAATGATCAAAGGAAGAAGTGTTATTTTGTAACACCTCAATATGAATGCACACACAGCTTGAAGCGCATCGACGAGATGGTAAAAAGCAACCCATCCCAGCACAGATGCCGCAGCCATTGTGACCGCAACATCTGTTGAAAATAAGCTCGCCAAATTGTCTCTGGCAAAAGCCAAAGCGCTGCTCAATGCCAGGGCCAGCAACAGGGTTAACTTCAGTCCCGTATGCGCTGCTTTTTCGGCATGACCCGATTCGTTGGCCCCAATCCAAAAGCCAACCCGAGCACTGCATGCAATGCCAAGCGCCAATGGCACCATGTAAAGCAAAGTGGCAATGCTGGATGCAATCTGGTGGCTGGCCGACGCCACCACGCCTTGCCTAGAAATAAACAGCGCCATCATGGTGAAGGCCGTAACCTCCACCATCAATGACAACGCAGCAGGAATTCCCAGACGCAAAAATGCTTGGATGGTTTTCCAGTTGGGTGCCTCCAAGGGCTGCCATATTTTGAATTCCTGGTAAATCTCTTGATGGCGCAAAAAATAAATACCCATGCACATGAGCCATGTGTTCACAACCAAGGTTGCCCATGCGCAGCCCACAAGGCCTTGCGCTTCTATGCCCCACCCGCCCAAAGTGAACCAGATGGAAAGAGGAATTTTGATACCCAAAGAAGCAATTTGAAGTGCAGTGACCCAAAACGACATGCCCAAGCTTTGGTTGAGTGTTGAATACATTCGAAACATCAGGGAGGGCCCTACCGCAATGGCCAAAACCCGCAGGTAATCTCGAACATCATTTTGCAAAGCTTCAGGCACGCCAGTGGCATTCAGCCAAGGATCAGGAAATAGCAAGGCCAAGGTGCCCAACATGGCGACAAACAGGCACAAGTACAAGGCCTGCCGAACAGATTGACCGAGCGCCACATGCGATCCGGCACCTCGAAGCTCAGCCCAGACCGGAAGCAGCGCGGTGATCAAGCCATTCAAGGCCACATAGATGCTGATGTAAATGGCGGAACCCACCGATAAAGCAGCCAGTGCAGAAGCGTCGTAGCGACCGGCAATGAGGGTGTCTGCAACACCAAAAGCCATCACAGCCAGTTGCCCCACTAAAACCGTACCGGCGTGACGAAGGATGGTGCGCGCTTCAAACATGTCGCAACTCGCGCTCAGGGTTTGGCAGAAATAGAGATCGACAGGGCTCTGAACAAGATGATGTCTTCGTTGTTGTCCGAGGGACGACGCACGGTGGCGTGTTGTGTCCACGTGCTGGCATCAACCTCTTGGGTGAATGCCGCAAGGGCTTGCGTGTCGACAATGAGCCAAGCACATTGGCTTGCACTTGAAGCTGTGCTCTCAGCGCGCGTTGCGATGGGGATCAGTTTGAGATTGCCATGAAATTGAAAAGCCGCACCCTGTGCCTTGGTCAGACCAAAGTAATGAACGCAGTCTGTGGCCCCCATCATGCTGCGAACTTTGTGAACAAGGGGGGCATAGCTTCTGCCGAAATCTAGCAAAGGCAACCAAAGCGTCATGACCAAAAGCCAACACAAGATGGCACCACTGGCAGGCAGCACCATGCTCTTCCACAGTGCCGAGCGATGTCTACCGGCGCGCCATCTGACAAGGCCGGCCCAGGCCAGTGTTGCCAAACTTGCCAAGATGAATGCCGTGAGGGAGAACTGAAGCACAAAACCCGGCGCAAGTCGTGCCACATTGATGGCAGGCTGAGCAGGAAAACCTGTTTGCATTGACAGCCATACAGTCCAAATGATGAGTGCGCCCACACTGAAAAAGAGCAAGGTAAACCAATCAATGAAAGCACTGAGGCTGCGTTTTAAAGTGGGCAATGCAAAGGCGGCCAGCGTGGCCAATGCAGGCAAACTAATAAGCAGCGCACGATCACTCAAGCCGGACATCCATGTGTTGGCAATGCCCACACCCATGAACCAAAGAGGCAGCGACAAATGGGGATTGGCTGAAATACTTTTGAGTTGATAGCGCCAACGCCAAAGCGTCCACAGAGCCAAGGGCCAAGCAGGCCAAGTGAACCACAATAGCAAACGGGCCATGGCCTGGATTTCAAACAAATGAGACGAGGCAACCCGCCATCGCCACAAGTCCAAGCCACTGGTGATCGCGGCGGTAGCAAGGCAGAAAATCAAGACCCAGGCCACATCGACTTTTCTCACACGCAGAGATTGCGGCTGGCCCGTATCCAAAGCGATGACTATGGCGCCGCCTGCCCCCAAAATCATCGCCAAAGCAGGTGCGCCTGAAAGTGCCAGGCCCATGATGGCGAGGGCCGCGCAAAACAGCGATGTCATTCTTTTGCGAGCCAAGTTGGCCAACGCAAAAAAGAGAAGCGCAGAAAAAGAAAGTTGCGCGAGTGCGGGGGTGGCTTCGTGAGAAAGTCTGGCCAAGCCCAAGCAGGCAAGCAAGGCAAGCAAACCACCATCGGCAATGGCCCGCGCATAGTCTGCAGGTTTGGCTTCGCCGCCAAAGGCAAAGCTCACGGGTTGAGCCGCCGGTGTTCGTGCAAGGGCGTAAACAGCGTACCAAGTGGCTGCCAGAGTGAGACCCAACAAGGCAATAAAGGGCAATTGAGCGGCAGTATCGATAGGCAGGCCCTTGGGTGCCCATTGAATGGCCCATGCACCTAGCCAATAAGGCAAAAGGGCCGCACCGCGGTCTGTTTGCCCAAGCAGGGTTGGCTTTAACCACGCCACATTGTCGGAGCCAAACGATTGCGCCAAGTTGAACATGAAGCCAAAGGCTTCCATGTCATCGGCTTTCCAAGGCGTGCGGCCCATAAAGCCAGGTAAAACATAAGCCAAGCACAGCGCCCAGACAATCCAGCGCGGCAAACGTCTGACGGCACTTTGAGCCACGATGGCCGGATTGGCAGAGGTATCTGATGGGTAGGAATTCACAATTCAGACAATAGCAGAGTCAGGTTCAAATTCACAAGTGTGGGCAGAGGCAAAAAACAAGGGCAGGCCGGTTGCCCGGACTGCCCTGCGATGGTCACAAAGTGACGCGATGGAAAGCTTACTTGGTCATGGACGTTTTGCCAAAACGGTTGCGGAACCGCTCAACGCGACCACCCATGTTGTCCACAGATTTTTGGGTACCTGTGTAAAAGGGGTGTGATTCGCTGGATGTATCGAGTTTGAACAAAGGCAGCTCGCGGCCGTCGTCCATTTTCACCATCTCTTTGGCATTGACGCAAGAACGTGTGACGAACTTGAAGCCGTTAGACAAGTCCAAGAAGC
>Ga0214919_10004370_pt1 | contig 20717 bp, 14 predicted proteins | sample LL1503_MetaG_FD_177994 | JGI IMG/M metagenome (GOLD analysis project Ga0214919, IMG submission 177994) | Freshwater microbial communities from Lake Lanier, Atlanta, Georgia, United States - LL-1503 | ecosystem: Environmental > Aquatic > Freshwater > Lake | place: USA: Georgia | collected... | reverse complement strand
TCATGGCTATTTTACTATCGGCTAGTTTTTATAAAACGCAAAATGCAAAATCAGATAAAGCGGTTGCCCTATTTGGTGGCTTTTACAGCGCTGCCTACAAAAAGTTTTATGTAGATGAATTGTATTTGTTTATTACTAAGAAAATTGTTTTCCCATTAATCGGACAACCAATTGCTTGGGCCGACCGAAATATTGTAGATGGCTTTATGTTGTTATTAGCCAATACAACAGCAAAAATTTCAGCAGCGATTAAAGGATTGCAATCGGGTAAAGTACAAAACTATGCGCTTTACTTTTTTGGCGGTGTTATTGCATTGTCAATTTTATTTATTTATATCTGGAAATAAAATATTTATATGAACTTATCATTACTCATCTTATTACCCCTGCTAACAGCCTTACTCATTTTGTTGAGCAAGAATTTAGCACAAATAAGAGTCATTGGATTAGCAGGATCATTAGCACAATTAGGCGCTGCTGGTTGGTTGTTGAAATTATTTATAGATCAGCGAGCTTCAGGTAATACTGCCACTCATTTGTTCGAAACCAATACCGTATGGTTTAAAGCACTAAATATTAATTACCATATTGGCATTGATGGTATAGCACTTGCCATGATTTTATTAACCTCCTTAATTGTAGTTGCTGGTATATTGGTTAGCTGGACTATGGAAAAATTAAGTAAGGAATATTTTTTCTTATTGGTTTTATTAAGCATGGGGGCTTACGGATTTTTTATCTCCTTGGATTTATTCACCTTGTTTTTCTTTTTAGAAGTAGCCGTTATTCCTAAATTTTTATTGATTGGTATTTGGGGCAGTGGCAAAAAAGAAAACAGCGCTATGAAATTGGCTTTAATGTTAATGGCGGGTTCAGCATTGGTGTTTGTAGGTTTAATGGGTATTTATTACAACACGCACAGCTTTGATATGGTGCAAATTGGACAAATGGGCATTTCATTAGGTGTACAAAAATTCTTTTTTCCATTTTTATTTTTAGGATTTGGCATATTTGCCGCTTTATTCCCTTTTCATACTTGGGTACCCGATGGTCACGCTTCAGCGCCAACTGCAGCTTCCATGTTTTTAGCGGGTATCTCCATGAAGCTTGGAGGTTATGGTTGTTTACGTATGGCAGCATTAATGCCTGATGCAGCACACAGTTATTCTTGGATCATTATTTTACTCGCTACTATTGCAATCATCTATGGCGCATTTGCTACCATGATGCAAACCGATTTAAAATACATCAATGCCTATTCATCCATCAGTCACTGCGGATTTGTCATATTAGGGATTGGAATGTTGAATAAAACATCCATTAATGGTGCAGTGATTCAAATGGTTTCTCACGGATTAATGACGGCTTTGTTCTTCGCTGCTATTGGTATGATTTATTCCAGAACCCATACCAGAATGGTTGCACAATTAGGCGGCTTATTAAAAGCAATGCCTTTTATATCTACCGTATTTGTCATTGCGGGTTTATGTTCTTTGGGTTTACCTGGTTTTAGTGGATTTGTGGCAGAAATGACCGTGTTTATGGGCTCCTGGCAAAATCCGGATGGTGTGTATCGCATAGCAACTGTGATATCAGCAGCCTCAATTGTAGTCACTGCAGTATATATATTACGCGCGACAGGCAAAACCATTATGGGCCCAATTTCAGATGAGCATGCCCTTTTAGGTGATGCCACCTGGAACGAAAAATTTGCAGCAGGTTTGTTAATCGTAGGCATATTAATTATTGGATTGGCGCCGTTTTTAATTAACCAATTAATTATGCCCGCCACTGATTTTTTAATGATCAATATTGACAAAGCCATTACCCTTAAATAATTAGAATAATGCTATCAAACATTTTTATATTACTCAGACAGGAACTAATACTAAGCTTACTTATATTTTTATTACTATTTATTAAAATAGGCAAAGAAAGAAGCAATGAAACTGTTTTGAACCTCATTAATATTTTATTATTGGTCAATTTGGCTACAGGCTTGTTTGGCATGAGTGAAGGCGCTGCATTTAACGGCATGTTCTCGACGAATGCATTTATTGTACTTGAAAAAAATATATTAAACTTAGCCATACTTTTAATCTCCATGCAATCCTACGCTTGGCTGAAACATCATAAGCAAGTCGCTGAATTTTATTTACTCATATTCACTTCCTTACTAGGTATGTTTTTTATGATTTCAAGTGGTAATTTATTAATGTTTTATTTGGGACTTGAAATGAGCACTATTCCATTGGCTTCAGCCGCTAATTTCGATTTGGCCAAACGCAAATCATCTGAAGCTGCCATGAAACTAATTTTATCCTCTGCATTTTCCTCCGGTATTTTATTAATGGGTATTTCCTTTTTATATGGTACCAGTGGCACATTAAGCTTTGATATATTAACTGCGCATATCGCAAACGACCCAATGCAATTGCTTGCATTTATTTTATTGGTATCTGGATTTGCATTTAAAATATCCGCAGTGCCATTTCACTTGTGGACCGCAGATGTTTATGAGGGTTCGCCGGTAGCAGTGACCGCGTTTTTATCGGTAGTATCTAAAGCAGCCGTATTATTCACCTTTACTTCCATTTTATATAAAGTATTTACACCAATCGCTACGGTATGGTATGGAGTTTTGGTGGTATTATCAGTGTCCACTATTTTAATTGGTAATTTATTCGCATTAAGGCAGGACAATTTCAAACGCTTCCTTGCATTTTCATCTATTGCGCAGGTGGGTTTTATTTTAATTGGTATATCAGGAAGCTCGCAATCCGGATCAGCTTCATTGGTGTACTTTGTTTTAATTTATGTGTTCTCTAATTTAGCCGCTTTTGGGGTGGTAACCGTGGTGAGTGCATTAACAGGAAAGGAAAATATTTCAGACTTTAAAGGATTTTATAAAACCAACCCTTTTTTATCTTGGGTTTTAACCATCGCTTTATTTTCATTAGCAGGGGTGCCTCCTACTGCAGGATTTTTTGGTAAATTATTTTTAATGATGGCCGGTGCCGCTAAAGAAAATTACGGGCTCATTACTTTTGCTGCATTAAATATGGTGATTTCCTTTTTCTATTATTTAAAAGTGGTAAAGGCGATATTCATGGAAGAAAATGAGCAACCGATTCAAAAACTAAGTGTTCCAGGAATAACAAAGTTAGCAATGTATATCTGTGTTGCAGGAATTATTATCACTGGATTAGCTAGTATGGTATATGATTATATTTATTCACTAAGTATTGGCTTGTAAAAAATAGTTGATTATGGCAATTAATAAGAACCACGAATTTGAAGATTTAGATAGTATTAAATGTGCGATTGTTGAAAAAAATGCAAGTCCGGAACGCGTCGCATTTTTAAAGCAATTATTGGAGTTGAATAAATACCAGGTAGTGGTGGTGGGAAGCCCTGCCCCTAAAGCAGCACCGGCCGCGCCAGTAGCAGCAGCCGAAGGGGATGCAACAACACCCGCGCCTCCAATTCCTGAAGCGCCAGCAGTACCCACTACATTTACAGTGGGTGTAACCAACTTAACCTTTAATGCAACCAACGCAATTTTTGGTCGTCAATTAAAAACCGACAACGGAACTATCGTAACCCTTGCTTATTGGCAACAAAAAGAGGCGATTTCCAATGACGAAGTGCCCTATTTTGAGCAGGTGCGCTAATTATTAAAAATGATCCTAGCTCCTTCAAAAGCACAACCCTGGTTGTGCTTTTTCGTTACCTAATCAATATCTGCTAAGTCACTGATATTTATCATGTTTTGATTTTTGTGTTTGAGGTACTTTGGCCACTCAAACACAAAAACTTGAATATGGAAACTATTGAAGCAACAGTTCAACCAAGTAAAAAATCAGCAGTCAATCCATCTCCATTAACGGTAATGGATGGCAATGAAGCAGCAGTGTACATCGCTTATAAAACAAGTGAGGTTTGCGCTATTTATCCCATTACGCCATCGTCCACCATGGGCGAATTTGCCGAGGAATGGAGCAGTGATTTAAAAGAAAATATATACGGCGAGGTACCTAAAATAATTGAAATGCAAAGTGAGGCTGGCGCAGCAGGGGCTATTCACGGTGCATTACAAGGTGGTGCATTGGCTTCCACCTTTACCTGTTCACAAGGCTTATTATTAATGATCCCCAATATGTATAAAATTGCAGGTGAATTAACACCCACCGTTTTTCATATTGCAGCAAGAGCCTTAGCCACCCATGCATTATCTATATTTGGAGATCACAGTGATGTAATGGCAGTGCGCTCCACTGGATTTGCCATGTTATTTGGAAACAATGCACAACAAGCACATGATATGGCCATGATTGCCACAGCAGCTACACTAAAGTCAAGCATTCCTTTCTTAAATATTTTTGATGGCTTTAGAACCTCCCATGAAATAAATGAAGTGCATGTTTTGTCAGATCAAATCATCAAAGAAATGATGGATGAAAAACAAGTAGCGCGTCATAGAGAAAGATCATTAAATCCAGAAAATCCATTCATTCGTGGTACTGCACAAAATGCGGATGTATTTTTTCAAAGCCGAGAAGCCTGTAACGAATACCATTGGAATACACCAGGTATCGTGGCGGACACCATGGAAAAATTTGAGAAGTTAACGGGTCGTTCCTACCAATTATTTGAATACCATGGTGACCCACAAGCAGAACGTATCATTATCATTATGGGTTCAGGTGCTGGTACTGTTGGTGAGACTGTCAAATACTTAAATAACAAAGGAGAAAAAACAGGCTACCTCACAGTGCATTTATTTCGTCCATTTTCCATTGCCCATTTTGTAAAAGCAATTCCTACGAGTGTAAAACAAATCGCTGTATTAGACAGGTGTAAGGAAACAGGTGCCATTGGTGAACCTTTGTATATGGATGTAATTAATGCATTACATAATGGTTGGGAAGGAACTATGCCAAAAGTCATTGGCGGCCGATATGGATTGGCTTCGAAAGAATTTACCCCGGCTATGGTGAAAGCAATTTTTGAAGAATTAACAAAAGCCAAACCAAAGAATGGATTTACGATTGGTATTGAAGACGATATTACCCATACCAGCTTAGCCTATGACAGAACATTTGGCTTAGAAGACCAACATTTATTTCGTGGCTTATTTTTTGGATTAGGTGCTGACGGAACCGTGAGTGCAAATAAAAATACAATAAAAATTATTGGGGACGTAACCGATAACCATGTGCAGGCTTATTTTGTATATGATTCAAAAAAATCGGGTTCATTGACCGTATCTCATTTGCGCTTTAGTGAAAATCCCATCCATTCCACCTACTTGATTAATTCAGCAAATTTTATAGCCTGTCATCATTTTCATTATTTAGAAACTTTTGACATTTTAAAAGACGCAGAACATGGTGCTACTTTTTTATTAAATGCTCCATTTAAAACAGAAGAAGTGTGGCATCACATTCCTTATAAAATACAAAATGAAATAAAAGAGAAGCAATTAAAGTTTTATGTCATTAACGCATCTAAGGTGGCCAAAGAAAACGGTATGGGTTCAAGAATTAATTCCATTCTACAAACCTGTTTCTTTGCTATTTCTAATATTATGCCAAAAGAAGCAGCCATTACTGCCATTAAAAATGCGGTGAAAAAAACTTATGGTAAAAAAGGAGAAGCGGTGGTGCAAAAGAATTTTGATGCTATTGATAAAACATTAGAAAACCTTTGTTTGATAGATTATGCCACCTTAGCAATTGGTCATATTGAAATTACCCCTGCTGTGACTGATAATGCGCCTGATTTTGTAAAAAATGTTTTAGGTAAAATCATTGCTGGCGATGGAGATGAACTACCTGTGAGCGCCTTTCCAGCGGATGGGACTTATCCATCGGCGACCACCAAATATGAAAAAAGAAATATCGCAGAACAGGTGCCTGTATGGGACCCGAGCTTATGTTCACAATGTGGTAAATGTTTTTTTGTTTGTCCGCATGCAGCCATTCGTCCAAAAGTATATGACGCAAGTCAATTAGATAAAGCACCTGACTTTTTTAAACATGTTGCGCCCATTGGAAAGGAATTTTTGAAAGACAGCGAAGCCTATACATTACAAGTAGCAGTAGAGGATTGCACTGGCTGCAATTTATGTGTGGAAGTTTGTCCTATTGAAAGCAAAACCGAAGTAGGGCACAAAGCAATTAATATGCAGGATGTAATTCCATTAAAAGAAACCGAGAAAAAGAATTGGGAATTTTTCCTTTCCTTACCTGATATTGACAGAACAAGAATAGCGAAAACAACGGTAAAAGGATCTCAGTTCTTAGAACCCTTATTTGAATTCTCAGGTGCATGTAGTGGGTGTGGCGAAACGCCCTATTTAAAATTACTGACCCAATTATTTGGAGATAGAATGATTGTGGCCAATGCCACAGGTTGTTCCTCCATTTTTGGTGGAAATTTACCTACCACACCATGGAGCATGAATGCTGCTGGGAATGGGCCAGCATGGGCCAACTCTTTATTTGAGGACAATGCTGAATTTGGGTTAGGAATTAAATTAGCCACTGATATAAAACGCCAATATGCAATTTCCTTATTAAAAAAAATAAAGGAGGAAGTTGGTACTGAATTAGTGGATGCCATTTTATGTAATCCCGAAGAAGACGAAACTCAAATTATTCAACAAAGATTAGCTGTAAATCAAGTTAAAAATAAATTAAAAGTCATTAACAATCCTGCAGCAGCTTTATTAAGTCAGGTTGCTGGTTTCTTAGAGAAAAAATCCATGTGGATAGTGGGTGGGGATGGATGGGCTTATGATATTGGTTTCAGTGGACTAGATCATGTATTGAGCACGGGCGAGAATGTAAATATTTTAGTTTTAGATACGGAAGTATATTCAAATACAGGTGGCCAAAAATCAAAATCATCACCGATTGGTGCAAGTGCAAAATTTTCTGTGAAAGGAAAAACAACGGGTAAAAAAGATTTAGCCATGCAAGCCATGGCACATGGCAATGCTTATGTTGCTGAAATTGCAATGGGTGCCAATGATGTTCATGCACTTAAAACAATTTTAGAAGCCGAAGCCTTCCCAGGCCCCTCTATCATTATTGCTTACAGTCATTGTATTGCGCACGGATACGATATGTGTCATGGATTAGATCAACAAGCACTCGCAGTAAAAAGTGGCTACTGGCCTTTATTCCGATTTAATCCAATGAATGAAAAAGGAAAAAGATTTATGTTAGACAGCAAGGACCCATCCATTCCAATGGAAGATTTCATGTACAATGAAAATAGGTTTGCTACTATCAAAAATAATAATCCTGAAAGGGCACATGAATTTTTAGACCAAGCCAACCAAGGCATGCATACCAGGCTAGAAAAATTACTGGCATTTAAAAATTTGTAATCATAAAATTGGTTTGTTTGTTCAATCGTGGTCAAACAAAAACCCCAAGCTTGCTTGGGGTTTTTTATACATCTTAATTATAAGTAAGCTTATTTTTTTGCTTGTGCTTTTTTGTGTAAATCATCCAGCTTACTTGTGTACAAACTACGGCCATGTGTACCTAAAATAATTTCATTATCTCTAGGATGAATCACGATATCGTGAATAGGTACTGCATTAGGTAAGCCTTTGTTCCAACCCATGGAACTTGCACCACCATCTGTACTTACATACAAGCCGCCGTCAGTACCTACATATAATACTTGATTTGAAACATTATCTTCCGTAATTACATTGACTGCTTCCAATGGCAAATCCTTCATGATTTGTGTCCAAGTTGCACCATAGTCATCACTTACATATACATACGCATTAAAATGGTCATTACGATAGCCATTCATTGTAGCATAAACGCGTGATTCACTATACGCACTTGCTAATACCCTACTCACATATAAACCTTTAGGCAATTTCGCACTCAATAAAGTAAAAGTATAACCACCATCTTTAGAAATATGAATCATACCGTCATCTGTTCCTACATAAATTAAACCAAAACGGAATGGACTCTCACTCATGGTAGTTAAGGTACCATAAGGAACATCGCCTTGCGCTGGGTTTGAAGTTAATTCAGTACTTAATGTTACTAAACTATCTCCTTTACTCATGGAGCGGTGAAACTTATTAGTTCCATAATAAAAAACATCTTGGTTGTGCTTACTTAATAAAATAGGTGTTTGCCAGTTGAATCTAAATGCAGGCTCCCCTAAATTACGCATAGGTCTAATGAACTTTCGCTCCTTGGTAGTCAAATTCTGTCTTGAATAAGCACCATATTGAGAACCACTATAAATAGTTTTATTGTCTCTGGTATCTACCTGCACTTGCATACCATCGCCTCCATTTAACATGGTGTAAGGATTATGTCCACTATCAAACCAATCATAATTTTCTCTTGTTTGGCTAGATCCCATCCAAGTACCATTATCTTGTAAGCCACCATAAACATTATAAGGCTTAGCCATATCCACTGCAATATTATAATACTGTCCAACTGCAGGTGTATTGGCCTTAAACCAATGATCACCATTATCGTAAGTGATATTACAACCACCATCATTACCAATAATCATATGGCTATCCTTTGCACCGTTCATCCATGCATAGTGATAATCAGAGTGTACATTTTCTTTGCCAATCTCTTTAAATGTTTTACCACCATCCGAACTTAATAATATACCAACACCTGTAATTACAATTTTATTTGCATTACTAGGACTAATAAATACTTTTCCAAAGTAGTAACCATAAGTACTATATAAGTTAATTGATTTTTCGTGTGTCTTTTTCCAAGTCACCCCTGCATCCTCACTGCGATATACCTCAGCACCAATGATCGGTGTTTCAAATAATGCAGTGTTTGCATCATACAAATAATCCCATATACAATTAGGCAATAATTTACCTGACTTTACATCTTCCTTAATCCCAGCCACCGTATATTTTATTGGCAAACCATTACGTGGTGAGCGAATAAAAGTGGTAAACTTACGATCATCTAATGCTAAAAATTGATCAACAGTTAAATCTTTAAAATCACGCAATGCATATCTACTTGTGTCACTGTATTTTTTTAATGTTGTATCAGATTGATGGGTGTTATTATCAACAATCGCATAAACAATAGATGGATTTTCAGGATAAACTGCAATACCAATCCTACCCACCCCTTCACCAGTAGGAAAACCAGAAGCAGCTGTTGAAGCCAAAGTCCAACTATCTCCCCCATTGGTACTTTTATAAATACCACTTGTTTTACCAGCTTCTACAAAGTTGGAAGCAGAACGTGTTTTATACCACATTGCTGCATATAAATTATTAGGATTTTTTGGATCAATATCTATATCAATACCGCCTGTATTCGCATCAATATATAAAGTTTGTTTCCATGTTTTACCACCATCTGCCGTTTTATAAATACCACGTTCTTTATTTTCAGAATACAAATGACCTAAAGCGGCTACCCATGCAACATTAGGATCAGTGGGTGATAATTGTACTTTTCCAATATGGTGTGTTTCAGGCAAACCAAGATAACTCCATGTTTTACCATTATTATCTGATTTGTAAACGCCAATACCAGCGTAAGAGGAACGACTACTGTTCGCTTCACCTGTGCCTACCCAAATGATTCTATTTTTCCAATTCACTGCAATATCACCAATATTCAAAGTGGAAGTAGAGTCAAAAATAGGTTTAAAACTTTGTCCATTATTAATGGTATGCCATACCCCACCAGAGGCATAGGCAACATAAAATTCCGTCGGATCACTCGGGTTTACATCAATATCCACAACACGACCACTCATCACCGATGGACCAATATTTTGAAACGATGTATTATTAACAGTAGAATTAGCCAAAAGGAGTGATTTTTGTTGGTTACTCTTTAGACGATCTGCCGCAGAACTAGGTTTAGGTTGTGCAAAAGCGACTAAACCCATCAATAAGAAAATGTGTAGAAAAATTGCTTTCATGTATTGTGTATTTGTAAATAAATATAAGTACTTTTTAAAAAGAGAACAGCCAAAAATGATAAGTGATGGACTTAAATGAAAATGCCTTGTAATATTCATTACAAAGCATTGATTATCAATTCATTGATTCCGATGAGGGTTGCGTCAGCCTTAGATCAACTTCCTCTAGAACCACCTGTTTTAATTGGTTTTTTAGCCGCGCCCGTTGATTTTGTGTTGGCTTTAGCGATAAATTTTGAACTTCCACCTTGTACCGACGCCTTTGTTGTATTGGTGGAATTTTTTGCTGCAATTTTTTTATTAATAGCAAATCCCATAGTTATTATTTTAGAATATAAATATAATTAAAAAAATACAATAAACATATCTTTGAAAAAATATTTTCAATAAAGTGACTGATATTAAATCAATAATGAATCAATGGGGAAAAGAACATACACCATTTGTTTTTTTAATTGATTTTGAGTGCAAAAAACCGATGTGTTGGAAATGGTCCGACACAGAAAATATTTTTGAATTTAATTTTGACGGGGTAACGAATCAAAAAAAAGCGAATATTCAAAATAATGATATTCCTATATCCAATTTTGAATTTAATAAAGTACCCATCTCCTTTGAAGACTATAAAAATAAATTCGATCAAGTAAAAAAGGAAATTGAAATTGGAAATAGTTTTTTAGTAAACCTTACTGCAAAAACCAAAATAAATTCGAATTACACTATTGCAGAAATTTACAATCAGGCCAATGCAAAATATACATGCTACTTAAAAGATTCGTTTGTATGTTTTTCACCAGAAACATTTATAAAAATAAAAGCCGGTAAGATATATTCCTACCCGATGAAGGGAACTATCAATGCAAGCATTCCAGATGCAAAAAATAAAATATTGAACGATCCTAAGGAAATTTCAGAACATGCCACCATGGTGGATTTAATAAGAAATGATTTAAGTCGGGTATCAAAGAATGTGAAAGTAAATAAATATAGATACTACGAAGAGATTGTGACGCAGGATGTAAACCTAGGTCAAGTAAGCTCTGAAATTGCGGGCGAATTGGAAGCTAATTACTGTGAAAATATTGGTGAGATCATTTTTAATTTGTTGCCGGCAGGTTCCATATCCGGCGCCCCCAAACAAAAAACAATACAAATAATTGCTGCTGCAGAAAAAGAAGACAGAGGCTATTATACAGGCATAGCCGGCTATTATGATGGACAAAATTTAGATAGTACCGTTTTGATTCGGTATTTGCAGAATGACAACTATTATCGCAGTGGCGGTGGTATAACCTGCAATAGCGAGGCCCTAAAAGAATACCAAGAAATGATAGACAAAGTATATGTACCCCTTTTTTGAAACCATACGATATAAAAATGGGATACTTGAAAATGTATCCTACCATCAAGCACGAATCAATCGAACGTTGCATGCATTAGGCGGAAATACACCCATCGATCTTGACAAAATACAAATCGAAGGTGGTTTTGAAAAGGATATTGTTTATAAAATAAAGTGCTTGTATAATTTAGAAGGCGCATTTCATATTGAAAAAGAAATTTACAATAAAAAAATAATTAACACTGTTTCCATTCACCATGCAGCTCAAGAAGAATATCATTTTAAATACACAAATCGCATTTGGCTGAATGATGCTTTGAAAAAATCAAGGACAGATGAAATCATTATCGTACAAAACAATATGATCAAGGACGGAAATTACGCTAATTTGGTTTTTTTTAATGGGATTGAATGGCATACTCCTTTACACCCATTACTATTAGGCACACACCGCGCAAGGCTCATTGACGAAAATAAAATTATCGAAAAAAATATCACCCTTAGTGATTTAGCCAATTACACTTCACTAAAGTATGTTAATGCAATGATGCTTTGGGAGGAATCCCCTGAGATTGAAATAAGGGAAATAGTTTATTAATATAGATGGGCAATCTATTTTGAAAATGTTTACGGTGCAATCCTCAAGATTTACCTAAATCCAAAAAATAGCGACGTCATTTTAAGTAGAAGATTGGCTTATTTAAGCAATATTTCATTTTGTAAAATAAATACTGCAGCGCCACTTAAAAATCCAATGAGTGCAATCCAGCTAATATTTTTAAGGTACCAGAAAAAGTCAATTTTCTCCATTCCCATCACGGCAACCCCTGCAGCAGATCCTATAATTAATATAGAGCCCCCTGTTCCAGCTGTGTAAGCGATTAATTCCCAAAAATAATGATCCGTAGGATAAGTTTGAAGGCTGTACATATTTTGCAAAGCAGCGACTAATGGAACATTATCAAAAACAGCAGATAACAAGCCAATACTAATGGCCACGCCATTTAAATTACCCATTACGTCATTTAATTGCTGCGCCATTTTAGGCAAAACACCCACATATTGTAATGAACTTACGCTCAATAAAATGCCAAAGAAAAATAAAATACTAGGTGTATCAATTTTTCGCAATGCATGATTCACGGAAAGTAACCCCTTTTCTGATTCATGTTTTTTATTATGAATAACCTCAGTGATTACCCACATGATTCCTAAGCAAAAAAGCATGCCCATATAAGGTGGCAAATGGGTTAATGTTTTAAAAACAGGTACAAATAATAAACATGTAATTCCAGCTATAAATATAAAATTTCGCTCCTTGGGATTTGTGGTAAAATTCAAATTAGGTGTTTCCTCATTTTTAAATATGATGCGCCCTTTGATGGTATAATTAATAATAATTGCGGGCAATACCATACAAATAAAACTTGGCAAAAAGCTTTGTTTGATGATGTTCATGGCAGTGACTTGCCCACCAATCCATAACATAGTTGTTGTTACATCGCCAATGGGACTAAAAGCGCCACCAGCATTAGCCGATATCACCACCAAGCCCAATAATTTCCATTTCGTTTTTTGATCAGCCACTAATTTATTTAAAATAGATGCCATGACAATAGTCGTTGTCAAATTATCTAAGACTGCAGATAGAAAAAATGTGATTAATGCTATTAGCCAAATCAATTTGGCTTTATGTGTTGTTTTTATCCGGTCTACAATATTTTGAAATCCATCATGTGCATCAATTAATTCCACAATCGTCATCGCCCCTAATAGAAAAAAAAGTATCTCACTAATTTCACTTAAATGGTGCGACAATGATTCTAAAACAATTTTTTTATCAGGCGTGTCAAAAATGATTAAACTCCAACACAGAACTGCCGTAACAAGTGCAATGGCCGATTTATTTATTTTCAATACGCCTTCAAAAGTAATCGCCAAATAACCAATAAAAAAAACAAACAGCAATCCTATAACCATTTTAATTGATTTATATGAAGCAAAATAAATACCAAATAAAGGTAGTAATTATAAATCGATAAACATCTTATACAGCAATAGAAGCCTAAGATAATAGGACGAAATGGTCAAAGTAGAGATCAAAGCCTGATGACATTATTTATATAACTAAGGTATCATCAATAGATTTAAACCTATTAGCATTTACTACTCTTACGGCTAAAATAAAGCGTAGTAATAAAGAGCATTGCAAAAAATATCTGAAGTAAATGAGTGCCCATTTTTGTCTATTTTTAATTTTGACAAAAAATAGGGGCATAGGTTTATTCCTTGTTAGCAATTTCAATGAAATCAGACATGGTGACAAATTCAGCCTGCTTTTTTAGGTCATTCAGGAAACGGTATAGCTTATCAAGTAGCTCAGTATCAGACCCTTTTGTGGTATAATTTGGCAAACCAAAGGCGGTGATATTCGTAAACTCCCATGGGTGAAAATAAAGACTCAAATAGCCATCTTTTCTTAAGGTTTGTAAAGCCAGCCTTAAATATATCGTATAGGGGAAATTCTTAAAACTTAGCCAAAATAAGGGGATTCTAAAATTAGGACTTACCGAGGCAGGCACCCTAATTAATCCTTGTTCACTGTACTTAGTCCGAGGTAGATGAAAGTTATTATACCTGCCAGGTAGCCAGGTGGGATGAATAGAAGCATCATAACTATACCCTGCTTCCTTAATATCACCAACTGGGACCTGACGCATTCTTGGCATTCTTAAACCCTTTACCGGCTTTTGGATAACTTCTTCTAATCGGATTCTGGATTCGAGCAAATGGGCTGTAGTGAAATTAGAATGATAAAAAGTATGGGATGCAATTTCATGTTTATCAGATAGTGCTTTGATACTATCAGGATATTTATTTGCAAAATTTGCGGTAGTAAATAAAGTGGTCGTATAATTTTGATCGTTTAAAATGGGCATTAAATTATCCAAGCCCTTTTTCCCAATTTCCATTTGAGTTTCAATAGCAATATTGAAATTATATTCCAGGGGCATATCAAACTCCTCTACATCAAAACTCAGTAAAATTTTAGGGATCATAAATTAGATTCTTTAATGATATAGTGGGGTCTATTTTTACTTTGTGCAAATAATTTACTTAAGTAAATCCCAATAATACCTAATATCATCAAGTTAATCCCCCCGAAAAAAGCGACCGTAGCAATCACAGAGGCCCAACCTTGAACTTCAGTTCCCATGTAAAATGTATACACTATATATGGAATATACATTAAAGAAGTGCTTGCGAAAAATAAACCTAAATAAGCAGCAAAATATAATGGCTTTGTACTAAATGAAGTGAACCCTTTTAATCCAAAACTAATCATTCTATTATAGGAGTATTTTGTAGTACCGCTATAACGTTCTTCCGCTTTATATTCAATACTAATTTGCTTATACCCCATCCATTTGATTAACCCTCTATAAAATAAATCAAACTCGTTAAATGACTTTAATTGTGCAATAGCTGATCCGCTAACTAATCTAAAATCAGCCGAGCCTTGCTCTAATTTAATATCAGATAAATTATTTAATATTTTATAAAATATGTTGGATGTTTTAGCTTTTAAAAATCCAGTAGAAATATGATCAATACGATGTGTTCTAACAATTTCATACCCTAATTCATAATTTTTCAACAACTCAATGATTAGGTAAGGAGGGTGTTGCAAATCACAATCCATCATGATCACTACATCTGCATTTGTTGCATCAATACCAGCCTTCAAAGCATTTTGGTGACCAAAATTTCTAGATAATTCTATAAACTTAACTTTAGAATCGGAATTTGTTAATTTTTTTATTTGATTTAACGTATCATCAGTGCTTCCATCATCAACAAATAAAATTTCATAATCATACTTGCAACCTGATAGTGCAACTACAATTTCTTTATATATTGGGTTAATATTTCCATGCTCGTTATGAGCAGGCAATATGATGCTAAGCTTTTTCATGGGGGAGTGAATTATTTTCAAATGAATTAAAAAATAAACTATAACTTATAAACAACCAAGCTAAAAAACAAGGCAGTGATTTTAAGGCATATTTTACAACAATGGCTTGAAGTATATTAGGAAATAAATCCGTGGGTGAAAAAACAGTTAATGCCAATACTAGAATAAGCAAAATATACATATAAAGTGCTGGCTTTGGTGCATGTAAAACATACCAGATACCAAAACCTACCACCGCAATAACATAGGTAGGTGATTCTGCAGAGGTACTAAAAATAACCAACCCTATTAATAATTGCGCTAAATAGGTTAATTGAAAACTAGTATTGCCCCATTTGGAGAATCGATACAATGGAAGTAGCATCATGATGCCGGCAGGTATAATAAAATAAAAATTAGCCAAATGATAAAACCCAGTTATTCGCTTAATTAACCCCATTACAGAAATATCTTGCATACTTGCATTCAAATAGGAATTCACATTTTCAATATTTTTTTCAACGAGTACATGAAACCAATCGATATATGATTGATATACAAATTCTGGGCTTGAAATAAACATGGGCAAGCAAAACAAAATAATTGCCCATAAAATTAAGTACCCTATCAATTTTTTATAGTCTTTAGTAAAAAAAATAAAGGGTAATCCAATAACGCCATATAATTTAATGAATGTGCCAGCAACAATCAAAAAAGCAGCCAAACTTAGTTGGCTATTTTTAATAGTCACATAGGATAATATAATCCAGCTGCATAACATTGGATTAAATTGTAAATTTTGCGTAGAAGTGAGCGTCTCAATTAAGGATAATAATAAAATAATATTTTTACCCCAAAAAGATATCGGCAGCTTACCAACCGCATAAAATAAAATTGAAACATTAACCATCCCCCATAACATAAGCCCTATATTATTGGGTAAAATGGCAAAGGGCGCAATTAAAATTGAAAATAAAGGACCATAATGATTTTTATCGAAATATTCAGCGGGGTATAAGCTATATAAATTTTTTTCTTGAAACGTATGCCAAAATACGTTCTTGTAAATCAAATAATTATTGATGAAAATATTTTCCTTTTGCACTTCAATCATTAAGGCAATAAAGGGCACTAAAAACCAAAGTACTGTGATGAAATTTGGCTTTTTATTAATATCAAATATTTTTGCGACAAACGCCTTCATAGTTAAAATTAATGAAAATATTATATATTTAAATAATATATTTTGTTGTCTAAATTTAAATTGTAAATTTCATGAATTCCAAGCAACCAAAACGCATTTGTTTATGCTTACATAGTATAATCGTTTAAAAGTTACGCAAATCACATTTAACAATAAATGAATCCCATAAACCCCAAATTAATCCAATAATAAAAAAGCCAAGTTCATAAATGAACTTGGCTTTTTTATTACCAACAATCCCCCTTTATTAATAACCAGGGTTTTGTTCTATTCTTGGACTTGAATTATCCAACATACCTTGTGGAATTGGTCTTAGGTAATGTTTCGCAGCAATTTGTTGTGCGCCACCTTTACCCCAAGCGGTCCATCCGTTGAATTTTAATGCGCGCTCAATTAATTTTCCGGTACGCTTTAACTGATACCAACGCTCGTTACCTTCTCCTAAAAATTCACGACCATACTCATCTAATATCATATCAATATTGATAGTAGCAGGCGTTGCTCTATAAGAAGTAATATTCGTTAATGGATCTAATACATTACCAGGATTAGTTGCACGATTAGGCGATTTGCCTTTATTGGTTCCTAAAGCTCTATCAAGTACAATATTATAATAAACATCTGCTGTTCCTAATTTTGCACCTGTTGCGCCTTTAACGATTGCTTCAGCAGCCATTAAATATAATTCAGCAGAACGAAACAATGGATCATTGAATGTTGAATAACCATCACCATAAGTTATACCTGGTTGAAAAAATTTCCAGAACATCGGACCACCCCAACCTAATGGATCTGTAATTTGTTGTGTAGCTGTTGTCTTACCTAGCCAAAATAAATTGACTACATTTTGTACAGAATATTTCTTGGTACCACCAGGTATATTAACCCCTAAGTTTTTTACATCGCTCATATCTACATTCCAAGGCAATACTATTGCAGTTGTATCACTAGCTGCATAAGTAAGAGTTAGTGCTTGTGGGTAAGGCTTATTGCTTGCCAATGATACCGAACCAGCTAAAGTAGCATAAGAAACACTGTTAAAAGTGCCTTCATATCTAGTATCCATTACTGGATCAAATAAACGGTAAGCACCCCAGGTTACACTGTGTGCAGGTAACCATCTGTTATAAGTACCTGTTCTTGCTTCCTGGGCAACATCATTGGGTCCACCACTAAATCGGGTATGTAAGTCATTCCCAATTGTACCATTTGAAGTACTCAAATTTGCGTCACCATTATAAGCTGCCGGATTTGCATATTGAATTGCAAAAATAACTTCTTTGCTTGAATTCGCGGCAGCTACTGAACTTGCTGCTGTTGCTGTTTCTTTTTTAGGATTCTTATTATGAATTGGCCATAATTTATTCCAATCAGTTTCCATAGGATGCAGACCAGAAGCAATTACATCATCACATAATGCCAAGGCACTATTAAAATCAGTTGCTGTTCCGCCTAATGCACCATTAAAATTCCAACCTCTTGTTAAATAAACACGCGCCAATAAAAATTTAGCCGCATTTTTTGTAACTCTTCCTGCAGCTGCTTGTGTATTAGGTAATTTAGCTATTGCATCATTTAAATCAGTGATGATTTGTGCATAAATATCCTTTGAAGGAACTCTTACCACTGTTAAACTTGCATCCATTGTTTCTTTTAAAGGCATTGGAACATCACCCCATTGTTGCACTGCCCAGAATAATGATAATGATCTTAAAAATTTAGCCTCTCCTACTCTTGAATTTTTAACAGAATCAACAATATTAACTACCGCAGGCGCGCGTTCAATAGCTGCGTTACATCTGTTAATTTCTCTGTATAACAAATCCCATAAAGTTTGTAATTCACCCAAGGAGGAGTTCAAACCAATATCATAGGTATCATAGGGACTCCCAGCTTGCGCTGTTTGTGAAGGGAAAGCAATCGTACCAAACCAACCACCTGATGCAAACATATCTGTTCCATTAAGGGTTGGAATACGTACTTGTGCAATATCCCTTAGTAAAGGATAACAAGAAGTAACTAGTGTTTCATATCCAGTTACTGTTGTATAATAATTATCCGTAGTTCTGTTACTTGGATTATACTCGTCCAAGAAGGTTTTTTTACAACCTGTAATAGCCAAAGCTACTATTGCGATTGTAAGTAAATATCGAGTTGAAAATATTTTTTTCATAATTGTGTAATTTAAAAATTGATGTTTTAGAATCCGATGTTTAAACCGACAGCATAAGTTATGGTTGGAACATCATCAATATAGGTAGATGAATTATATTCAGGGTCAAGTCCATTATATTTGGACCATACCCCTGGATTAATAATTTGACCATATATTCTAATCCGCTCTATTTTTTTCTTAAGTACACTTGCTGGTACATTGTAACCTAAAGTGATATCAGATAGTCTTAAAAAACTTGCAACTTCATAGTTTCTTGCACCTCTATATGGTTGCGCAACTCCTGGACCATAAAAATCATTGGTTGGATTATTCTTCGTCCAATAATTCATCACCACATGGTTATATCTGCTTCCTGTATAGTCAGCCATCGTGCCACTTAACATTGCGTTATTGTACATGGTACCATTTCTGTAATACAACAAAAACGACATATCAAAGTTTTTGTAAGTAAACCTGTTGGTCATACCCATAATAAAATTAGGTAATTGTGTACCCAACCAAACACGGTCATCCTTACCAGTTGAATTTGATATTACACCATCATTGTTGGTATCTTCTACTCTTACTGATCCTGGCATTTGACCATAAGTTTTTGCCATCGTACTATCAGCTAATTGCCAGATACCTGCAAATTTATAATCAAACAATGACCTAACTGGTTTGCCTACAAATAAAGAACTACCAATAATAGCAGTTACCCCATTCGCAAGTGATTCAACGCGGTTTATGTTTTTAGAAAAATTGATATTGGTTGACCAAGAAAAGTTTTTGGTTTCAATATTCTTGGAATTAATCATGATTTCAATTCCCTTGTTTGATACTTGACCCACATTGGTAGTTACTGTTGCAAACCCTGTTGATGTAGGAAGTGTTTGATTCAAAATCAAATCCTTGGTATTTCTTTTATACACCTCAACAGTGGTTGTAATACGATTATTGAAAAAGCCCATATTCAAACCTAAGTTTAACTCCTGACTTCTTTCCCATTTAAGATTCTTATTACCGATTGCTGATGGTGCAAATCCACCATAAGCTGTTGCACCAAAACTATAGTTAGTCGTTAATAAACCTGCTTGTGTGCTATACGCAGCAACATTCGAGTTACCTACTTCACCATAGCTTACACGTAATTTTAAATCAGAAAATACATTTAAATCTCTGATAAAATCCTCATCCCCTGCTTGCCACGCAAAAGCTCCTGAAGGGAAAAATGCCCATCTATTATCAGGTGCAAGTTGGGAAGCACCATCCGCACGACCCGTTAAGGTTAATAAGTATTTATCATTGAAAGTGTAGTTAACACGTCCCATATAAGATTCAAGTTGTTGGCGAACAAAAGTACTAGCAGAAGTAACTGTACCACCTGTACCCATATTATACCAAAGAGACTCATATGGAAGATTCGTTGCAGCAATTGAATACGTTTCATACGTATTTTTATACGCACTTTGTAAAGCAGTTGCGTTTAACTTATGTTTCCCTTTGGTTAAGTTATAAGATAACTGATTATCTAAGGTATACGTGCTCCAATTTCTATATTGGAAGTTGGATCTTGGTGGATTCAATAATTGAGATTTAGAAAGTGTATTTCTAAACTCCCCGTTTCTTTCATCAATGGTAGATGCAGAGAAAGAGGATTTAAAAGTCAAGCCTTTTGCAAGTCCAACTTCAACAAATCCATTTCCCATTGAATTACTAAATGTGGTGGTATTTTGATAGATAGTTGGATCCGCATCAATTAATGGGTTAGGCACCTGATTATCTTTAATACCCATCCAAACTGATAATCCGTTCCAAGGGCCAATGGCTAAATCATATGCTTCACTTGGATTCACGATATCACTATAATTAACCACCCCTGTAGGCCTTGCTCTGTAGGCAGAACGAAGTACTTCCAAAGAACCAGTTGGATTGGTACTATAGTTAATATAAGCAGTAAAGCCTACACGAAGCCAATTATTTAATCTGCTATCTAATGCAGCATTCAATGAATACTTTTTAAATGAAGTAACTGGGATATTACCATCTTCCTGAACATAACCGCCAGAAAAACGATAAGTAGTTC
>Ga0214919_10004369_pt1 | contig 20723 bp, 18 predicted proteins | sample LL1503_MetaG_FD_177994 | JGI IMG/M metagenome (GOLD analysis project Ga0214919, IMG submission 177994) | Freshwater microbial communities from Lake Lanier, Atlanta, Georgia, United States - LL-1503 | ecosystem: Environmental > Aquatic > Freshwater > Lake | place: USA: Georgia | collected... | reverse complement strand
GCTAAAAGAGATCGGCTCGACTGCGCGCATGATTGGAGCCACCCTGCAAAACACCGCGAATCCAACAATGCTGGAGGCGGGTTACAAAGCCAATGTCATTCCCGGAACAGCTAGCGCAGTCATTGATGGGCGGTTCTTGCCTGGCTATGAAGATGAGCTAAATGAAACGGTTAGAGCGATAGTTGGTCCAGATATTCTGATCGAGACGGTTTCACATGACATTGCTCTGGAAGTTGATTTCGATGCGCCGTTAGTTGATGCGATGAAAGCCGCCATTTTGGCACACGATCCAGAGGGAATTCCGGTTCCATATTTGATGAGCGGTGGAACTGACAATAAGGCGCTCTCTGAATTAGGAATCGTTGGTTATGGATTTTCACCACTGCGCTTACCCGCAGAACTCGACTTTATGTCGCTCTTCCACGGAGTTGATGAACGAGTACCAATCGATGGTCTGCGCTTTGGCGTACGCGTATTAAATGATTTTTTAGAGAGCTGTTGAAACTTCGTTAAGCGCGGTTCGCACAAGGGCCGGAAGTTCGATTTCTTCGGTAGCCAAAATACCTTGTAGCTGAGCGCCCGTGCGTGCGCCAACGATTGAAGATGTTACGCCAGGAAAATCTCGTACCCACGCTAGGGCAACTTCAAGTGGTGAGTATCCCAAACCTTGCGCGGCCACTGAGACTGCTTCAACAATTCGGCGAGAACGATCTCCCAAATAAGGCTCGATGAAAGGTGCAAAATGCGGAGACGCAGCGCGCGAATCCGCAGGTATTCCGCTGCGGTACTTTCCTGTAAGTACCCCACGCCCAAGTGGAGACCAAGCGATAAAGCCAACTTGTAATGACTGTGCGCAATCGAGAATTTCTAATTCAGAGCTGCGATTTAGTAACGAGAATTCATTTTGCACGAGTGCTATCGGCGCCTTTGCGGTATTCGCTTCCTGCAATGAGATAGCACGGGCGCTCTGCCAGCCATTGAAATTTGATAAACCCACATATCGCGCGCGCCCAGAAGAGTAAGCCCAGTCGAGGGCCGAAAGAGCATCTTCCAATGGAGCGTTTGGATCCCAACTTTGAATATGCCATATATCCACGTAGTTCGTTCCGAGTCGCGTTAATGACTTATCTAGCGCGCTCATAAGCGAAGTTCGAGAGTTGTCAGTAGTCAGCGCACCATCTATATAAGTAGAGCCTGCCTTTGTTCCGATGATTACATCGTCTCGCTTGAAAAGTGTGCCAATCAATCCACCGATGACTCGTTCGGCATCGCCATCGCCATAATGACTTGCGCAGTCAAAGTAGTTACCACCCGCTTCGAGGAAGGCGCGCGCTTGATCTGCCGCTTCGTGGGTGTCTGTATCGCGTCCCCAAGTCATCGTGCCGAGTCCTAGACGCGAGAGCGTTAGGCCAGATTTGCCTGCGCGGCGAAGTTCCATGGCGGCCACCCTAGCAAGACGCAAATGAAAATTACGGATAACCTTCCAACATGACACGGATACTTTTACTGCGGCATGCACATTCGGTCGCCAACGAAAAAGGAATCCTTGCGGGCAGAAAACCGGGGATCTCACTCTCTAATCGCGGTTTGGCGCAAGCTAAAGAGTTAGCAACGAGATTGCAGGGCGTAACTTTTTCGCAGATCCGAATTAGCCCATTGGAACGATGTTCGGCAACTGTCCAGCCTTTAATTTCCAGCTTTGAAAAGAGCGTACTGAAGAAAACTACTATTGAGATAGATGAAGATCTCGTTGAGGTTGATTATGGAAAATGGACTGGTAAGAAACTTGCTGGTCTATCCAGAACTAAAGATTGGAAAGTAGTTCAGGAGACACCGAGCGCCATGTACTTCCCAGGTGGAGAAGGGCTACTGGATGTCCAAACGCGAGCCATGCGTGCACTGAACAAAATCGCGAGGAGCGCTGGAACAGAGGCAAAGCTACTTGTAAGCCATGGTGATGTAATCAAAGCGATCGTCGCCAGCGTTCTCGGAACCCATCTCGATCACTTCCAAAAGATTGTCATAGACCCAGCATCAATCACAATTCTTGATTACAACGGTAGAGATTTTCGAGTCCTGACTCTAAATAATTATGCATCGCCAATTACCTCTTTCATAGAAAAGAAATCAGCTAAATCCGCGAATTTTAAGGCTCTCCTTGGTGGTGGCGCTGGACGGAAGAATTAGTAAATGAGCGGTCAGGTATTTCTCTTTGATCCAGTTGAGCGCTTCGTTGTTGGCACAGTCGGAATCCCAGGTGAGCGCACCTTCTTTATTCAAGCACGTACTGGATCGCGCTTGGTTTCGGTCTCGCTTGAAAAAGCACAAGTGGCCGCACTTGCAGAGCGGATTCAACAGATTCTGCGTGAGGTTCGAAACTCAGAGCCACTCACGCTCTTTGATCGAACCGTTCGCGATGACCAGCCCTTGGAAACTCCGATAGATGAAGAATTTCGAGTTGGAGTAATTGGCATTGCTTTTGTTTCAGACCGGAAGCTGATCGAGATTGATTTGCAGGCTATTGCAGATTCTCGATCTCCTGAAGATGAAGAAGCGCTGATGGAGATTTCCGAGAACCAAGATATTTTACGAGTCCTCCTAACCTTGAGTTATGCAGAGAGTTTTGCCAAGCGAGCCATCGCCGTCGTAGGTGCAGGTAGAGCGCCTTGCCCATTCTGTGGCGGTCCGATTGATCCCAACGGCCATCTCTGTCCTCGCGCAAATGGTTATCGCAGATGAGCCAGATAAATACGGAAGAGATCGAGAGTTATCTCCATGATCTAAGCACCGGCACCTTAGCGATATCTGGACGTTTAGTTGATGCATCTAACGCCACTTTGTATGCCACTTGTGAAGTTAAAAATCGAATTCTTACCTGCATCTATAAACCCATTTCCGGGGAACGACCACTTTGGGATTTTCCCGACGGCACATTGGCTAATCGCGAATATCTAACCTTTCTTCTTAGCCACTGGCTCGGACTTCATCTTGTTCCTCCAACAGTACTTCGCGACGGACCATATGGAACAGGGATGGTGCAACTCTGGATCAACATTGATGAGAAAGTGGATCTCATGGAGTTTTTCAAAGAGGACCATCCAGAACTTCGCAAAATTGCTCTTTTAGATTTGATAACAAATAATACCGATCGCAAAATAGGTCATTTGCTCCCAACGGTTGATGGCAGAGTTTTCGGTTGCGATCATGGAGTTACTTTCCATGAAGAAGATAAGTTGCGAACCGTTTTGTGGCAATGGTCGAACCATCCATTTACAGAAGAAGAGCTGGCGATCTTGCGATTGGCTTCTATGCTGTTTGGTTCAGAGAAGAAAGATGTGGTCCTTGGTCTGATTGAAGAGCAGGAGTTGGAAGCGGCGCTACATCGCATTGATAGAGCACTTGCAGCTCGCCAATTTCCTGAACCAAGTCAAGAATGGCCTGCTGTTCCATGGCCACCGTTCTAGGATGAGGCAATGAAAGCCTGGTCAGATCTCTATATACCGCCACTAGATAGCCGGTTTTCGTTACAACCTTTATCGCTGCACGATACCGCCACCGCTTCGATAAAACCTCTACCTAAAAAAGACACTTATCGAATGTACGTCTGCGGAATTACTCCATACGATGCGACCCACTTGGGGCACGCCAACACTTATTTAGCCTTCGATCTAGTCAATCGTTATCTGCGCGCAACTGGCGCCAAAGTTATTTTCGTCGAAAATATTACCGACATTGATGATCCGCTGTTGGAGCGAGCTATACGTGATGGCATTGGTTGGAAAGATTTGGCGCATTCACAGATCGAACTCTTCAAATCGGATATGGTCGCACTTCATGTTATCCCGCCAGCTCATTACATAGGTGCGGTTGAAGCAATTCCTGAGGTTATAGCTGCGATTAAACAATTACAGATAAGTAATTCCGTGTATTGGATAGATAAAGACCTTTACTTTAAAGTTCGATCCGATACTGAATTCGGTCGTCGCTCAAATCTTTCCCAGAACAAGATGGAGGAAATTTTCGCGCAACGCGGGGGAGATCCGTTAAAGCCAGGTAAAAAAGACCCACTTGACGCCTTGCTATGGCTCGCGCAACGACCCAACGAACCAGGATGGGAGAGTGATTTTGGGATTGGTCGACCCGGATGGCATATTGAATGTTGTGCCATTGCGCTTAACTACTTATATCTTGAGAGTGGTGATGAGTTCTCCGTTGATATCCAAGGTGGTGGAAGTGATTTGATCTTTCCTCATCATGAAATGTCTGCCGCTCAATCAAAAATGATTAATGGAAAAGAATTTGCCAGTCATTATGTTCACGCCGGAATGATCGGACTAGATGGCGAAAAGATGAGTAAGTCCAAAGGAAATTTGGTTCTGGTCTCGAATTTGTTAAAAAATGGGCACGATGCCATGGCGATTCGTCTAGCTTTACTTTTCCATCATTACCGCAGTGATCACATGTGGGTTAACTCAGATTTAGAAATCGCCGAGCAGTTGTTGCAAGAGTTAAGGATCGCACTTTCGCGGACTGAAGTTGCACCAACTGATGATGTCATCTCCCAGATATCTAAAGCGTTGGCCAACGATCTTGATACTCCAGCAGCGGTCTCTACACTTCGCAATTGGCTGGATGCTACTAACCATGGAATCTCCGGTGGCAGTCCTGGCGAACTTTCCCGAGCCATTGATTCTCTATTGGGTATAGCTTTTTAACTTCCTTCTTGTCTGCGCAAAAAACGCTCTAACTCGCGAGCAATTTCATCTCCAGAGACATCTGTCAGTGCGGCGTTATCTTTACTCTCTTCCAAGGCCTTAACGTAATCTCCGATTTCATTATCTTCTTGCGTTAACTCGTCAACTTCCTTCTCCCACTCCTGAGCATGGATATCTAATTCGCCCAGAGGAAGATCGATTGATAGAAAATCTTCAAGTGCGTTTATTAGCGCAAGAGTTGCTTTCGGAGATGGTGCACTACTCGCATAGTGTGGAACCGCCGCCCACAGTGAAATAGCATCAATGCCACGGCGCAGACAAGCATCCTGTAACACGCCGAGAATTCCAGTCGGACCTTCATAACGACTAACTTCAACACCTAGGCGCTTAGCAATATCTGGATGAGCACCAGATCCCGTAACGGTTATTGGTCGACTATGTGGTGCATCGGCGAGCATTGATCCCAGAGTGATAATCGTTGAGACTTCCAAATCATCTGCCAAATCCAAAAGTTCATGGGAGAAAGTTCGCCACTTCATAGATGGCTCAACGCCGCGCACGATGACAAAATCTTTTTCAAATTGCGGAGTAGCCAATCCGAATACCTGTGTTCCCGGCCAGATCAGCGAGCGAATTAACGAGCCATCGATCTCAATCATTGGACGATTGACTTGAAAGTCGTAGAATTCTTCGGAATCAACGTCTGCGATTAGTTCAGGTATTAGATCGTTATCACTCGTTTCATCAATATCGTCCGCTTGGCTCCAAATCTCAAGGAGATGAGAGACCGCTCCTGTTGCAGCTTCTGCAGCATCGTTCCATCCCGAGAAGGCAACAACCATAATCGGTGCGCGTAGCGCAGGAATCTTATGAATCTCCACGTCGACCACCTTACGGTAACCTCTGCCAAGTGACGAGCCCTAATCGCAATCGACCGGCAGGATTACTGCGCCAAGCCTTGGCGGCGCGGACCGTTATTGCCGACGGCGCGATGGGAACAATGCTCCAAGCAGCTGATCCCACGCTCGAGGATTTCCAAGGCCATGAGGGCTGTAATGAGATCCTAAACGTATCGCGCCCCGACATTGTGCGCAGCGTCCACGATAAGTATCTCGCAGCAGGTGTAGATGCGATCGAAACTAATACATTCGGCGCCAATTGGGCGAACTTAGCTGAATATGGAATTGAAGATCGAATCTATGAGTTGGCTTTCGCTGGCGCAAAGATAGCGCGCGAAGCCGCCGATGCCGTAAGTACCAAAGATAAGCCGCGCTTTGTTCTAGGTTCACTTGGACCAGGAACAAAATTGCCCTCACTTGGGCATACGACTTATCAAAAATTGAAAGAAGCTTACTACTCGGCAGCAAAAGGATTGTTGGATGCCAAATCCGATGCGCTGCTTGTTGAAACAACTCAAGATTTATTGCAGGCAAAGGCTGCAGTCAACGGATGTCGCCAAGCAATCGCTGAAGTTGATTTTGACGTATTGCTTATTGCGCAAGTTACCGTTGAAACGACCGGCACCATGTTGCTCGGTTCAGAAATTGGGGCTGCGCTTAATGCGCTCGAGCCATTAGAGATCGATCTCATTGGTCTTAACTGCGCAACGGGACCGGCGGAAATGTCAGAACATCTTCGTTACCTATCAAAGTTTGCTAATTGCGCAATTTCGGTAATGCCAAATGCCGGGTTGCCAATCCTCGGTGCGAACGGTGCCGAATATCCGCTCGGTCCACAAGAACTTGCTGATGCACTTGAAACATTTGTTGGGGATTATGGAATCGGGCTTATCGGCGGTTGCTGCGGTACAACACCTGAACACCTTGCCGCTGTTGTCTCGAAGATGTCTGGCAAGCCCTTTAAGAACCGAGGTGCAGCTCTTGATCCAGGGGCATCCTCTCTCTATCAGTACGTACCGTTTCGCCAGGAAAATACCTATTTAGCAATTGGCGAACGCACCAATGCCAATGGTTCGCGCGCTTTCCGCGACGCGCTGGTTACAGAAGATTGGGAGAAATGCGTCGAGATTGCCCGTGATCAGATTCGTGATGGCGCACATATGCTAGATCTTTCCGTCGATTATGTTGGGCGCGATGGCGCTAAAGATATGTATGAGCTCGCCTCTAGATTTGCTACCGCATCCACCCTGCCGATTGTTTTAGATTCGACTGAACCCAATGTTCTAAAAGCTGGTTTAGAAGCGCTCGGCGGTCGTAGCGTGATCAACTCTGTCAATTACGAGGATGGCGATGGTCCGACCTCTCGCTTCGCGCGCATCATGCCACTGGTGCAAGAACATGGCGCAGCAGTTGTTGCACTTACCATCGATGAGCAGGGTCAGGCCCGAACCACTGAGTGGAAGTTGCGAGTTGCTCGTCGCCTCATCGCAGATTTAACAAGTAATTGGCAGATGAAGACGGGCGATATCTTAATCGACTGCTTAACCTTCCCAATCGCTACCGGTCAGGAAGAAACTCGTCGTGATGGAATGGAAACAATTGAAGCGATCAGAACTCTAAAATCAGAGTATCCAGATGTTCAAACTACTCTTGGCGTTTCTAATGTTTCATTCGGTCTCAACGCCGCTGCTCGCGTTGTGCTTAACTCGGTATTTCTCCATGAATGTGTTGTAGCTGGTTTAGATTCCGCGATCGTACATCCGTCAAAGATCACTCCACTTGCTCGAATTGAAGAACGCCATAAAGAAGTTGCGCTCGATTTGATCTACGACCGCCGAAAATATGATGGAGATACCTGCATTTACGATCCGCTAACAGAATTCCTCCAACTCTTTGAAGGCGTTGAATTGGCTGCTTCCCGTAACGTGCGCGCATCGGAGTTAGCCGCCCTGCCACTTACCGAACGATTACAGCGTCGCATCATTGATGGCGAAAAAGTCGGCTTAAGCGATGATCTTGATTCGGCAATGCAAGAGGGAATAAAGCCCCTAGCCATCATCAACGATTATCTGCTTGAGGGTATGAAGGTAGTCGGCGAGCTCTTCGGTAAGGGTGAGATGCAACTTCCCTTCGTTCTTCAAAGCGCAGAAGTGATGAAGACAGCCGTGGCCTATCTAGAGCCATTGATGGAGAAAACCGACGATGAAGGTCGCGGAACCATGTTGCTGGCCACCGTTAAAGGTGACGTCCACGATATCGGTAAGAATTTAGTGGATATTATTTTGAGCAATAACGGTTACACGGTTGTAAATATTGGAATCAAGCAGACGATAAATCAGATTATCGACGCAGCTCAAGAATCTAACGCCGATGCCATCGGTATGAGTGGCCTCTTGGTTAAATCAACGGTGATCATGAAGGAAAATCTTGAGGAACTTACCAATCGCGGATTGGCAGAAAAATGGCCGGTGATACTTGGGGGAGCGGCGCTTACTAGAGCCTTTGTTGAACAAGATTTAGCAGCTATGTTCCCAGGTGAAGTTCGTTATGCGCGTGATGCCTTCGAAGGCTTACGTCTGATGGATTCGATCATGGCAGTTAAACGTGGAGTGCCTGGCGCAGAACTTCCTGCGCTTCGCGAACGTAAAGTCCCGCTTCGTCCTAAAAAAGATGAAGAGAAAGTTATCGATACAAAGCGCAGCGATGTAGCTATTGATATCAATATTCCTTCGGCCCCTTTCTTCGGTTCCCGAATTATTAAAGGTATCCCATTAGCCGATTATGTTGGAATGCTTGATGAACGTGCGCTATTTGTTGGACAGTGGGGATTGAAAGGTGCGCGCGGCGAATACGAAGCCATGGTTGAAAGTGAGGGACGGCCTCGGCTTCGCGCGCTCTTAAACCAAGTCCAATCAAAGGGTTGGCTCAATGCTGCAGTCGTTTACGGATATTTCCCATGCGTCAGTGATGGTAATGATTTGATCATCTTGCATCACGAAGGTCCCGATAAAGGTAAGCAACGAACACGGTTCTCCTTCCCGCGTCAATCGCGCGATCGTCGCCTTTGTCTGAGCGACTTCTTTGCTGCAAAAGACTCCGGAAAGACAGATGTAGTCGCATTTCACGTGGTAACTATGGGATCTGAGATCAGCAAGGCTGCCAACGAACTTTTTGCGGCAAACAATTATCGTGAATATCTTGAACTCCACGGTCTTTCCGTGCAGCTAACGGAGGCCCTTGCCGAACACTGGCACGCTCGCGTACGCGAAGAATTTAGCGTTCAAGGTGATGACGCCGCGGATCTCCAAGGAATTCTCGATCAGGGTTATCGCGGTTCTCGTTACTCCTTTGGATATCCCGCATGTCCGGATATCGAACAACAAGTGCAACTTTGTGAACTGCTTGAGCCTAGCCGTATCGGCGTGGAACTTTCCGAAGAATTCCAATTGCATCCTGAACAGAGCACTTCTGCAATCATCGTTCATCATCCTGAAGCGAAATACTTCAACGCAAATTGACTTTCCAAGCCGTTTTCTTCGATATGGATGGGCTCTTCTTAGATTCAGAACCACAGTGGCACGAGGCGGAAACTTTCATGATGAAGCAGAACGGCTACGACTGGAAACCTGAAGATCAATTGCACTGTTTGGGTGGACCACTTACTCGCGTCGCCGAGTACATGTCTAATTGTTTACGGGGAAGTAAAACTTCTCACGAGTTGGAAGAGATGATCATCTCCGAGATGACAGATCGACTTTCTAAACAGGTTCCACTTATGCCAGGAGCGCTGGCTATGTCCCGTGCGATCAATAGCCATGGATTAAAGCAGGGGCTGGTTTCGGCTAGCCCACGACCAATTGTTGATGGAGTTCTTCGCGGAATGGGTGAGAAGTATTTCGATGTAACGGTAGCGGCAGGTGATATTGAACGAACCAAACCCTTTCCTGATCCCTATCTTCATGCTGCGAAATTGTTGGACGTAGATATTGCGCATTGTTTAATCTTTGAAGATTCTCCGACTGGAATTGCGGCGGCCGAAGCAAGCGGCGCATTTGTAGTAGCAATTCCACATTATACGGTTATCGCCGAAAAGCCTCGGCTAAAGGTGATTAAATCATTTGAAGATATAGGTTTGCCAGATCTAAGAATTTGGTCTGAAATCAACCAACATGAGCTGGGCAGATAGTTTTGAAGAAGCACCAATCACAAAGTTTGGAGGGACGAGGACGAAATTCGTTCTTCTCAATAGCACGCAAGATATCCGCCGCGATGTCAAATAGAATTTGTTCAACCTTGATTAGATCTTTTTCAGTTGGAGTACTCTTTACTAATCTTGTATCGCCCATGTAAATCAACTGCAACAGTTTTGGAATTACTTCATAATTTTTCCAATAGAGGAGAGCATAAACGCGAAGTTGAAAGAGCGCCTTCTCTTCCCAGCCTGGTTTTGGTGATTTGCCAGTCTTATAGTCAACGATGCGAACTTCACCTGTTGGAGCAACATCTAGACGATCCACGTATCCATGAAGGTAAAGCTCGGGGGAGAGCTCCATCTCGAGATGTAGTTCGCGATAGGTGGGTTCAAAGTTAGAGGGATTTTCTAACGTGAAATAATTTCCAAGGAGTTCTTCGGCGCGATTAAACCAGGCTCCCGAATCGAGTACTAATTGAGCGATCTCGGGTCTGGCGGCAATCTGCGCTTGCCAACGATCTGGCAACATCTCTGTTGCTCTTGTGATCGTGCGATCTGAAGCGGGCAGTTCAAATAGATCTTCAAGTACTGTATGGATAAGAGTTCCACGTTCGGCATCGATACTTGGAGGTTCGGGTAACAGATCGATTGTGCGATATTTATATAGTTGTGGGCAGTTATTGAAGTCGTTGATTCGACTTGGGGAAAGTCTTAATTGGCTCACAATGAAGGAAGATACCCGTTTCTAGCCAGATATATGAGTTGCCGCCACCGTCTCCGATTTTGCGCTTAAGATGCTCCCGTGTCGATTGAAGAAGAGAAGGTAAAGAGCGAAAATGCCAATCGTGGCCGTTTCGTAGCGGGTGATCGCGTTCAATTGACCGACCAAAAGGGAAAGATATACAGCATCACAATTACTCCTGGAAAAGAGTGGCACACTCATAAAGGCTGGATCGTGCATGATGACTTGATAGGTTTACCTGAAGGATCGGTCGTAAGTACAAGTGCAGGTCTAAGATTTACGGCATTCATTCCACTTCTTAGCGATTACGTTTTATCAATGCCGCGTAGTGCGACAATTGTCTATCCCAAAGACGCTGCCCTCATTGTTGGTTTTGCGGATATCTTTCCCGGCGCACGAGTCCTTGAAGCCGGCATCGGTAGCGGTGCTCTAACTCTTTCCTTACTACGCGCAGTTGGTCCGACGGGTTCAGTTCATTCGGTTGAACGTCGTGAAGAATTCGCAGCGAATGCAACTTCAAATATTGAAAATTATTTTGGTGCCCGCCCCGCAAATTGGTCGCTGGCACTTGGCTCACTACAAGAGCAAGAGTTCGACAAGGACTTTGATCGAGTAGTTCTCGACATGCTGGCTCCGTGGGAATGTGTAGAAATTGCCGCAAAGGTGCTTCGACCTGGTGGCGTCTTTATGGCCTACGTAGCAACAACGACGCAACTCTCTGCAACTGCGGAAGCGCTGAAAGACGATGGGCATTTCACCGAACCAGAGAGTTTCGAGAGCATGGTTCGTGGTTGGCATCATGAAGGGCTAGCGGTTCGTCCGCAACAGAGAATGATCGGACATACCGGTTTCTTGATTTTTTCACGACGTATGGCACCTGGCGTCGAAGTCTTAGCACGACGTCGCCGCCCTGCGAAGGGATCTTACGGTGTCTCGGAAGACTGAGCGGCTCGTTAACTTAACCATCGCACTGCTAGCAACAAAACGCTACCTAACTAAATCTGAAATTTTTCGAACCGTTGATGGCTACGAAGGCAGCGCTGAGAGTAAAGAACGGATGTTTGAAAGAGATAAAGATGACCTTCGAAACTTGGGAATCGAGATCGAAGTTGGCTCATTTGATCCGCTCTTCGAAGATGAGGCTGGTTATCGCATTAAGCCAGATAGTTATCAATTCCAACTCGGAGATATTTCTAGCCAAGAAGTTACTCTCTTATCAATGGCGGCAGAAGCGTGGCGTGGAGCCGCACTGGATGGATCGGCACTTACGGCGCTCCGTAAGCTCCATGCGATTGGCATCGAGTCAGATCTCGATTCGATTCCAGAACTGGCACCACACATCAGCATCCGCGATAAAAATTTGCAATTAGCTATAGCTGCAATCACGACCAAGAAGAAGATTTCGTTTCAATACTTAGGTGAATCCCTTGATCTCCAAGATCGTAAGATTGCTCCATACGCAGTGGCCTCCAGATATGGGCATTGGTATTTATATGGAAAAGATCTCGACAAAGATGCGCTACGTAGTTTTCGACTTGATCGAATTTCCAGTGATATTCGCGAAGATGGTAAAGCAGATTCATTCCAGATTCCTGCAGATTTCCAACTAAGTAACCAATCGACTGGAAGCGAAAATAGTTTACGCGCACAAATTTATCTACGCGCAGGGCGAGCTCTGAATCTACGTGCACGGTCAAAGCAGATCGTATCCCCGAAGCCGATCGCCGGTTGGGACTTAGTTGAGCTCACTTACCGAGATCGCGATCGGTTGATCGAGGAAGTTCTCTGGTACGGCGATGACGCGATACTCACCTCACCTAAGGAAATTAGAGATGAAATCATTTTAAGACTCGAGACCGAGGTCAACAGCCATGGCTAAATCTCAAAGCACTCCGATCGCAAAAGCGGCTCGTTTATTAGATTTAGTTCCGTATATCTCAACTCATCAGGGGATCGCGATAAAGGATTTAGCAGCCGAATTCGACATCACACCTACTGAACTTTTCGATGATCTAAATACGCTTTGGATGTGCGGTTTACCGGGGTATACACCTCTGGAGTTGATTGACCTATCTTTTGAATCGGGTTACGTCTCAATCCGTAACGCCGAAGTTCTTCAAAAAGTTAGGTTATTAACTAAAGAAGAGCTCGTAGTAATTGCCATTGGTTTAGATCTACTCAAAGAATCTATACCGGTTGACCGCGAGGATCTTATGGGTGCGATCGCTTCGTTAGCAGGCAAGGTAAAGAATCTAATTGGTGATATTGCGGCAATTTCTCCCACCGTGAGCAGCGCTCATCGTGCGGTGATTATTCGTGCTATGAGGGAGCGTCGAGATCTGGAAATTCGTTATCACTCGCTAATCAGAGATGAGATCTCTGACCGACGAATCACGCCACTTGAATTAGGTGAAGACCATGGTTTCGAGACGCTCTTTGCTTACTGTTACCAAGCTAATGGATTTCGGACTTTTCGGCTCGATAATTTCTTATCAGCAAATATTTCTCAGCCGAGCGGAAACGTCGAAAATGAAGATCAGAGCGGTTCAAATTTATTTAAGGCGAGATGCCGAATAAATGATCGCCTGCGAACTACCCTAGAGCGTTTTAGAATCGATGCTGCAACGGTTTCTCCAAAGCGTGGGGAAGTCTTTGAAGTTCAATCATTTAGCCAAGATTGGCTCTTAAGAAATTTTCTAAGTACCTTGGGGAATACTCAATTGGTGGATTCACCTGTGTTGGCCCGTTTGGTCCGAGAAAAAGCGCGCTCTACCCTTGATCTCTATAAGAGCAAATTCTTCAGGTAACGCTCGCATCTGCCCGGAACGGGTGGGATGCGATATCTTTTACCCATGCCTTTTCTACGCGAACCAAGCCATATCCTCCTACTTCTAATAGTTGTTGTCGTACTCTTCGGCGCAAAACGCCTTCCGGATTCAGCGCGTTCGCTGGGGCGTTCGTTGCGCATCTTCAAGAGCGAGATGAAGGAAATGAAAAACGACGGCGAAGATAAGAAGAACGACAACGATTCTTCAACCAACTAGCCCCTGATTTAAATCCTTCGAGGGCCATCATGCTCAATTCTGACCCGGTCAAGATGCCGCTCCTTGAGCATCTGCGCGAGTTTCGCAAGCGGGTCGTAAAATCTGCCAGCGCCATCTCACTTGCTTCGCTAATTGGCTGGTTCTATTACAACGAAATCATCACCAAATTGGCACAACCAGTTTGTGATTTAGCCACTGCGCAACGAGCAAATGCCAATACTTGCGGATCGCTCTACATAAATGGCGTGCTAGGTCCCTTAAATCTACAAATCAAAGTCGCACTTTTAACTGGTCTAATTCTTAGCGCCCCTATCTGGCTCTATCAATTATGGGCTTTTATTGCTCCAGCCCTTCATCGCAAAGAAAAACGAAATTCAATCTTCTTCTTTAGCGCAGCCACCCCATTTTTTGCAGCTGGCACCTATCTCGGATATTCGATCTTGCCAGTTGCAATCCGTGTCCTCTTTGGATTTACGCCCCAATCTCTAACCAACCTGGTCAAGTTTGACGATTATTTGGACTTTGTGATGAGAGCGATTCTACTTTTTGGAATAGCCTTTGAACTTCCGGTCTTTTTGGTCACCTTTAATTTGATTGGTTTCCTCAGCGGAGCGGCGATTCTACGTCCTTGGCGAATCTGGGTTTTCTGCATCGTTCTCTTTGTAGCGGGTTTCACGCCAAGCGCTGATCCATTAACCATGATTCTGCTCGCAGTCCCATTAATTCTTCTCTATCTATTTTCTGGATTCTTTGCGCTTTGGAACGATCGACGTCGGGCGAAAAAAGAAGACTCACTGGATTGATTCATGTGGGCAATCGTTATCAATCCAATCTCTGGCGGCGGTAAAGGCGCTATCCGCGGAAGAGAGGTTGCAGGTTATTTTGCAGAACGTGGATTGGCTTACCAAATCATTACTGCAACATCACCCAGCAAGTTGAAAGTCAATATCGATTCATTTCTCGACGGTCCAGAAGGTGGAAGTTGCGAAGGAGTTATCGCGGTAGGCGGCGATGGACTTGCGCATCTAGTTCTTCAAACGGTTGCGCCTCGAAGAGTTCCATTCACGGTTATTCCTGCAGGCACCGGTAACGACTTGGTTAGGGCCTTTGGGTGGAGTTTAGATTCCATAACGCACCAATTGACCACCGTTACTACTCATGAACCAGTTGCGATTGATTTGGGTCTTGTTGATTCCGAATGGTTTGGGGCAATCCTCTCAACTGGATTTGATTCTGTAGTAAATGAGCGAGCAAACGCTATGTCTTGGCCGAAAGGTCCGATGAAATATAACGTGGCGATTGCCAAAGAACTTCCAAGGTTCCAGCCAATTTCATACTCGATCGAATTAGATACTCAGACTTTGCAGGTTGAGGCGATGTTAATCGCGGTTGCAAACGGCAGCAGTTACGGGGGAGGGATGCGCGTTTGTCCTGACGCTTCGATGCACGATGGACTCTTTGATGTCATGGTGCTAAATCCGATAAGCAAATTGGAATTCATAAAAGTTTTTCCAAAAGTGTTTAAGGGTGCTCATGTTGACCACCCGCAAGTGCGGATCTACCGCAGCGCTAAGGTTGCTATCTCATCAACTGCCATTGCCTATGCCGACGGGGAGAGAATCGGCGGTTTACCAGTTCGTGCTGAATGTATAGCCGGTGCTGGTCTATCGTGGACTCCGTGAGCACTCCTGCGGAAAAATTTGCTGCTGCAAAGAGTCGCGGTAAGCACGTGGTAACAGAGGAGTTTCTGGCCCAATCGCCTTTTCCTTTCGACGACTTTCAAATTCAAGCGTGTCACGCAGTAGAAAGTGGCCAGGGAGTTTTGGTTGCCGCTCCCACTGGAGCCGGAAAGACTGTCGTTGGAGAGTTCGCGGCATTTCTAGCGCTACGTAATGGAAAAAAATGTTTCTACACAACTCCGATTAAAGCTCTCTCAAATCAAAAATTTCAAGAGTTTGTTGGGCGTTTCGGCGAAGATCGCGTCGGTTTGCTCACAGGCGATACCAATATAAATTCTGAAGCAGAAATTTTGGTGATGACAACCGAAGTGCTCCGAAATATGTTGTACGCGGGCTCAAATACTCTTACAAATTTGGGTTCTGTCGTGATGGATGAAGTGCACTACTTAGCTGACAAGTTCCGTGGCGCAGTATGGGAAGAGGTTTTGATCCATCTCATGGAATCGGTTCAAGTAATCTCATTATCTGCAACGGTCTCTAACGCGGAAGAATTCGGGGAATGGCTCGGTGAGGTTCGCGGCCAAACTCGGGTAATTTTGAGCGAGCATCGGCCAATCCCGCTCTATCAACATATTTTGATCAACTCTTCGCTGATCGATCTCTTTTCTTCACCCGGCAAAGTTAATCCTGAGATCCTCGCCGCTGAACGTGAAGCGATGCGCAAAGTTAAGATCCCACGCCACCGCCGTGAACAATGGGGGGCACAAGATTCGAGACTTTCTCGTCCGGAGATCATCGAAAAGTTACAACGTGAGAATTTGCTGCCAGCAATTACCTTTATTTTTTCGAGAATGGGATGTGATGCTGCGGTGAAGCAATGTTTGGTAGCGGGAATCAAATTGACCACTACCGAAGAACGCGCTGAGATCCTAAAGACTGCCGAGAAATACACAGCCAATTTGGCCGAAGAGGATTTGGAAGTTCTCGGTTACCGGGATTGGATCACTGCGCTTGAGCGAGGTTTGGCTGCGCACCACGCGGGTTTACTGCCATCGTTTAAGAACGCGATTGAAGATCTCTTTCAGCGTGGGTTGGTAAAAGCCGTCTTTGCCACGGAGACACTTGCACTGGGAATTAATATGCCGGCGCGAACTGTAGTTCTCGAGAAATTAACTAAGTGGAACGGCGAAGCTCATGTCCCAATCACGCCAGGGGAGTACACGCAACTAACCGGACGAGCTGGTCGTCGAGGCATTGATATTGAGGGAAACGCTGTTGTTCAGTGGTCTCCTACAGTGGATTCGGCTATGGCTGCCAGCCTGGCGTCAACTCGAACTTATCCGCTACGTTCATCCTTTACTCCGACATACAACATGGCAATAAATTTGATCGCACGCTTTGGTCGCGAACGTGCGCACGGAAGTTTGGAATCATCATTTGCACAATTTCAAGCAGATCGCGCCGTGGTCGGATTAGTCAGGCAGATCAAGAAGAATGAGAGCGCCCGCCAAGAGTTACTGGCAAGTGCGGAGTGCCATCTTGGTGACTTTGAAAGTTATGCGCGCGCGCGAAGTGAAATCAAAGAGTTAGAGAAGATTCTGTCTAAGCGTGATGGCCGCAAGACATTTGATAATCGGCAACGCCAGCATATGGAGAAAGAGATAGATAGCCTACGTCGCGCTCTACGTTCGCATCCATGTCACACTTGTAGCGATCGCGAAACTCACGCCCGATTTGCAGAACGCGCTGAACGCCTCAACCGCGAATCTGATGGGTTGCGTGGCCGCGTCGAAAATCGTACCCACGTTATCGCCAAGACATTCGACCGAATCTGCGACGTTCTTACCCATCTCGGTTATATCGAAGGGGAGAAGCCACTTCCGCAAGGAAAAATTCTGGCGAAGATCTATGCCGAATCAGACCTACTACTCACTGAAACAATCCGTACTGGAATTCTTGATGAATTAACTGCTCCCGAGCTTCTGGCCGTTGTATCTTGCATGATTTTTCAATCCAGATCACGCGATGAGTATGCGCCAAAAATGCCACATCAAAATGTTTCGCATGCACTTGCCGAAGTGACAAAGCTCTGGGCAAAGTTGGAAGATATTGAAAATGAATTTGATGTAAAGACGCAGAACGAACCAGACTTTGGTTTTGCCTATATCTCTTACCGCTGGGCGCAAGGTCATTCGCTGTCAAATGTTTTAAAGGGAAGCGATATGTCGGTGGGAGATTTTGTTCGCGCTGTTAAACAACTCATGGATTTGTTGATGCAGATTGGTGGCGCCAGTGAAAAACTGCGACCTGTTTGCCGCGAAGCCATCAAGCGGTTAGATCGTGGAGTGGTCTCATATATGGTGGATGACCTATGACTCTAATGTTGCTTGATAGCGCCTCACTTTGGTATCGCGCTTACTATGGGATGCCCGACACCTTGCTGGCGCCAGATGGCACCCCGGTAAATGCGATTCGCGGATATCTTGATATGACCGCTCGCCTAATCGGAATGTATTCACCAACGCGAATGGTTGCTTGTATCGAGGGAGATTGGCGACCTTCTTGGCGAGTAGATCTCTTTCCGGATTACAAGGCTAACCGCCTAGAAGAAGATGGAGAGGGTGAGGAGGAACCGGATTTGCTTACGCCGCAGATTCCGATCCTTCTAGATCTTCTCGATGAATTTGGGATACCAATGGTCGGAGTTGATGACTACGAAGCCGATGATGTCATGGCCACTTTCGCAGTAAAGGAACCAGGGCCAACGCGCATAGTTACCGGCGATAGAGATCTCTTCCAGCTAGTTGATGATAAACGCGATGTAAAAGTTGTTTACCTTGCAAAGGGCTTATCCCAACATGATTTAGTTGATAAAGCCTGGATTACCCGCAAGTATGCGATACCTGGTGATCGCTATGCGCTCTTTGCAATATTTCGGGGAGATCCATCTGATGGCTTACCGGGCGTTCGCGGTATCGGTGAGAAAGGGGCGGCGTTGATTGCGAACCATTTCGCTGATGTAGATGAAACGCTGCAGGCCGCTCGCGATCAACATCCCGCGCTCAAACCAGCTCTAGCAAAGAAGATTATCGAAGGCGCTGATTATTTGAAGATTGCTCCGACCTTGGTTCATTGTGCCAAAGATGTAGCGTTACCCAGACTAGATATTGCAATGCCAAAAGCTCCGAAAGATCTCTCAAAGATCTACTCGATTAAGAATCAATATGGTCTAGGTGCCAGTGTTGATCGGTTGATCACTGCTCTTAAATGGTAACTCTCCTACTCTCCGGCTTTCTCGTCAGCGCCGCCTTTGAACCGATTGGGATCTGGTATTTCGCTGTTGTTGGTTATGCCCTATTCTTTCGCGGAGTTCGCAGATCAGCACGACCAATTCTATTTTCGACAGCCTTCGGAGCGATCGTTAATGGCATCGTTCTCCATTGGAGCAGCAAATACGTTGGCGCCTTACCGTGGTTACTTCTAACAGGGCTACAAGCGGCTTTCTACGCCCCTGTTGGGCTAATTTTTAAGCGAACGAGATCGCTTTCGTGGGTTGTGCTTGCCCTGCTTGTTTGCGAAGAAATTCGTACAAGATTTCCCTTTGGTGGCTTCGGTTGGACAAGGATCGCCTTCAGCCAAGTTGAGTCTCCATATTTACCATTAGTGTCATTTGGGGGAGTCCTATTGCTCTCTTTTGCGACCCTTTTAACCGCGCTGGCCTTTACTAGGTTCTCCTTTAGAAAAATTGTTCTGCTTCTTATTTCACTCCTCCTAGTTGCTCTCGTGCCTGGCACCGCCGACGACGTAGGTCAAATAAAACTCGCCGCGATACAAGGAAACACTCCATCCGTTGGCTTGGAATTTAATGCAAGAGCAAAGGCAGTATTCAATTTACATTTAGAGACAACCCGAAGATTGGTAAAACAGAGATACGATGCAATTGTTTGGCCAGAGAATTCAATTGATATTGATCCGCGTCACTATCCGGAAGTGGCTACCTCTATCAAAAATTTAGTGCATGACCTAGAAACGCCTTTGATAGCTGGAGTTGTACTAACAGAAAATGGTTCTCCCGCAAACGCATCAGTGTTGTATGCGAAATCGGGAGCTGTTGAATCAACTTACATCAAGCGATATTTGACGCCTTTCGGAGAATATATGCCGTTGCGTGCAATGGCGCAGTTTCTCTCGCCCTATGCGAAATCAGTCGTTGATTTCAAAGCTGGAGCTGACTTAAAAACTCATAAAGTTGCTAGCTATGCCATAGCCCCGATCATTTGTTATGAAGTAATTAACGATGGCCTCGTCAGACAGGCGGCAGAGAATTCTTCTGCACTGATTGTGCAAACTAATAGCGCAACTTTTGCTCATACACCCGAAAGCGCCCAGCAATTGGCCATAACTCGTATCCGTGCGATTGAGCATTCTCGCGAAATTCTCAGCGTTTCAACGGTCGGTATATCTGCCTTTATCAACAATAATGGCGTCGTGAAATCGCAGAGCGCTGAAAATGTATCGATGCTTCTGACTGGCGATCTTAAAATGTCTGCGTATAGAACGGTGGCTGATCGACTAGGGGGAGTGGCTCCCCTTTTAGTTCTTCTAGCCTCTCTCATCATTGCGATTCGGGGTAATCGAAGGAGGCTCGCAGCATGAAAAAGATTGCGCTATTGATTCCTACCTATAACGAAGCTCTTTCCATCGTTGAATTATTTGAGCAACTTAAGAAGTTCAGAGAAGTCTCTGAAGATAAATTCGATGTAATTATTATTGACGATAACTCACCGGATGGAACTGCATCAATTGTCGATAATTTGGCAATCAATTGGGTTTCGATTTTGCGCAGGCCAGGTAAAGGCGGCCTCGGCGCCGCCTATCGCGCCGCTTTCAAAGAAGTTCTCGCAAATAAGCAATACACCCATGTAGTTACGATGGATGCTGATGGCTCTCATCGCGTAGAAGATTTGGCGAAGATGATTAAAGCAATTGAACCCGGAAAGTTGATTGTGCTTGGGACTCGTTGGATTCCAGGTGGTTCGGTAGTAAATTGGCCAAAACGTCGCCAATATCTATCTCGAGCAGGTACTGCCTATGCCAAATTGGCGCTAAGAATTCCTCTAAACGATTTAACTGGCGGATTTCGGGTCTATAGCCTCGAACTTTTAGAATCACTTAGACTCGAAGATATGCAGGCAACTGGATATTGCTATCAGATTGAGATGGCACTGGCTGCACATTTAGCTGGCGCCAAAGAGATCGAAGTTCCAATTACCTTCGTCGAAAGAATCAATGGAGTTTCTAAGATGTCGCAGGCGATAGTTGTTGAGGCTTTAGTACAAACCACCCGTTGGGGTTTATCTCGCACCTTTAGGCCTAACGCCGATAAGTTACATTATGTTAAGTAACACTAAATAGGCCCTGCCCCGGAGGAAGCGTTACTGAATCGATCGCT
>Ga0214919_10004368_pt1 | contig 20724 bp, 22 predicted proteins | sample LL1503_MetaG_FD_177994 | JGI IMG/M metagenome (GOLD analysis project Ga0214919, IMG submission 177994) | Freshwater microbial communities from Lake Lanier, Atlanta, Georgia, United States - LL-1503 | ecosystem: Environmental > Aquatic > Freshwater > Lake | place: USA: Georgia | collected... | reverse complement strand
GATTCTTCCACAGTGACACATACATCCAATGCATGGCCTAACGATCGGCCATGGAAAGGACACTTTATTTCTCAATGGACCATTCTGAACCGATCCCATATACAACTGCTTCAAGAGAATTGGACAATGCTAGAAAAGGTTTTTTCAGATGCACATGTGCCCGATGAATACATGTATTACATATTTTTTAATGGATTTGGTTACATAGATTCATTTCACACGTCATCACATATGTATGTAACCCATAGCATAGATACGAACGCGTGTAGTATTGCACACCATGCAAAGCCATTAACATATCATCATAATAATTTTACACCTCTGCATGTTGAAAAAATATATTCTACAAAGTGTCTATTCTTGAGAAAGATATGTTCAAAAATGGTTGTTCGCATGGATTGGACTATGCCATATCCTCTACGCAACAATGGATCAAATTCATTGATAAATAGAGTTCGGAGAAATCGCCTATCGGGAATCTAAACAGTTGGTCTATAGTATACGATAGCATGCAACCTACTGAAGTGAAAATTTATAATCCGTGGAATCCGAACAATCGCGAGATTCCTGTTGCAGAGATTGTGCGGATAACAAGGTATACGCCCAAACGCTTGGATATATATCGCCAAGCGTGTGTGCATAAGTCGTTTGTAGCTCGGGAACAACATGACGCACAGCTAATCGCCCCGCGACCAGCGGATTGTATGGCTCTGAAACATGCGGACAATGAGCACTTGGAGTTTGTTGGTGATGGGATTTTGGATGCTATTGTTGGAGAATATCTTGAGAGACGATATCCCGGTGAGGGAGAAGGATTCTGGACAAGTCTGCGTTCTGAAATAGTGAACAATGAACATCTTGGTGAGCTTGCACTTAAGCTAGGAATGGCCCCATGGTTAATCATGTCACGACATATGGAGGATGTATGTGGAGGACGTACCAATCGGCGGATGCTTGGTTCTATGTTAGAAGCATGGATTGCGGCTATGTATAGGGATCGTGCTGCTGATGATATTAAAACTGCATTTTGGCATGTGCAAAACTGGATGATTGATATATTGGAAATGTATGTGGATTTCGGTGAATTTATTTCTAATAATACGAATTTCAAGGATCAATTGTTGCGCTTTTATCAGTCCAAATTTCATCAGCCTCCGCGATATAAGGAGGTTAGTACTGAAGGGCCTTTACACAATAGAGTATTTACAATGGGTGTACTTCTGCCAGATGGTACTGTTCTTACGACGGCTTCTGCTCGTAATAAGAAGGATGCTGAACAGGAAGCATCCCGGTTGGCGCTTGTTCAATTGGGTCATATTTCTGCATAGCTAGTAGAGGATGTCGAATAGCGACGACGGGCCGATTGGGTTTGCTGCTCCGACTTTGCAGGGTGTAGAAACGAGGGTGGCGGGCATCTCTAGGCCAAAGATACCTTCTGCTCCAGTAATGACTATTTCTGCTAGGAATACAACATTAAAGAAGGTGCAACGATCTGCTGCTCCTCCTGCTGCTCCTTCTGCTCCTTCTGTTCCTTCTGCTCCTGCTCCTGCTGCTCCTACTGCTCCTGCTGCTCCTGCTACTCCTGCTCCTGCTCCTTCTCCTTCTGCTCCTTCTGTTCCTTCTGCTCCTGCTCCTTCTGCTCCTTCTGCTCCTGCTGCTCCTTCTGCTCCTGCTGCTCCTGCTCCTGCTGCTCCTGCTGCTCCTGGACCAAGCCTTGTTGTAAGCGAAGTTGTGGATTCCTATAATATATCTAGCGTTCAAGCCGAGGTAGAAAAGGTAAAGGTTGCAATAAAAGGTAAGAAGCGAGCATCTATGGTCAAACTACCTGATGATGCACCAATTATGATAGATGATGATTTTACCGAGCAACTCAAGAAAAGGATTGTTGGAAAGAATCCCGTAAAGGCCGTTGGTCAAACATTTGACTTACAGGATAATCTCATCGCAGCTGAAGAGTACAGGCCTATTACATCTGCTGAATTCCCAGATTTTATGATTCAGTCCTATGCGCAATACTCTCCTCATATTCAACGGCTACGTAAAGAAGGTGCGGGATCTGTAAAATCTACGGAGATTGACAAGGATGCATGTAAGAAACGTGATCCCAACAAGGTAGAAACATTCTATTATCAAAATTTTGTTCGCGACTATCTCAGTCGTGGAACACCTTACCGTGGTCTACTCGTCTATCACGGCCTCGGTACAGGTAAGACATGTACATCTATCGCAGCAGCAGAGGCGCTATATTGGGGCGGGCAGAAAACTATTTTTGTTCTGACACCAGCAACACTATCCAATAACTATCGTAAGGATCTTGGAAAATGTGGTTATTTTCCACTGCGTCAAAATAATTTCTGGGCATTTCTGAAACTGCCGACAGGACCTGCTGAGGATACACCCATCTATATCTGGCTCACAACGGCAATGGGTCTACCCCCTGATATTGTGATCGCGCAGGGAGGTGGATGGATTCCAAATCCTGATAAGCCTTCTAATTGGGAAACCCTGTCTTCAACTATCAAAGAGGCAATTCGTGCCCAGCAGATGGCTCATCTCAACTTTCGGTTCAAGTTCATTCACTACAACGGTGTTGTACCCGAAGTACTCTCGCAGCTGGCAGCAGCCGGTGTACAGGAGGGTCAATCCATGTTTGATAATGCAGTCGTTGTAATAGATGAGATTCACAATCTAGTCCGCACAATTAACGGAACACAAATATGGGGAAAACCGATTTCGCAGTTTATTGAGAGATCAGAACCCCGCGAGCATACGTGGACAACACCAATTGGTCGTGAACGTCCTGGTTTCCGCTATCCTCGTGGCTATACTCTGTATAGACTTTTGCAGAATGCTGTCGGTGCCAAAATTATTGCATTATCCGCTACACCCATGATAAACTATGCACAGGAACTTGCTATTCTCGTAAATCTTATTGGCGGTGAACAACGATCCGTAGAGATTTCACTGACTTCTGCTACCTCTACAAATGCGATCGTAGCATGGGCACGGGCACGGGAAGACATTGATTTTTATAGTATAGAAGAAGCAGAAGATCGGTCCACAATTCTAGTGGTAACGCCAGTTCCCTACGGATTCAGGAAAGTTGTACGCAGCCTTCATGTGGATGCAGCCAAAAAAGCAGGGGCACCATCACTAAAGACAGCAGAGGAAGATGATTATACCAGTCGCGGATTTGTACGTATTCCAGCATCTCGTCTAGGTCCGGTAAAAGAATCACATGAGCGAAAGATGGATGTATGGGCCGCTACTCTTGTAAAAGATCTTATGGATAACCGAATCATGGCCTCTGCACCATCATTTACACTGCGAACTTTTCCAATGTTGCCGGATGATGGTAAAGAATTCGTGACCCACTTCGTGGATAGGGCAACACTCAACATCAAACATGAAAATATCCTCAAGGCACGATTAACGGGTATAGTATCCTATTACAGAGGTGGTTCAGAAGAGCTGATGCCTCGCATGTCGCGTAACGATATAGTAGAGGTTCCAATGTCAGAGTTTATGTTCAAGGAATATTCGGTTGCACGCCTTGCAGAACTAGAAATAGATACACCTGTACAGAAAGAAGAGAAAGGGGTGCAAGGAAAATCACGTAAGGGGATGACAGAGGCAGAAGTAGATCTGTATACAATGGCCACGAAGAGTCAACAGACAGGATTTCTTGCTCTATCTCGCGCGGCCTGCAATTGGGTGTTTCCAACAGATGTACCTCGCCCCAAAGTAAGTATCAAGGATAGAGTTAAAATGATGGGTGCAGGTCAATCTAAGCTCATTGATGTAGACTATGTTGAGGATGTAGATGAAGGACAATACATACCTGCTGAAGAGGCGATTATACCGGATGATGCACCTGCATCTGCACCTTCTGCATTGGATGCAACACTAGCGGGTATTCTTGGAACGTTAATGTCGGGCCTGGAGGCAAATGGCGGAAAATATCTTGGTACCGAACTAGCGACCTATTCGCCCAAATACGCTGCAATCCTTGAGAAGATTCGTGAGAGTCCTGGACCCGCTCTCGTATACAGTCAGTTCAAAACGCTAGAAGGTCTCGGTATCTTTGCGGCAGCCTTACGTTGGTCAGTAGATCAATATCTGCCGCTTGATATTCAGAAAGTAGATGGTCAATGGGTCATACCGGATGCACTCTTAACAGAAGAAGCGAAGCGTAGGCCGCGATACATCATGTATACCGGTGATCAAGAGCTAGAAAAGCGCCGCCTTCTTCTCCAGCTCTACAATGCGGACATCTCTAGTTTGCCACCCAAACTATCAGTGCAGTGTGCGGAACTTCTGAATGGCGCACAAGACAATCGGGATGGACGTGTATGCCGTATCTTTATGATTACACAGTCGGGTGCAGAAGGTATTTCGCTCTTCAATACTCGGCAGGTGCACATTATGGAACCTTATTGGAACAATGTCCGTCTCCAACAGGTTATTGGTCGTGCGATTCGTCTTTGCAGTCATATGAATCTGGCCTGGGAAGAACGGACAGTGGATGTATTTACATACTTGTCAGTATTTACAGAAAGTCAGAAGGGTCAGTCCAAAGAGATTATGAAGTCGGATAAGTATATGACAACAGATCAGATGATTTTTGATATTGCAACCAAAAAGCAGAAACTTGCCGACAATCTATTTACTATTGCGCAGAGTGCTGCGACAGATTGTCAGGTTCATCAAGTGGAAAATCAGCGGGAAGGCGAGACAATTCAGTGTTTTAAATTTGCAGAGGGAGGTCGCCCCGCCTTCATGTTTCATCCAGATTGGAAGAAAGATCTACAGGCACAATTCCGATCTAAGCAGTGAGATGAAATTCATACTATGAACTATTATGGGAAACTTTATCATGACGGTAATGATATTCATATAACTATTATTGAAGGTATATATGAATCGCATCTTCGGCAAAAAGCACGAGTAATTGGTGATATAAATATTTCTAATAGTACATTTTGTAAATATGTAAAACAACCATATGATCTAATACATATCGGAGATACTACAGTAACATTGAAAAAACATAATTTCAATATAGAGACAAACGCCGTTCTATATGAGGAAACATATACACTCCTTTCACAAATACTTACATCAAATGGATATACACAAGTAAGGATAGATCAAATAATTAGTGCAATAGATACTATATCAAATAATCGCTCTATTAAAACAAATCAGGGATGTGTAGGCGATTGGATTACGTTATAAAGTTTCCAGAAATCACAAGGCACATCTATCTGTAAGCCGGAGTAATTGAACCAAACATTTTTTAGAGCGCATACAAAATAGATTTTAGATTTATCTTTACTTAATTTTACTTCAGATGGACAACGACATTTACATAGAGGTCTATCTACAATAGAGTCAATAGGAATATGATCTATAGGGTTCTTTGTATTACACATTCTACCCTCTTTTTCACTTGCCCATTTATACATAGCAACGGTGTCGTCCATCGTTTGTCGTGTATATTTTCCACCTCTAATCTTATACCATTCTAATCCACCACCATATGAATCGTTCATTCTGCGTTCGTACAGGAATCGTTCTGTAATATGATTTTCTATTAGCAGATTATCTCCATCATTGGCCCAGTCTTCTAGAATAAATCTATTATATTCACCTGAACGGATTGCATTTCTATATCGCATAAATGAATGATTATCATTCACTTTGTACAACCCAATGAGTTTAATGGGTTTATGTTTTAGTGTGTTAGACCCTCCACGACTTTTTAGATGCTCATCAAATCTTCTAAAAAGTCTTGTTGTTTCTCCAACATAAATATAATCATTCTCACATTCAAGCACATATATCCAGTGAACCATATTACTGTTTTAATCACACTATACGTTTAGATGCCTAAAAAGACGTAAACCCAGTCGGCTCCATACCGTCATACGCAAATACGGAATTACCCAGAAAGGCTCCACCATTCTGTGCCATTTCGGGATTAAATGCCTGCTGACCGGCACCAGTAGGTACCGGGCCCTCTGATGCACGACCACTAGCTACATCCGTCACCTGTGGACTAGATGAGGGCTGATGAAAGAGTTGCTCGGGATGGCGAAGATGCTGATCAAACTGTGCCGGAGCTTCCCCATTGCTGAGAACCGGAACCTGTTGGCTTGAAGGCTCGCGGCGTTGATCAGGTTCCTTTGTAAGGGCTTCCGCTTGTGTCTGCCCTGCAATTGTGGGGAACTGCTCCTCTTTTACCTGGGGTCCAGCTGCAGGTGCCGACCCCGAAGCCATAGGAGAGATCTGTTGAGTATATTTCATAGGCCCCGGACGCTTGGATATCCACTGATATGCAAAAAAACCAACGACAAACACCACTAGAAGTCCAATGACGAGAGGATAGTCCATTGTTCTACTGATTCGGGCGCAATTTAGGATAGAACAACCGCAACTAAAATATCGGTATATGGTATATATGACGTTTGCATCTTTCTTCTCCTGTTGTGTGAAATCTGTAGCAGAAGACCCAGCTGTTGCTGTTGCAGTTGCAGAAGTCACAGTAGCAGTAGAAAAGGTCGTTGATGCCGTAGTTGCTGCTGCAGAGAAAAAGGCTATTGATTCTGTATCAAAGTAAGGCGTCGCCACAGAGAACCTTGAAGAGACCATATACCGTTATCAATCCATGTTTGTACAGAAGTCTTTTCCATGCCGATACATGTATAGGGCGGTGCCAATATATCAGGACGTGCGGACCAGGTCGTTGGTCCGACAATCTCCCATACTTGAAAACTATCTGTAGAATGATCCAATTCACCCAGAAATCCTGGCCACATATAGGTCGTGATTTCTGTATGTCGTGCACTACTGGGTGGAGTAATTGGTGTAGATCCAAATAAGACTTCCATTGTATATACATGCAAGAGATCTCTTTATCTCCCTAATGCAAAGTTGACGAACGGGCCTTACCCGTTATCAGAGTAAATAGTCATGGTCCAGGTTGTTGTATTGTCTGCAAATGGTGAAAAGCGCACACTGAAAACGGCAGCATTTGAACCGGGTGCTGCTACAGGTGCTACTGTTGCAAAAGCGTTACGAAAGAAAGTCGCAGCAGAGATTATTGCAACCTATACATATAAGGATAAGCCACTGACAGTTTGGGGGTGGAAGAATGGAAAGCCGAATACTGAAAATAAACACGAGTTACCACCTATGGCGGATGGTACGGATGCTCCTCTTATCTTTAGCGATGCGGTTGTCGTATGGTCAGGAGATTTCACTGATGAGCAATACGATACATTCTATGATGAAGCATTTGGTGGATTTGAGGACCTACACTCTGATGAGGAGGAAGAGGAAGAGGAAGTAGAAGAGGAAGAGGAAGAGGAAGTGGAAGAAGAGGAAGAGGAGGAAGAGGAAGAGGAAGAGGAAGAGGAAGAGGAAGAGGAAGAAGACGAGAACGATGACTGCTACGATGATGGTGATGAGAATGGAGGCGGATCAAAACGACGATCGCCACGTCGGCGCACCGTTGCATCTGTAGATTGCAGGCGTATAGATATGGGATTGCGGTCCCGTATAAAGCTACCCTCACCTCCAGGAAAGCGGGCACCAAAATGGCACACAACGCCTGAACTAGTGGAAGAAGCATACTAAACTTGAAAGGGGTATCCTTACCTCTATGTAAGGTATACATGGCCGTTCGCACGCATATTCAATCTATTTTAGCACAACGTCTGGGTTCGCATCTCACTGCAGAACAATGCTCGGATCTAGAAAAAGGACTCTATAATGCCGCTATTCAGGATGCAGATAAGAAGGGGGTGAGGAAGCATTGGGATAATCCTGAATTTGCAGAACTCTACAAGGTTGCATCGCGCAGAGTTATTGTTAATCTTGATCCTACTGCATATATCGGAAATCATCGCCTGATTCAACGGTTAAAGGAGAATGAATTTCCTGCACATCGCGTACCGTTTATGACGGCCAAGGAGCTCTATCCAGAACATTGGCAGCAGATGACAGATGAGCAGATTAAGCGAGAGAATACTATGTTAGAGGGTGACAAGGAGGGAGGCAGCGATATGTTCAAGTGCAAGCGGTGTGGCAAATCCAAGACAAAGTACTGGGAAATGCAGACAAGATCGGCAGATGAACCGATGACAATCTTTATTCGGTGTCTAAATTGCGGTAAGGAATGGCGGCAGTAAACTGCCTCCATACCGTTCGGTGCTTCGCACCTCCTGAGTGGCGCCAATAAATCACTGACTAGTCAGTGATTTATCGGCAGCCATACCGTTTTGGCGCACTCATCCCTATGTATTTGCAGCAAATTCTGCCCTTAACTTCGGAAAATCAATGAACCACGCATCAAAGAAGAGCAATCCGCCAGCAAAAGAAAAGATCACTTTATCCTCAAATGCAAGCCCTTCAATTACCTGGTGAAACAAAAATATTTCTATAAATATTGCCAAACATGTTTTGAAAAGAATTTCTGTAAAGATATATATTTTGGAATCAACCGATTCCTTGTTTGTAAGTATCAATATAAATTGAACAATGATTATAATTTTTAGCGCAAGAAAAAAAATATGATACGTATTCATGTCTATATAGGTTGCTGATTTATCTATGTAGTGTAGAGGGAGACATGATCCAAATATTACTTACAATTGTAATGGTAGGCATTGTTGTCGGATTTTTTTTCAGACAAGTGACTGAACATTTCATAAGCGGACCTATACCCGAACTACCGACTCCGTATCTAGAAGATACCGAAGATGATCCTCGCGATATTCCATGGATAGCATCTATGACACCTGCAGATAAGGAAGCACGAGAAGGTCAGAATTGTGCCGTTAAATATACAGAAAAGGGTTCTGATGGTATAACAATCATCACAACATCCAGATCATGCGAAGCCGGTATGCCTCACACCCGGGAAGGTCGGATCTATCTGCCCGATTCAATTACTGAGGCGTTTCGTGCAGAAATTCTTGCCCATGAACGCATTCATATTCTTCAACGCGCAGACCCTGACAAATGGGCCAATTTTTATCGCAGAAATTGGTCATTTATCTTATATAATGAACCTCCCAAAAATATACCTACAAAAATACTAGACGCGAAACGAGGCAACCCTGACACATTTAAGGAACCATGGCCATGCTGGATGGGTAGGTACTGGCCCGTTCCTATCTACAATAATATGGAGTCACCTACTCTTCGTGATACATCCACTGTATGGTGGGACGATTACAAACAAGCAATATTGACTACACCACCCGCTAGCTGGACCACATTTTTCGGTACGCCCTCTCAGGATGAGCATCCTCATGAAATTGCAGCCGTTATGATCGTTGCCGGTGATACTGCAACAGAGGCCGGACGGAGACTGTTAAACTGGTGGGGACCTCTACAAAATTCTGTGTTAATTGAATAGAGGAGGATGGAGCAGAAAATTAAACTTGCATACCCTGAAGAAGCTACATCACCATCTTCTATATCATCCTCTGATATTGAAGATAGATTTATTCCATTTACACATTCGCCGCTAGATATTTGCAGGGGTGGGAAGCGAAAAACACCATCCAGAGTAAGGGATGGTAAGAAAAACACAGAAAAAACGTCGGGTCTGCGGTAGTTTCTATGAAAATACGAACAAACATTGGCGTGAACAAACAGAACTCCCTGATACAGAAACCCGTATCACACAGGCATACTTTATTCAGGAAGATATTAATAAGGAATTAGACACTATTATTGTGAAACAACATGGTCCCATTTCTGAGCTCATATCTAGTTGGAAGGCAGCAGAGAATACAATTCCTACCGGCATCACTCCTCTTTTACATGTTGTCTTTTCTATGAACTCTATCGCCGACATTTCTAGTCGTATTGGGTGGATGAACCGCTATGGAATACCTGCACCATTGGCTATCTATGTTCAAGGAGATCCTCGGGATCATCGGCGTTGTCGGATTTTTATTGATAAAGGCACGCCACGTATTGGAATCCCCGAATATTGGTTAATGCAAGAATATGCAAGTCATCGTGCTGCGTATGCGAAGTATATCAAGTCACTTGCATCCATACTTGGTCTTCCCCAATTATTGAAAGGATACGGTGCAGAAAGAGAATTTACGCAAACATATATGGCAGATGAAAAGGATACCCATATATTCACATGGTCTGAGTTATGCAAAGAGTTTAGGACAATTGATTGGCGCATCGTATTTTTGGCATGGGGGCTTCGTGAATCGCAGTTATCCTCATTACGTTTCAGAGTCTCCTCATCCGCCTTTGTTCACCATCTGCAATCACGACTAGAAAAATGGCCGATTGCACGATGGCAGGGTTGGTTGGGCCTCCTTATTGCACAATGGATAGCCGGCTGCAGTCCATCAGGACCACTGCGTTCCGCATGGTTCCGCTACTCACGAAAATTTCTTCGCAGCCTACCCTCCGATGAATCCCCCAAGGATTTACGCAATGATATTGTACGTCTAATGATGCCAAATACACTGGGGCGATTGTGGGTCGCACAATTCTGTGACAAGAGTCTTCCCAGAAAGATCCGCACAATGATTCGCAATATTCACGATGCTGCAAAAGAACAATTGAAGAAGACGAACTGGATGTCGCCTTCAACACGGAAAACTGCCATCCTCAAGTTGAACCGAATGGATATTCAGGTATGTTGGCCTGATCTGAACAAATGGAAAGCATCCGAGATTACATGTGGTCTTGTGGCGGATGATCTCGTTACAAATCTGCTAACCATGGGAAAATTATCCGCTGATTCAGGCCAAGAGCTTTTAGCATCCGGGTGTCACCATCCATTTGGAGATGGATGGGGGAAACCGGTATATGTAGTGAATGCCTATTATTATCCGACTGAAAATCGGTTTGTCCTACCCGCTGCTATCCTCCGACCACCTTTTTACGATCCAGAACGATCACTCGCGTGGAATTATGGTGCAATCGGTGCTACAATAGGCCATGAACTGTGTCACGCGTTTGATTCGGATGGACGATACTACGACGAGGTGGGAGACAAACGAAATTGGTGGTCTGAACATGATGATAGAGAATATGAAAAACGAGCACAACGAATGGTAAAGCTGTATGAATCCACTCCTTATCGCGGCCTGCCTGTAGATGGAGAGTTAACACTGATTGAAAATATATCCGATCTTGGTGGTATCCATTTTGCATTGGATGGACTTCGTCTAGCACTCCAACGTGAACCGAATCTTGCAGAAATGCGGGATTTCTTTATCAGTTATTCAGTGTCGTGGCGATCCAAAGATCGGCTCAAACGTGCCGCCGAACTGCTTGCTACCGATATGCATGCACCCCCTATGCTCCGCGTCAATCATGTTGTGAGGCAAGTAGATGAGTGGTACGGGGCATTCAATATTGGCCCCGACTGTGAAGAATGGATTGATCCAAAACATCGTATCCGTTTTTTCGGTCCAATGGCCTAAAGTATCATTAAATCTGCCAGACGCCAATATTCATATTCACCGTTAGGTAGCGGCCGCTTCAGAATATATGGTAATCGCTTTGCCTCTAGTTCTGTCCTAGCCACTTCATAGACATCCGTGAGATACTCGGGGACTTCAATGAAGGGGGGAGCACCTCGTGCAAGCTGAGAAGCACGTAGCGACAATACCTTTGTGCGTTCATACAGTGTTAGAAAAGGATAACTAGTATGTGCAGCATCTTTCATAGGCGGATATGCATCCCGAAGAATGAGTTTCTCCAAGACAATCTCTTCATAGTCCGGGCAGATTTCAGGATGCTGATCCAGCAGGGTTTGGATCTTTGCATTCGGTGGTTCAGTAATCCCCAATGCTTCTGCTGTATCTAGTGCAGGGCCACCGGTATCTTCTTCCTCCGGCCCTTCATCTTCAGGTGGAAGCATATGATCTAGGGCATCGTTGTATTCATCCATTGTCTGCTCATTTTCGTCCATCTTCTGTAGTACACGGGTAGATTCAGTTTAAGCGTCAACTTTGTGAATATAGATTCGCTGCGTGAAATAGGGGAACATGAATCGTACAACACATACACTAAGGCAACGCTCTCTTCGTATCACTCAGAAGGTACAGAGAGGTGGTGTCCGCTTGAACAATTGGCCTGACTTAGGCACACGTATGAATGAATGGAAAAATACTTTAGCAACATCTGCACTAGCAACGGATCTAGGTAAACTATTTGAGCCGAAAGATGAAGCTCAAAATCATAAACCCGAACATTTGGAACTCTGGTTTCGTGTTCTAGAGAGACAGGACGAGCTGTTTGATATTGCACTGAGTATTATGTCCAAGAAAATTGGTATAGATGGTAGTGGATCAAATATAATTGAAAAAGATTCCACAGTTGCAGAGACGAAACGTGCTGAACTTGTACAATATCTATTTGATGTTGAAAAGATGGTATCCTTCGTACATGATGACGGAACGAATGGTGTAACGAAACTGTCTCAGATAAGTAAAAATACGTTAGAACCATTTCTGTCACTATTCTTATTCCCAAAACGTATACATAATATGTTTATAGAATCATTGGCCAATATCTTTGTGGCACTTAAAGATGATTCACATATGCTGACACATATTCAAAAACCATTTCTATTAACCATTTTAGCGGCGCAGTATAGGTCATATATCCTAAGCAACATTATGACGATGACAGGCATGATTCAACGCGACGCATATTATCTGAATTGTCCTTCTACACAGATCAGTAATGATTTCGTGGCGAATATTTCGGATACATTCTATGCATCAATGTTAACAGAGATTGCACTTGGCCTAAATACATCATATGAAGATCTATTTTCAAACACAACCGGTTGCAAGTATTATATTGATGAATGGAAGTGGCCAAAACTTGCAGCACACATTTTTCTAGCCTACAAAAAAGGTAGTCTCAAAGATATCCTGAAGCGCTTCAATACAAAATGTACATCTCAACCTAGCAGAAGGCCACGTCTAGAGAAGAAATACTATCCTGACAAGTATGAGGATATAATGGTCAGAGATGTGAATTTCGGAGCACTTCTAAGCAATATGTCGTATTTGAAACTAGAATTTATTCTGCAACTGTGTTACAAGATAGAGCAGGCCAGCTTACAGGAAACCGCGGCACCAACAGTATAGAGAGTCCATTCGCATATTCGCGAATCTCTTTTTGTGCATCAGGACCACGACGGAGTCCACAAAGACGGGCATAGGCAGCCAAAGAACCGGTTTCAATAAATTCTGTATACATGGATTGTGGTAGAATACAACGTGCTACCTCTGGTGCAATCTGTGCACCCAATAACGATTCATAGAGCTCTACAGCCTTTCTGTTAAACTCTACGATTTGATCATAGTAGGCGTCAGCAGATTCTACAGCCTCATCCTTTGACCCTTGCTTAATCTTCGGATCTCGTGCTCGCAAATCATCTGGGCTAGGGGTCCAACATTCGGGTTTCGTATCTACATATCGTCGTGAGACCTCATTGCGAGCAAAGCCGATCTGATGCCGAAACCACTCGCGGGCAACAAAAATGGGCATCTTGATGCGGAATCGTGCCTGTGGATGGAAAAAGGGAGTCACATGTTCATGTTTCGCCAGATAGGCAATAAGCTTCTCATCTGATGGCCGTATCGTATGAACCTCTTTTGCAAACGATACCCGTGCAGCATTCACTACTGTCATATCATCGCCGAAGGTATCTAACAGCTCTACAAATCCTATACCATCTAATGCATACCATTTCATATTATCTTATTATATGAGACTGGCATTTAGACTCTGACATGCCTTGTAAATTGCCAATGGTGCACACGCGATAGGATCTATATTCGGTTGTCGGAGATACTCATAAATACCGGTATGATATTCTGGCTTTGACTTTCGTAGCGGAATACCATCCTTTGTAAAACCATGCAGAATATCCGTTACTCCTGTTGCAGTAACAACCTGCATCCACAAATGAATCTGTGCGGCAATCTTTGGTAATATATACTTATCTATTGGAAAATAGCAATGAATACAATATATGAGTTGTGCAATATCTCGGCCCTTCTTACAGCAGAAATCATTCATTGAAAACCATGACCCTGCTTGAAACATTGTATTGGAAATTTTCGGTGGTGGAAATCCTACACATGCAAATCCAAAATCAATAATCGTAATTTCATAATTTGTTTGAAAAAGAACTCCATCTATCTCTAGATTCACTTCTGCAGGTGCTTTGCGAATCATGATGTTATTGATCTTGATATCACGATGATTTAGACACAGTATATCCTGTAGATAGTGGAGAATATAGGCAATCTGACCCAGGATATGTACAAATGTTCGTGAATTCTCTGCCTTTGTTGCAGGATTCCAGTATTTCTTTATAAATGTATGTAGGGTACAGCCATTCACATAGGACATACAAAATGACATAGATTTCCATCCATTTGCATATCGGTCTCCGAATACCTCATATGGCCGCGGTATCGCCCATGGTGTAGCCGTCACTTGCATTGTTTGCCATGCAAGAATATGAAGAAGTGCTTCAGATGTATGTGCAGTGACATCCTCCGGTAGAAGAATTGTATCTCCTGTAGCGGGTTCTGTAGATTTGACAATAACTTCTGTAGGTGTTTCTATAACATCAAATAAGGTATCCTTGCGGCGTTTGACGACCATTCGGAACGCCTTATATATCTTACCATAGGTCCCTTCCTTATATAATTCTCCTAACTGCCATCCAACATATATTCCATTATGTATAAGACTATGCTCTAGAAACCGCCAGGTCTCTCCATTTATAATTTGTTCCATACCGAGATAGGCAATCTTTTCTGCACTCGGCAATACCTCATGTATATTACTAAAATGTTCATCTAATTCTACATCCAAAAATCCATGCTCCTTCATCTATGCCCCCCCCTTAATTTCTACGGATAAATTAAACTATGTCTGGCACTCGTCTTCCTAACTGGGGAAATATGAATGCAGAGCCCGAATATTCATCGGCACATCGCGAATCTTCTGGAAGAACTAGTTCTATTCAGCGAGAGGGTGGGAGAAAAGCACGCAAAGCACACTATACACGGAAGGCCATTCTTGAACGTGAGAAGGAGGACAAACGAAGGGCGCGATGGCTTCAACGGTATCCTGGTGCATCTGAGAGCAACTGGCGACGGGCCGAGGAGCAGCGGAAAACACGGAAGGTGATTGAACGCAGAATGCGTAAAACTTGACGATCTCGTATATCCACACTTCATTGCGTATACCATGTATGTATATGGCAAACCTGGATCTGTAGAAGTGGGAACGACATATGTAGAGAAATATGGCCTTCACATCTATCCCGGATATACACGTGCAACGTGTGTTCAAAATTACACAAAAGAGGGTTTAAGCCAACATTTCTTGAGCATATTCAAGCTCATTGTAGAATCTAAGGATTCTGCAGTGCTTGTAGATCTTGAGCAGCCGTATCTGGAATCGCATGAAACCGCTGGTGAATGGTATTATGTCCCAGATCTTGGAGCCTAATGTGTTATCGCAGCATCTGCCGCGCGTTTCTTGTTGCAATCGGATACAATACCACTCTGAAGATCACGTTGATGTTGCAGAATGGGATCCAAATACATAGTTGTTAGTATGCTGAGTTTCTTTTGTATGGCAGAAAGACGATCGTTAGGGTCCTTAGGGTTTACCAGAGGAGTCGCGAATCCTTCGCATTTCATTGTTGCATCATATGACTTTTTGAGTTCGGGTTCGGCGAGTTTATCCAGAGTTATCTCCATCCGGGTAAGCCGTTCATCCATTGTTAACTTTGTAGTAGAATCGCATGCAACCGTTGGTGAACCAACATTCATTCGTTGTGATATCAGGGTAGGTTCCTCCTGTCCAGCTTTTCCAAGATCACTCGCGACAAATGTCCGAATCTCGTCTTTCATCTTGCATATAGCCGCTTCTGTTTGTTCTATAGTATCTGCAAAATGTTCAATCGGATGAATTTCCATGCAGAAGAAGGATACACACAAGAGTACGGCTATAATAATTAGCCAGATTCCCCCCATTGCAATGAGGAGTTCTGTCATGATCTCCGATGTCAATGCCGCATCAAGTACAAAGAGTGCAAACGTGGCAAGGAGAGCTACACCTATAATGAGAAAGGGTAGAAAGGCTAGCAATCCACCTATATTGTCGGACACCATTCTCCTTATGCAGGGTGCTTAAAATCGGTAACACCGTATAAAGGAGAATGGGTGAAGCAGAGAGTACACGAGTTCGGATTTTACAAGGTGCAATCATTGATAGATTTTATTCACAGGTAGCAGCGAATCAGCCAAAAGCCCGCCCTTGTCCTATCTATACACAACCCATTGTACAGACTCCTACTGCACCCAACCAATTAACACATACTCTGAATAAGGCAACCGCTTGTCCTACATCCTACACGAACCCGCCGAGTGTATTGGAGTGTCAACCGGTCTATACAAAACCGAGTCCTACTGTTCCTCCTCCTGGAGCAGAACCTCTTCAGGGGCCAGCTATTCCTGTTGTAAGTCGCAAGTTTTCGCGCATCGGTGGCATTGATCAGATATGTCGTTTTCCAATAGACCGATCATCTAGTGGGCATACGGCCAAACTTCGCACCGCCATTGAAGTGAGAAATCCTACACGCTATCCAATGACAATCATACCGCGAATACAGTATCCTGCATACATACCTCCGGCACCAAACACAGGTGTACCTATCGCCCCAAATACGGGTTGTGGATCACGTGGTTCAAATCCAAGAGCATAAGTTATTTTCTGCGTGTAAAGAAATGTATTACAGCGAATATCTCAGAAACAAAAAATTGGCTGCGGCAAGTATTGTCAGTCCTCCGCAAGGACGTGATGGAGGTCTTTTGGTCCAGATAAAGAGACAAAAGGCCTCTACTGGTACAATATGCTGTGCATCTACAATTGCAGAACCCACACGCATTGCGTCTCGGTGCTGCATGAATTTGGCGCGACCCCCTACAGGATTCTACAATCCGCCTAGGCCTGACTGCCCTCCTATCAATGGACCACTTGTAACGCAACCTACATGTTGCTCTTAGTCCATCATAGATGGTTCCATATTGCTATTCATCGTGCAACCGGCACAAAACCCACGTGCACCGCATGTGCACATGGAGCCAGGATGTTGCGTACCTGCAACTCCCGTGCAATCTCCTGCCGACTTACATGTCGTTGCAAAATGCTCATTCTTGGGGGCTAGAGCAGATCGGCAGATCCAGAACTGCATCATAGAAAGTATGACCGTAAGCACACCGGATAGAACGAGTGCAATCACAGTCGGTGTAAAGGGTATCGCCTTCTTTAGGCCCGCGGGCAGATTGAAGAGTTGTACCAATGCATACACCGAATTGACCGCTAGGACCGCAGCGAGTGCCAAAAAGTAGTAACAGAAATCATATGCCCACGTCGGTACCTGCATAATGTTCATTTCTATCTATTCGTTGGAATTTTACTTCGTCTTGGCAACCATCTTCTTGACAACCTTCTTGGGCACGGGCAGAGGCTCTGCAACCGCCTCATCCTCAAAGGTGCTCGCTGCTACTGCAACAGCCGCCTTCTTGGGAGGCAAGACAGCCGCCACTGCCTCATCCTCCTCGTCCTCATCCTCCACATCCTCCACTGCAGCTGCAACAGCCTTCTTACTAACAAACGCACGAATGTCGGGAGCATCACTGCGGAAGGCTGGGCCGCGAATCTGATCGGGCTGGCTGTCCACCCGCATCTGCACTGCCTTCCAGGTCGTGCCGAACTTGCCACCTGCAAACCAGATACCCGTGCACTGAACGATCGCCGTCACATTGGACCACTTGCACAGCACCTGCTCAAGGGCAGAATCCCGGGGAAACTCCGAAACCTTGCCACTCGTATCCTTCTCCGCTGCATTGTAGAAGCACGTCTCAAAGCTGCTCGTTTGCGAACCGGTGAGCCCCTTCTTCTGCCGCAATGCCAACTTGATCGTGGGAGGGTACGGCTTGAGATTGCCCTGGGGATCGCGGCTGTACTTCAGCAGCGGCGTGTAGAACGCCTTGATCACCTCGCGACTCGGGTTTGCCATCTTGAACCACTTACCTGCATTCTCTACACCGGCGTCAATCATCCGCTCATCAAAGGCCTCCAGGAAGTTCTGCAGAGCACGGATCGGCTCACTGTCATCCGCACCACGCAGAGACAGATCCACAGAGTACTTCGCAGGGCCGGTCTTGTCAAACACATTCACCCCATACGGCACCGACATACTAGGAGTCTCCAACATGAGATTACGACTCTCATATCGGAGATTCACTGTCTTGCCGCCGCTATCCAGCAGCTTCACAGGGCCAAACTCAATCTTGGAAACAGTAACATCAGAAGGAGAACTAATCATGCTCGTCATCGTACATGCATCAAGTACGGGGGGTACACCTGTCAAGTTTGTTGCCCTAGGGGCAAAACTCGCCCTCTCAAGAAATAAACGCCAGGCCTCCCAATCCGCCAATAATCCGCAGAACATTGTAGTTCGTCGCGTATACACGTACTGTGCTACCAAGACCATCGTCGGCTATGGGCCCGACTACATTCGGATTGAATGTCAACGATAATACAATATCATCTATCTTACTGCAATTGAGGGATCCCGATGGCTGTGATTCTTCCGGTCGGATACTGAAGCTGTACAGATAGATATACACCGGTGGTACTGGGACATTTGTATGATGCTGGAAGGGTTGGGTAAGGCGAAAATATGTAGCATTTCTTATATAGAATCGGTTACTTCCATCTAGTCGTAGGATCGCTGTATTGAGAATATCCTGTGTGAGACATCCGACTTGTCCTCCATTCGCAAATTGACAACTTGAGTAATTGAACCATTCCTTGAGTTGTTGCATACGGGTCTGTTGAATCACCCAGATGAACTCCTTGCAACAGTGATTAAAGTATAGAGGTATGGAAACAGATAGCACACCACTGGGAATTGTTTGCACTGGCGAAATCTGCAACTGATCAATGAGATACTCGTGCTCTGCGGATGCGAACTTACGTCGCTCCTCCGTGTCAAGATAGATATAGTCGCCGAACATTTGAAACCTAGATATAGATACTGGTGCAATAGTTGGGCAGAACCCTCCTGGAATGAGACCGGGCATCCACACGAGATCCTGAAGGGGACGAATATGGATGATAATGCGAACAGGGTGTGCTTGAAGAGCTATGAGTGGCAGAGCAGCACCAATTGTATTGCAAAACCAGAAGCGTAGAGGAATAGTAAGATGAAGAACGGATTGCACCGGCTGTGCAGCGGGATAGTTATACACATTCCAATGACCAATCATTTCATAGTATCCTTCACGCTTATCTGCCGGAACAGTGAGTTCTCCCCAGATATTCAACCATTCGCCAGTCTGTTTATCAATTTCCTTCTCGCCAATCTCTACACTGATATCGTTGATCATTGCATTGCCGATATCATTGACCCAGCGATAATCTGGATGATTTGCATCCGGTTGGCCAGGTAGATCTACTTCAATAAATAGAGCTGACAATAGATCTGCATAACGAGGGATGATAGTGGATACACGTTGTCCAAAATTAGAGTTGCCGTCAAAATCAATGGGCATGGATTCAATCGCGAATGGCGTGTATCTGCGATAGACGTGTTTAAAGAATGTAAATTGCGGATTGCTTGACAAATATGCATCTTGCCTACCACGTGCTACAAGCTGTAACAATGCGGAACTCGGCATCTCCTTACTCAGTATCCGGTGTATTTTTAGACCGTTACGGTCCACTATGCAATAAAAATTATAGTCGCATAGAAGAATGTCTGGCACTGGATCACGACGCACCGAAGACTTTCAGATAGTTCGGACACGACAACTTATTATACAGAATTCTGATGGAACTTTCCCCGATCAATTTAGCATTCCATATTTTAGTACAGCAACGGGTATTGTCGGACAATCTCCTCTGAAATTTGATAACAACGGTGATCTGTCCGTAACAAATGCTGTTACACAGGGTGATAGTCTCGTATATGGTAATAGTACTGTTAATGGAGATACATTTTTACATGGAAATATTACGGTAGATGGTTATAGCTATTTACAAAATGTGGATGTGAGTGGAGTATTGAATGCGTCTGCAGCCAATATCTTAGGTGATGTGAATATCTTTGGAACCACATACATGCATAATTTGGATGTTTCAGGTGATATTACTGTAACTGGAACTATTTATGAATCTCATCCACGTGGTGCGAAATTTGGAGGGAATGTAGATATATCGGGGACATTGACCGTGAATGGTTCAGGCGTTATGCAATCTCTGGTAGATGATAATGGACATAGTACAACAGGTCCAAGTATCCGGATACACAGCGATCAATCTGGTTACGTTAAGTGTGATATATCGGGGGATAATCTATATTTTAGAGGAACAAGTGGTCCAAGAGGAGCTACTGGAGTATCCGGTCCACAAGGGAATCCTGGTCCAAATGGACTTTCAGGAATACCAGGGGTACCGGGTGCATCAGGACCGAAAGGGGCGACTGGGGCAACTGGACTACAAGGTCTACCAGGAAATGCTGGGGCGAGGGGAGCAACTGGAGTATCTGGAACAAATGGAACAAATGGAACAAATGGGGCGACAGGGGCAACAGGTTCACAAGGTACAAATGGAACGAAT
>Ga0214919_10004366_pt1 | contig 20733 bp, 15 predicted proteins | sample LL1503_MetaG_FD_177994 | JGI IMG/M metagenome (GOLD analysis project Ga0214919, IMG submission 177994) | Freshwater microbial communities from Lake Lanier, Atlanta, Georgia, United States - LL-1503 | ecosystem: Environmental > Aquatic > Freshwater > Lake | place: USA: Georgia | collected... | reverse complement strand
ATTGATTTAGATAATGAAAAAATAAATGGATTACAAGAAAAAATTAAGTGTTTAGAGTATCAAATTAAATTATATGAACATATTGTAAATATAACAACAAAATAGTTTGTTATCGTACGAGAACTTTTATTTCTATTTTATATTATTTATTTTATAAAATTTAAAATAAATAACAATGATAAATTATAAAATATATAGATAAATTATTTTTTTTCCAAATATTATAATACCAAAAATTATATCCTTGTCATATTTTTTTAGCAACTCTCTCACAAATGTTTTCAGAAAATGTGCTAATTTTTTTTTACAAATATTATGCTTTGATTTCAAAGTGACATAATATAGCTTATAATGTTAATCTTTGTCCAGGTTAAAATAATACTTGAATTTCCCCATTTTTTGGGGTTTTTCCCCATTTTTTGGGTTTTTTCCCCATTTTTTGGTAAATGATATAGACAGTATAAATATATTAAAATGTCACTTATTTGTGAATATTGTTCAAGTATTTATAATACTAAATATTACTTATTCAGATATTATAAAAGTGAATCTTGTCAAAAAATTATTAATCATTATAATAATAGTAATAATGAAAAAAATAAAGATTTATTGATTTTATAAAATATATTATTATTTCTATTTTTAATTATTTCATTTAATAATTAAAAATATTTACAATACACATTATTTGTTATATTATAACAAAAACTGATGAAAAAAATCAAAAAATGATTATATTATAAAAATAACTTATTATTTTTAATAAAATATATTTATCAAAATATCCAATTGTATATTTTTTGTCAACTCTCACACAAATTTATTAAGAAAATGTTTATAAATTATTCCACAAATATTATGCTTTACAAACAACCTGTAAAATATCCACATATATTTTTAACCTTGTTATCAGTTGATATATCACTTGAATAATCACAAAAAATGTGAAAAAATCACAAATAATGTGAAAATACAACAAAAAATGTGAAAATAGTCTAAAGAAAGGCATATAAATAGAAAATGTCATTTGTATGCGCATATTGTTCTAATTTATATAATTCTAAATATCTTCTATCACGACATCAAAATAGTGAATCTTGTAAAAAAATACAAAATATAGTGAATAATTATAATAATAAGAATAATGAAACAATAAATGAATTTCAAAATAAAATAAATTCACTTGAATTGGAATTATCTCAAGTAAAACAAGAAAATCTAATATTGAAAAATGATATTAAATCACTTGAAAAATCAAACGAAAATTTCAGGAAAATTGTAGAAAAAGCTGCAATAAAAACTACTGTGAAAAATAATTACACGCACAATAATTATCTTAATTATATTTCTTCTGAACCTTTGAAAATAAGTGAATTTCCAAAACAATTAAAACAAATAGTTAATTGTGATACTGTAATGTACGATGATAGTGAATTTCATGATCATATAGTTGATAATATATTGAAAGACAAAGATGGGAAAGATAAAGTGTTATGTACTGATATAAATAGAAAGAACTTTACTTATAAAGATGAAAAGAGTGGCGAATTGATAAGTGATCCAGAATTAGAAAGATTGAGAGATCAATTAAAAAAAGGAACAAATGTAAGACAAATAAGAAAGGATTTACTTGATAAACTGGTTACAGAATATGAGGATAATGGTTGCGTTGGTCTAGATCCATATTCCAGATTTTCAGAAATAATACAAAAATTAAATTTTGGATCTCCATTTGTAGATCATGTTGCGAAAAAAACATATGTAAAAACAAAAACAGATACACAAAATGATAATAATTATGACAATGATAATGACAATGAGAATGAAGATAATAAAGAAGATGATAATGAATATAAAGAATATAAAAAATTATTGGAAGAATTTGGACAAGAATAAATACAGTTCATATTTCTTTATAATATATTATAAAGAAATATTATATATATGTTACTTTAAAATGGAAAAAGATGAATTAAAAGTATTACCTTACACAGCAACGTCTTTATCAGTAGTTGGTAGATTTATATTTATGTATCTGATATATAAAAATAAAAGCGTTAATACACTATCATTAATTTTTTGTATTCTAAGTATATTCTCATCCAGTATGTGGATATATTATAGTACTGTTGTGGATGATTTACCCATGATTATAAGAAGTTCAACGGAATTAACACTAATCACATTATCATCAATGTATATAATAAGAAATAAAGTGATAGAATATAAAAATAGGAACAAATTGCCAAATTAAAAATCATCATCAATAAAATGTGGACTATATCTATTTGGTAAATCAGTTCTAAAATAAGCAGGCACATCATCTTCACTTGGTGAATTTAAAAGTACAGGACTATTTGTTCTTGTGACTGGTAATGGTGGAATTGGAATATGGATATAACGATTTAATGACATTAATTCACGATCGATAAATCCAAAATTTTCCATTAATAAAAACAGACTGATAATGCTTATTGTAGGAATAATAATATCTATTTTAAATATAATATCTTTTGAATTTGACAAATTGATATTCTCAAAATTACTATGAATATAATATATTAATCCAGTTGATATTAATATCATACATAACAATATGATATTTCTTATAATACTTCTATTTCTCACATTGCGTGGATTTCTAAAACGTGTATTAAAATAATTAAAAAAATTAAATGAGCCAATAAATAAATAAATAAAAAATATTATTTGTATTGCATAATTGACCCATATTAACTTTTTTATTGTTTCTTTATTATCATTAAATTTATTTGTATTATTTTCATTTACAGCATTGTATAGTTTATTGTTAATTATTAGAATAGCAAACAATAATCCCAATATAGTATAAAATAATATCATGGAAATTGGTTTAATAGAATAAAAATAATAATCAAATAATAACATTTTTATTTATTAGAAAGATAAATTTTAGAAATTAATAATTTTCGTAACTATAAGGAAGTGAACTTAATGGACTTAATCTGTTAGGTAAATCATTTTGAAAATAGGCAGGTACGTCACTTGATAAACTCAAATTACTTGGTGAATTATTGCGAGTAACAGATATTGGTTCAACAATATGTGTATTTATATAATAGTTTAAAGATCTTAATACCTCATATGAAAATCCTAAATTGAAAAGTAATAATAATATTGTTATAATAGTTATTATTGGTATGATAATATATATCTTATGTATTTCGTCTTTTGCATTGGTGACATCGACATTATTCAATCCATTATTAATATAATAAATTAAACCAGTTGAAACAATCATCATACAAAATAATGCAATGTTACTGATTATTCCTGGTTTTCTTCTTCCTATTATATTTTCAAATGGTGCTTTTAACATATAATATACACCAATAAACATATAAATAAATAATATTAACTGTATGCTGTAATTTGACCATATAAGACCTTTCAAAATTTCAACATTATAATTATATTTATTGACATCATTTGTGTCAACAGCATCATTAACTTTATTGGTCACAATAAGAATAGCAATTAGAAATGCAATAATCACATAAAATAAGAATACAGATATTGGTTGATAAGATGATACATATATTTCCAAGATAGACATTTTTTATTTATAATCAATAAATAAAAATTTAAAATAAATCAATAAATAACATAATAATTAATCTTTTGAACTTATCTTTTGAATTTATCAAGAATTGGTTGTACATTATTAATAAGAAAATGATTTTGTAGATTTTTATCTGTTTTTTTTATAATGAATAATTTTGACATTGATTGTGTTGTTTGTGTATTTAGAAACTCAACTAATTTATCAAAATTATACACTTTTTCATCAATGTAATGGGTTTTTAATATATCTAAATCTTCATCTTTCTTTTGACTTAAATATGCCATAATACAACCAATAATACCCATATTAAAATCATTAACACGATAACCTGTTTTACCCAACATGTGCCATCTTGTATAATCATATAAATGTCCATCAACAAATAAATTACATTCAGGTGTTACACTTTCACATGCTTGTTTAATGTAAATATGTGCCATTAAATATTTCTCATTGTTCATATACATATTTGCAAGATATATAAGAGGTTCAGATCTTGGACATTCAAATATAGTACAAGATATTTCTAATGCTTTTGTTAAGAGATATATACATTCTTCCGGTGAATATTTTAGAAATCTACTTGCTATTTCAGCAGATCTTAGAAAAGCGTGAAATATTTCTTCCTGAAAACCACCTTCTTTTGTTCTTAATAAATAATATTTGACAGCTTCTTCATATTGATATAAACAAGAACAAGTCTGTGCTAAATAAAAGAGAGTGCGACTATCATGTGGATTTCTTTGATATTCTTTGTATAATAATTCTTTATCTCTCGTATGTCTTTTCACTGATTTATGGGCATCTAAACTTCTATCTTGATAAATATAAATACCATTTTCTATTTTAATAACACATGCACCTGTTCCATATTTTTCTACTCTTGGACAACTGATATATTCATGGACAGGTGTTTTATATTGCCATTCACATTTTGTTCTAACAAGTCTGATATTAAAAAATCGATCTAATTTACCATTGCTGTTCCATTCTTGTTTAATATATAATCCTAACATTCTTTCATTGTGTAAATTCTGTTGTAAGAAATATTTCAATTTTGGTTCATAATCTTTTAATTCATCATTGCTATCCATAAATAATAAATAATCTGCTTTGTCATTTGCATATTCTATTGCAATATTTCTTGTAATACTAAAATTCTCAAAAGGATAAGAAATTAGATGAAGTGGTTTATTTATTCTGTTACAATATTCAATAATAATTTTCTTTGTGTCATCTTCACTTCCTGTATCCAAAATAATAAACAAATCACAAAATTCTTTTACCGATTCAAGAGTTCTTATAATATTATCATGTTCATTCTTTACAATCATATTTAATGCTACTTTTATATTTCTGTCATTTTTATTTGTTGTAATTTTTGAAATATAATCAAGACTGCATTTTCTATCCATAATAGTGACGTATTTATTTACAGACATTTTTATTATTATATGTTATAATCTTTAATTTGTTAATTATTTAATTATTTACAAAAAGAAAATTGAATTTTTTCTGATAGTAAAGTATTTATTATATCCATAATATCCTTGATTTGCCGAATATCTTTATTTAAAATATCATTAACTATATGAAAATGAACAATAAATTGAAATTAGTATCTTTCAAGAAAGGAACCAAAACAAACAAAAAAGAAAATATGAATAAAGAAATGAATATTACAAAGGAAATAATTTACATTGATTGTGAACCTGACAATATCACTATGGATACAGATAATACAAAGAAAAGAAAATTAACAGAGAATGAAAAAGAATATTTATGTGATTTTTTACCAATAGATCCAACATTGGACTTTGATGTTGCAATGTACGTTATGCAAAATATAAGAACAGATATCATGGATCAATTGAAAGAAGTTGAAATATATCCATCTTTGATTGATGAATTAAAGAATACAATAGTTCAACAATATTATAAATCACAAATACAACCAGGTCAGATGGTAGGTGTTGATTCAGCAACAAGTTTAGGTGAACCAACAACACAAATGACATTAAACTCGTTTCATTCAGCTGGTAAAACATGTGCAGCAGTGACAACAGGTGTTCCAAGATTTAGAGAATTATTAGATGCAAGTAAACAACAAAAACATACACTCATAACATTTACTTTAAATAAGGAACCAAAAGATATAAATGAAGCAAAATATATTTGTAAATTATTTGATGAAAAAAGATTGCATTCTTTGTTGATGGATAATATACCTGTGATACACAATTCAACACAGACAAATATAAATAATAATGATAAATATTGGTATGATTATTTCACTACTTTTATAAACAATAAATATACTAATTATAAATGGTATATGAGATTGAATATAAATATTGATATATTATATGAATATAAATTAACATTGAAACAAATATCCAATAAAATAGAAAAAAATCTACCAAGTTGTACATGTGTATATTCACCTGATAATATTGGAATAATTGATGTATACATAAATACAAATGGAATTCATTTGGAAGATATCGTAAATTTCCGCAAACAAATAGATAATGTTAAAAAAACAGATAAAAATAAAAGAAATACATTTATTGATGAAGATAATAAAGATTATTATTATATAAGAGATATCGTTTATCAATACATTTGCAATATTAAAATTTCAGGTGTTGATAATATTGAAAAATCATATTTTCGCAAATTAGATAGTGGTCCAAATAAGAATAAGTGGTTTTTTGAATTAGAAGGAACCAATTATATTGATATTATGAATAATCCAAACATAGATTATAAAAATTGCATGGTTAATAACATGTGGGAAATATACAATACACTTGGAATAGAGGCTGTTCGTAAATTTTTAATTGCAGAATTCAATGAAATAATTACATCAGGTGGTATAAATGTTGATAAAGTACATTTAGAAATATTAGCAGATTCAATGACATGCACAGGATCTATTACAAGTGTCTCACGTTATGGTATTGGCAGAAATGAAACAGGTCCATTGACAAAAGCTTCATTTGAACAATCATTGGACAATATGTTGATAGCAGCATACAGAGCAGAAGTAGAATCTATTAAAAGTGTTAGTTCGTCGGTTATTCTTGGTCAATGTTCAAAGATTGGTACAGGTATAATGGAATTGTATAATAAAATTGTGTAAATTTATATATTATAAAATCTTTTTTTACTTTTCAACTTTTATCATTTAAAATATAATAATATCAATTAATATTATTATATACAAATGTCATTTGTCAATTATTTTAAAAAGAATAAATCAAAAGATGCAAATTATGATTTATCTTTGAATGAAAGAGATACAAAAGAATATGAAAGATACGATAATAATTATAAAGATGATAAATATAGTAAAGTCAAAGATGATAAAGATGATAAAGATGATAAAGATGATAAAGATGATAAAGATGATAAATACAGTAATAATAGAGATAATAAATACAGGATTGATAAAGATAACAAGGATGATGATAAAGTAGATAGAGATAATAAAGAAAGAGAATATAGAGAAGATAGAGATAATAAAGAAAGAGAATATAGAGAAGATAGAGATAATAAAGAAAGAGAATATAGAGAAGATAGAAATAATAAAGAAAGAGATGATAACAATGACTATGATGATTATAATGATTATAGAGAAGATAAAAATAATAATCATGAGAGATATGACCCAAGAAAAGACCAATCAATAAAAAATCTTGATTATTATCTTCATAAGAATAATATTCAGATAATGAAAATATTTAAAATGAAAAATAGATGTATATTATTGCTTGTATTATTGAAAGAATTAGGTAAATGTATTTTGTTATATGTTGATCCATCCAAATATCAAATAGAATGTCAATCCAATAATTCCATTGTTGGTAGAGAAAATGTACATGATATTGAATTGTTTAGAATAGATCATAAAAATATATATGAGGTTTGTGATTGTTATCCTGAATTAATGAAATTATCACAAGAACATCGTATCAATATGCAAAATGAAAAAAATAAAGTGCATTTAAATCATTTTGAGCAAATCTGTATTCAGTTAAATAATTTTAAAAAAATGGTAAAATCTGAAAAATCAAAACTGGGAATAATCACAGAATATAGCATAAGTTTTATAAATAATGAAAATGATATAGAATTATTCACAGTAAGTGATACTTCTCCAAATAAATTCAGTAAAATGAAAACATATTTAGTATATGATTTGAATGTTTTCATGAATAATATTGAAGAAATTGAATTTGAAATAGAAAGATTAGTTCCAAATTTTATTGATGAGTTGTCTAAAGATAATAAAGATCTGAGAAAACAAATGGAAAATAATTCAGTATTAAATAATATAAATTCGATCAAATCATTGTTGGATAAACTTGAAATAAAGAAAAACAAATTGTTAAAAGATTCCAATGAATTGAAAGAAATGTTTAAAGTAGCGAGAAGAAATTTACATAAAGCACAAAATAAAAGAGATAATGTGCAACAAAGATTTACTGTTGATAAATACGACAATACAAAACAAGAAATAATGTATTTTGCTATAGATGTTGACGACGAGTATAATAATCTATTATCACATACATTAAATTTAATGCATTTAATAAATAAACAGTGCAATAATATCAATGAACATATTGAATTTATAAAAAAATATTGTGAATTGAATTAATATCTAAAATAATTATTTTAATATACAACTGATATATTAAAATAAATTTTTAAATGATACGACATATTAGACAAAGAAAAAGCACAAAAGAGAATAATACATATAGTTCATTAAATTACGATAATGATATTGATAATATTGAAGATTGTTACAATAAAGATGAAAAAGAAGTGATGAATGTCACGAATAATAATCAAATAATCGTTATTGAGAAATTAAAATTCAATTATTCTAATGTAGATACATTTATATTATCAGCAAGCGAAATGTATGCTATGTCTGTATTAGGATATATAGATAAATTATTGGTAAATGACATAATTAAACAAGAACAAATAAAAAATTATGTATCATCATCATTAAGTACAATTGTAAGTGTATATTTATCATTTCAATATAAACCAAAAGAAATAGTTAGTGTTTTTAATAAATATTACAGTTTGTTAAATGATAATATTTTCAATATATATCATACATTTGGAATATTTGATATATCTCATTTTATTGATAATTTGCTGATACCTTTAAAAGATAAATTGAAATATATACCAACTTTAAAAGATATTTATAAACTGACAAATATAAATTGCATATTTATTTGTTATAATTTCACAAGAGCAAAAACAGTTGTATTTACAAAAAAAACACATGGTAATATACCAATAGATATACTTATAAAGAAATGCTGTTTAATTCCTTTTATATTTAAAAAATACAATGATGACCACGAAGATATATTGATAGATTACACTTTGGTTAATAATGATGAATATAAATATGCTTCTAAAATATGCAATATATCTAATTCATTATTATTTAAAATAGATGTAAATAAAGATGAAAATGTGAAATATGATATAAAAAATATGAATGTAGTACAATACACAAAACAGATAATTGAAACAATATTGTTGAGAGATAATAATAATTATTATAATACTGATACCAACAATACTGTTATTCTAGATATAAATGAGTATAATAAAGCTTTGTTATTTGATGATTTACAGAAATATAAAGAGTTAATTAATTTGTATTGCACTGGTTATGATCAGTCATTTGATATCGATAAACAAAAATATGCAAAATATAATGATAATTTGGAAGATATAACAAACATTGATGATAACTATAAAGGGATGGTTGTATCTGGTGGAGGAACTAACGTATTTATACTGCTCGGTTGCATAAAATATTGTATTGATAATAATGTGATAAAATTAGAAGATATCGATATATATATAGGAACATCAGCAGGTTCATTTTTATGCACAATGTTAGTATTGGGATTTAATATTGATGATTTAATTGATATATATGTGAATGATATTAGTGATAAATTCAGATTTGATATTAAAAATGTAAATATAGTAGACAGGATCAAAGAAAAATCGTTATTGTCAAATAAAATATTGATAGAAGGCTACGAAAGTATATTTATAAAATATAGAGATGGTCAAATACCAACATTATTAGACATAAAGTTAAAATATGGAAAAGAAATAATATACACTGTTTTTAATATGACAAACAATAAATTAGAATATTTGAATTATTTAAATTCACCAGATTTATTAGTAACACAAGCATGTGCAATATCAAGTTGTCTTCCGCTCGTATTTAATCCAATTGAATATAATAAATGTTATTATATCGATGGTGGTGTAAAATCAAATTATCCAATTGAAAAGACACATGATTATTTGAATAAACAGTTTATTGGTTTTGGTATTACTTATTTATCAAATTATTCTAGAATGAATTTGTTTGAATATCTTTATTATTTTTTGATGGAAAATGCAAGAAAATATCAAACCTTGAAAATTGAAAACTCAAAAAATTGTGTATCACATTGTATAAAGATTGTATATGATGATAATAGAGAAGGTGAAAGTTTGTTGATTGTGAATAGAAATAAAATAAATCAATACATAAATAGAGGGTATGTGCATATGAATAATAAAATGAAAACAGACAAGAAAAATTGATTTTATGTTTGATGATATTATCAAACAAAATAACTTTATAGTTTATAAATGATCTATAGATTTAATATTAATAAGAAACGTGACAATAATTGTAGCAAAATGAACACAAATGTATCAGATGAAACTTGTATGACTATTGATTTCAATAGAAAAATTATAGAATTGATAATTGAGAAGAAACAAGAAATCAATTATCACTGGATAAGTGCATCTAAATTGTATAATTATATCAATGATGATCCTTTATTAGATTGGTTACAGAAGTATGGAAAACTCAAAGGATATAAAACTGATGATGAAATTAATTATGATACATACTGTAATGCTATTGAAAAGAAAGATGACATTTTGACTTTTGACGAATATACAAAGAGAAATAATGAATATAGTTTCATGAAATTTATTATCAATCAAGGTATTGAGTATGAAAATTTTGTTATAAATCAAATTAAAAATAAACACGGTGAGAATATCATTGATCTTAATAATTACAATTTTGGTAAATACGAATATGATAAAAAACTGGAAAAGACCAGAGATCTTATCAAGAACAATACACCAATTATTTATCAAGGTTTAGTTTGTGATCCAGATACAAAGACATTTGGTTTTCCTGATTTAATAATCAGAGAAGATTATTTACCTTATTTTATCAGTGTTCCATGTGAAGAATATAATGAATATTGTAAAGAATATAATGAATATAAACAACATTACAATTATTATATTTTTGATATAAAATTTCATACATTACAATACAAGAAAGATTGTAACCATTTGATTGCTAATGTTTCACAACAGCAATACATATCACAAATGTTTTTATATACAAAAGGATTGAGACATTTGATACATCCTTCTTTGAATATCAATTTATTGGACCATAAAGCTTATATTATTGGTAGATCATGGAATATTGATACAATAAACACATCCGTTGGTTTAATACATTTTAGAACATATGAAAAGGTATTGGATAAAATGAAAAAAGGTATAGAATGGCATTCAACATTGAGAAAATATGGTAATAATTGGTTACCTTCTAATCCCCATATGTATGAATTATATCCTAATATGAAAAATGACAAAGATTACAATTGGAGAAAAACCAAACAATTAATATCTGAACAATTAGGTGAAATTTCAATGATTTGGTATTGTGGAAACACTATTAAACGCAAAGCACATTCTGATGGTGTTCGTTCATGGCATTCACCACAATTTAATTTATTTGATTATACAGATAAAACTGATAGAACTTTATTAATAAACAGAATAATAAAGATAAACAAACAATCCATACGAACATTTGAATGTGATTGTTATCAACAAATAAAATTAAAATGGAAACCAGATGATATATTCACAATGGTAAGTAAAAACACTATTGTAATGGATGGATTTATCGATATTGAAAATACAATTGATATTAAATCCATTGATATTCCAAAACAAGATTCGATCGTGTACATGATTGGATTGTATTACAATAACCAATCATTCACAACCCGCAATAAAACATACAACATAGACATGTCAAATAAAACATTCTGTGTTAAAAGTCTTGATAGTGATAATGAAAAAGAATTATTGGAAGATTTTCTGTTGTATTTAAAAAGTTTTTATTGCGATAAACATATAACTTGGAGATTATATCATTACTCAGGTGTTGAGAAATACACATTAAATAAATTGATGGAACGTTATAACATCTTGCCTGAAACATATGGTATTACTATTGTATGGATTGATTTGTATGAAGTTCTTATTCAATATAAATTTGTGTTTAAAAATTGTTATGATTATAGTTTGAAATCCATAAATAAAGCACTAAGTGCATTAGAATATATATCAAATGACTGTATATATGATAATTGTGTTGTTAAAAATGGTTTGGATAGTATTATCGCAGTTTATAAATGTGATCAAGATGCAAGATTAAACAAAACAGAATTAAATAAATCCATAATTATGGATGATATCATGTATTATAACATGATCGATTGTAAATCCTTATTTCATATTCGTGATTTTATGGCAAGTATGATTAAAGCGTAATTATATTGTGTATGAGTATTCATTATATATGTATATATTTAAAAGTTGATTTTATTATAATATCATAATAAAATCATAATGTCGTGTATAAAGTATAATATAGAATTATTAGATAATTGTAAACAACAATATCAATTGTTGCATAAATATTTGATGTTGTTGAAAAATAACAATCAACAAATAAAATTATTGGAAAAACATGTTGATAATTTAACACAATCAATGAATGAAATGACTAATAAAATTAATGATATAAATGTGTTCTTGTTTTCCATATTTGTTCTACAAATATTTATTTTATTTAAATAAGAGATTTATAATATTTAATACTTTCGTTTCTTCATAAAATGGAACATACAAACAATAAAGATATAAAAGAACAGAAACATACAATGGATTATTCAACATTAATCGAATTTATGAATAGAAAAGACATAAATAGTTATACACAACAAGAATTACAATTATTGACTGATTTATTTAAAACTAATGGTTATGATATAAATTTAATAAATTTATCAAAGTTAAAGAATAGTAAAAAGGTATAATCATTAAAAAATTGATTTTTGTCATACAGAATTATAAATACATACAACTTCCATCACAAATATTTAACAGTGAAAAATGGTATTGACTAGAAATCAAAAGAAACATCAAAATGATATTATCAATAAAGATAATCAATCACCAAAATATAACACTCGTAGTAAATCAAACAAGGATAATATAACCATGAATACAAATTATGATAATCATGATAATCATGATAACAATAATAATGATAATGATAATGAAAATATCACTACAATAAAGAAAGTTGTTAAACCTACTAAAATACAAAACACAAAGACAAATACAGATGAAACAAATATCAATACAACCAAAACGAAAAAAATAGCACATAAAAGTAACAATCCAATGTTGCAAATGGCAATGCCATTTAGCATGATGTTCTTTAATGTTGCCAATAAATCAAATAAAAGAAATATAAATAGTGATGATCATGATGATAATGAAGATGACGAGGAAGATTTGCATGATTTGGACTGTGAATGTGATGAATGTGATGAAGATTGTGATGAATACGAAGAAGACGAAGATGATGAAATGGATGAATTCTTTGATTACATGAATAAAATAAAAACACTAAAAGCCAAAATCCCAGAAATGAAAATCAATGAAGATTTGAAAGAGAAATTCTTGAACATATTGAAATCATCTAATCTTGATGATAAACGTTTGGAATGGTTTGACACTTTAACAAAAATACCATTTGGAGAATATAGCAAATACAATGTGGATATTAATGATTACAATATGACAAGGGAATATATAAAAAATGTATTTACAAATTTAAATTCATCTGTATGGGGGATGTATGATGTAAAAGAAGAAATATTGAACTATGTCGCACAATGTATCACACAACCAGATAGTAAACCAAGAGTACTTGCATTGTGTGGACAACCAGGTATTGGTAAAACAAAAATAGTGAGAGATGGTATTTCTAAATCACTTGATCGTCCAATGAAATGTTTCTCAATGGGCGGAATTAAAGATTCCAGTACTTTTTTAGGTTTTGATTACACATATGTTGGTTCTAAATATGGTGCTATTGTACAAGCACTTATAGATTGTAAAACAATGAACCCAGTATTATTTTTTGATGAATTGGATAAAATATCTGATACAAAAGAAGGACAAGACATTGAAAATTTTCTTATTCATTTAACCGATCCAGTTCAAAATTATGATTTCAATGATAAGTATTTCAATGGTATTCCTATTGATCTTTCAAAATCATTGTTGATATTCTCATTTAATAATATTGAAAATATATCACCCATTTTAAAAGACAGACTTCATATAATTAATATTCCAAATCCATCTGTTAAAGATAAAATAAATATTGCCAGCAAGTTTTTCGTGAAAGAATTTCTTGATAATTTTAAATTAAACAGCGAAGAAGTGATATTTGATAATGATGTTTTGAAATTTATCATTGATAAATATACAAATGAAGAAAGTGGTGTTCGCAAACTTAGAAGATGTATTGAAACAATATGCATGAAAATAAATACAAATAAATTATTAGGTTCTTTTGTGAAAGATATGAATTTGTCTACTTCTAAAATAAATATAACACTTCCTATAAAATTAACCAGAGAACATATTGATGTCTTATTACATGTAAAAGAAACTAGCAATGAAAAAATCCCATTTATGTACACATAAATCGTACTATTATATACACTTTCTTTTAAAAATTGATTTTTTATTATTTGTATTAATAAAAAATCACACTTTATTACAATTGTTCAAATCTTTATCATAATAAGTAAAATGTTTTGCAATTCTTTAACAAAACAAAACCAACCATGCAAAATGAGAGTTTCACTGAATACTGAACAATTCAATGGAATGAGACTTTGTCATGTACATTTGAAATCAGAAAAAATTCGCAATCAGGATAACAATCTAAATAACCAACAGAATTCCGTTGTGATACATTCAAACTTGAACAGTTCTATAAATTTGTACATTAAACCAAAGAGATGTAAAGCAAAAACTAAAAAAGGTTGCAAATGTAGCAAAAAAACAACACATGAATCTGGTTTGTGTCATGTTCATCATAATAAAAAGAATGAAAAAGAAGAGGGTTCTCTAACCCGGGAAAAAGAAATAGAAAATGTTTCAAATTCAATATTATCGATGATAAAATCACCATGCATAAATTATAAAACAAATAAAAATTCAGATTCTTGTTTTGTTTGTCTTGAAGAAACCGATAATAAATTGAGTTGTGGACATTTCATACACACAAATTGTCTCATAAATATGTTGCTTTCAAACATAAAGAAGAATTATCGTGTATTCGAACACAAGAATAATTACTTTATAATTACCAATTGTCTGTATTGCAAACAAATATCTATCATGAAAAATATACCAATGACAGAAAAATTAGAAAGAAAATACGATGCGAAAAAAAATAAAATGAAAATAAATAATGCCACTGTATCACATTATTTTTCTGAATTATTTATGAGATATGATACATATGACACAAAGGAACATTTAGACATAATTGAAATAGAATTTATGGATGAATTGAAACAGTTAATATTTGATAATTTCTCAACGATTGTGTTTGATAATTATATACAACAAAAAAACATATCAAATATAACATTGAAATATGAAAAAATAGATAAAAAAATTATAATGAATAATATAAAAAAGGTAATTGAAGATACACTGTACAGCATATATATATACAATAAAATCAAATATAAATTGGAAATGTTTATAAGAATATTGGAAAATATTGTTTTGAAAATGATTGAAATGGATAATGTCCAAGATGATCTATTAAATTTAGTGAATGTATTTTAGATATTAATTTAGTGAATGTATTTTGGTATTAAAGGAAAATGGAAAAAAATGAAAAAAAGCAAAAAAGTAATAATTATATAATATTAATAATAATACAATACAATAAAAAAAATGGCAACAGTGGATCTTCATTTTTTAAAACATTATTCATATTTTACTTATGTTTATATAGTATCAAAATTGGAAAAATACAATAAAAATATGATTGATAAATATGATGTTATCAGTCCTGTATTATATCAAGGAAAACCTGATTTTGATAATTCGTTGATTAGTCAAATTATGGAAGACAATTATTTAGATTATAATCAATTACAATGTATTTCCATGATGATCGAATATATGTTGTATTGGACAACAAAAAATGTATCTGTAAGTAATTCCAACAAACGTTATGAATTTTTGAATTATTTCATGAATAATGTACATCAAGTCTTGCCAAATATGATACATAAAAATTTTGAGAGTGTTCATGGTTATGTTGTTTTCTCTGATTTCATCAAAATTAAAAATAAATTGGTAATAAAAACACCAAAAGATGATGATGAAATTCGCAATATGTTATTTGAATATTATATTGGTTCTAAATTCATTAATAAATTGAGAAACAAAACTCCGAATTTCATGTATACTTATGGAATTTTCATGTGTAATCCGTTGATTAAAATAAAAAAAGTTAGTGGAAAAGAAGATATAAAAATAAATGTGGCATTTTGCAATGATAATAATAAGAATAATATTTATGTATTGTTTGAAAAAATCGATGGTACAACACTTCATGATTATATTCAACAAATAAAAACAGAGCAAGGTTTTGATGATGTTATAAACAGTGTGATTCAAATAATGTTATCATTAGATATTGCACAGAAAGAAGGACAATATTCTCACAATGATTTGCACACTGATAATGTTATGTTAAGAAATATTGACAATCCTTTAACTTATGACTATTTAATTGGCAAGTCAAAATACACGATGAATATGAACTATATAGCAACTATAATTGATTATGGTATGAATAGATTTGTTGAAGATAATATCCCTCTTGGTGTCACTGTTTCTGAAAGATTTGAATTGTTACCATATAAAAATACAACTGCTTCTGATATTTTTAAATTTTTGGTAAGTAGTATTTTCAGTGTAATTGTATTGATAAAGAAAACACCCAATGTCTATAACAGCATGAAGAACAAAATAGATGATACTATAGAATTTCTTATATCATTCTTTAGAGGACGATATAAACATGATATGTTGACACACTGGGATGAATATTTATTGAATAAAACTGAAAGTAATTTCACCAAATTCATGAATACCATTTTTACAATGAAAAAGAATTATTACTATCCATTTCACTCAACAAGTGATCATTTATTTTATAATACTGTTATTCCTTCCAATTTTATCATACATGTTAAAGATACTATGCCAACTATATGGAATTCACATGTGAAAGAAACCATTATTTATGATAAAGATATGATGAAATCTTATACTAGAGTGTTTGATCCCGAATTTGATGAAGAAGAATATGAAGATTATGAATTGTCACAATCTTTCAATAGTATATATTTTTCAGATTTTGTGAAACAAAAGAAAACATTGTACAATTTATTTAATAAACAATTCAAAAAGAAATTTGAAAAGGATTGTTTAGTTGATCAAGAAAGTATGATTATGAACTTTAATAATATATTAGACTGTAAGGCTATAGTCAGTATTTATGATAATAATAAAAAAGAAATGGATATGATAAATGAATTTGAATTGGAAAATATAAACAATATTAAAAATAATTATGAGAATGATGTATCAACACTTGTTCAATATATGAATGAATTGGATACAATTTATGCTTCAATAGATAACAATCTCTTTAATTTATACAGAGATCCTAATTATGTGAAAATATCAATGACAATTTTAAATGAAGAAATGAAAAAACAAATAAAAAAAATGTATCAATATTTAAAAATATATGATAAATATTTGTTACTCACGACATTTTCATTAGATTTGAAAGATATCGCAAAGCAACATTTGCCTAAATATAAATTTGGATTTTCTTTATTTGAACCTAAAATGAAATATTTTGATATTGCAATGAAAATTTCAGATTGTATAAGAAAATATTATTCTGTTCTATATGAATATTACTCTGTGAGAATGACTGAAGAAAGCAAGAAAACATCAACCAATGTATACACATTTTGGAATTTAAATATCATAATGCAAAATATGAACCCTCATTATCATAAAATATATGATATTTATGCTAAATGTTTCTTGAATCAGAAAATTAAAATGAAAACTGTTCCTAATTTACATTATGTACCAGTTAATTCCAATAATCAGTTTAAAATGTATTTATCTTTGAAATCAATCAGTACACAATTACAACCTTTAGTACATTTGGTAACTCGTTACATTAATTATGACAATGCATTAAAAGGCAAATTGACAATGTCAACCACAAAAAGTCTGACAGGTGATGATAAATATGATATTGATATATATGATTATTTGAGATCAATAAGAAAACCAATTGACCCTTCAAAAAAAAATAGAAGAAATGTAAAACGTGCTGGTGAATTATATGATTATTTACATGATATTCTTGTTACAAAAATGGGAAAAGTGTTAGGAGGTGATACTTACTACCATTTAGATTATGGAGGTAACGATGGTAGTGTTGCAAGTGAATTTGCTAAAATATTAAAAGTAGATAAAAGTCAAGTATATTCAGCTGATGTTGAAAGTTGGCTTGGTAACAAAAAGAATAATTTGCATGATAATATTACATATACAATGTTGAGTGAAAATCAAAAATTGCCATATCGTACCAATAGTTTTGATAGTGTAAGTTGTTTACAGGTTTTACATCATATTGAATATATCGATGCACATATAAACGAATTGAACAGAATACTGAAACCTGGTGGTCTTTTAGTTATTAAAGAACACGATTGTCATAATGAAAGTACTCAATTTCTTATTGATATTGAACATATGATACATGAATATGTGGTACAAGATGAACAAAATACTAAAATATTAAATACCTATGTTGCTTTTTATAAATCTTTTCATGATTTGAATACAATATTAATTAATTCAGGTTTTGAGTTTGTGTCTGATGATTATAATTTTGATCCTAAAATAAATCCAACCAGATATTATTTTGCAATTTATAAAAAAAAATAAATAAACATTAAAAACATATATTTTATTAATTTAAATTAATAAAATAATAAAATAAATATACAAAATGGATAATACAATTCACAACATTATTAAAGAGAATAAAACTATTGGAAAAGGATCGTTTGGTATTATTTATCATAATCAAACCATGTATCCTAATTATATTGTAAAAAAGATGCATAAATATAATAATTATGGTAATAATTTTATATTGAATAACATAAAAGAACTATGGTGGTATTCGCTTTTATCAAAACATGATAAAATCACTACAGATACAGTGACAAATACAATGAACATGGAAAATATACATTATAATAATATACCGAAATTACTCAATTATCATGTTAATAATGAAAATATATATTTATTGATGGAACATAAAGGTATCAGTTTGCATACATTGACAAAAGATATATATACAGATAAACTTGATGAAGATCGATATATCAAAACTTTGAAACTTATCCCAATGATTATATATACATGTTCAAAATTATTCATGATGTTACATTATGCAAATATGAGACATGGAGATATCACAATATCAAATATAATGTACAATATGAATCAAACTAATATATATAAACAAATATCTATTATTGATTGGGGTAGTTTAGTATTTACTAAATTAACATTAAATAATTATAATCAGTGTGCACCCGAATATATGGCACCTGAATTGGATAATAATAGATTATGTGATTGTGATATCATCCAAAAACCATCCATCAAAAGTGATATTTTTTCACTTGGATTGATTATATTGTATATACTTGATCCATCAAAAACTATCGGTAAACATTATGATAAATATTTACAAGATTATGATATGATGGATAATATATCTCATATTATTGACGATATGACCATTTACATAAAAAATAAATATCAATCTGTTGGTATTGAACAACATATTGATGATCGTATATTTTATTTAGTTAAAAAAATGTTGGATGTTAATACAAATACACGTATAGATATTGATAGTTTGTATATGGATGAATTATTTTCACAATATAGAAAAGATGAAAAAGATTTTGATCCTTGTTATTTTAATAAAATAATTCGTCTACACAATCCTATTGATTTTGATGATCATAAAAATATATTTGTGGAACATACACATCACTATCTTAAAACGTTCAAAACAAAAACCATAAACAATTTGAGAAATTCCAAATATTATAAATCATTTGATACACGTGTTATCTTATTTCCTTCTTTGCAATTATTCTATAATTATTTGAATGTGAGTAATATCAATGAAAATAAATCAAAATACAATATTAATCATTATTTGATATCGTTTTTGTGTTGTATTAAATGGATTGATATCCTATTTAATAATGATATCAGCATTTATCATTTATATGAGTTTTATACTCATTTGTATACAATATTCAGTAAAATATTAACAGAAACATTGGTACTTGATTTAAATAATTTCTTGACATTTTTCGATTTGACATTTTTTAATATATTTGGCACAATACATAAAAAAGATAATGTAAATATTTTAATATATCCATATATTATAGATTTTAAATATGATTTTGTGAACTATAATGACATTAAAAAAATGTTATCAACTGTTGAATATTTATAAAATTATTCATTTTCTCTTATGTGAACAGTTCCATAATATTGCAATGAATATCAAAACAAACAATAAAATACCGTAATTATAACAATTTTCCATTGATAATAATGTTCTCTCTCGTCCTATTGGATATGTTGATAAGGGTACACGTGCATATGGTTGAACTGATGTACTTATTGTTTTGTCTGCATTTGTTATTTCTATAGCT
>Ga0214919_10004365_pt1 | contig 20736 bp, 23 predicted proteins | sample LL1503_MetaG_FD_177994 | JGI IMG/M metagenome (GOLD analysis project Ga0214919, IMG submission 177994) | Freshwater microbial communities from Lake Lanier, Atlanta, Georgia, United States - LL-1503 | ecosystem: Environmental > Aquatic > Freshwater > Lake | place: USA: Georgia | collected... | reverse complement strand
CGAAATCGTGGCTGCTGGCCAGCCATTCGAGCGTTCAGAACTGAGTGCTGACGAGGCGCTGCTCGTATTTGCCGATCAGCCCTACAAGTGTGAAATTATCGAACGAGTTCGCAGCGGTGTCGCAGACGGATCAGATGCTGCCGAAGTTGGCGCTGCCGAAACGATCAGCGTCTATCGCAACACAGATTCGTTTTTAGACCTTTGTCTTGGACCACATGTCAGGACAACGTCACAACTTGGACATTTTGCTTTGATGAAAGTTGCAGGTGCATATTGGCGCGGCAACGAAAAAGGGCCGATGTTGCAGCGAATCTACGGAACTGCTTGGGAGAACGCTGCAGCGCTCAAAGAACATCTCGTACGCCTCGAAGAAGCCGCCAAACGCGATCACCGAAAACTTGCTGTCGAACTTGATCTTTTGTCTTTTCCCCAAGAACTTGGTGGCGGTCTAGCCGTCTGGCACCCACGCGGAGCCATTGTTCGAAAACTGATGGAGGACTACAGCCGTCAACGCCACCTTGATGGTGATTATCAATTTGTTTACACACCGCATCTGGCCAATGCTCAACTCTTTGAGACATCAGGCCATCTTGATTTTTACGCGGACGGAATGTATCCACCGATGGAAATGGATAATGGGGTGTATTACCCCAAGCCAATGAATTGTCCAATGCATTGCCTGATCTTTGACGGTCGTCAGCGCAGTTATCGCGAACTACCGATGCGGTTGTTTGAACTCGGAACCGTGTATCGCTATGAACGTGCTGGCACATTGCACGGGTTGCTACGAATCCGCGGATTCACTCAAGACGACAGCCATATCTTTTGTACAGAGGATCAGATGGCCGATGAGATTACTTCGCTGCTGGATTTTGTGATGTCTGTGTTGCGACGATTTGGCTTTTACGATTTCGAATTCAACTTGTCTACTCGTAACCCGGTCAAGTCAGTCGGCAGTGATGACATCTGGCAAAAGGCAACAGCAGCACTAGCCGAAGCACTTCATCGCCATGGTGTCGAATACAAGATTAAAGAAGGTGATGCTGCTTTCTATGGTCCCAAGATTGACCTTGATGTGCGCGACGCCATTGGCCGTAAATGGCAGTTGAGCACTATCCAGTGCGACTTTAACCTGCCCGAGCGGTTCGGCCTGGAGTACGTCGGATCAGACAGTGCACGCCACCGACCAATCATGTTGCACCGCGCGTTATTCGGTTCAGTAGAAAGATTCTTTGGAGTTTTGCTCGAGCACTACGCGGGCGCGTTCCCGGCGTGGTTGTCACCAGTGCAGGCACGGGTGCTGCCCGTCGCGTCTGCTCACGAAGACTATGCCCGCACTGTATTGAACAGGCTTAAGAAAAATGGTTTTAGGGCGGACATGACCGCCGCTGATGAGCAACTCGGAAAACGTATTCGCAATTCTAAGTTAGAAAAAATTCCGTACGTTTTGGTTGTTGGCGATGATGATGTCGCCAATGACACTGTTGGCGTTAATCCCCGAGGAGGCGAAGTCGAACGTGATGTTGCTGTCGAGGCATTTATCCAGAGGCTCGACGCCGAAGTTCTCGATGGTCAAAGTGGTGGCGAATGACGCTTGAACAACTGTGGAACGGCTGGAGAGCCAAATATATTGCATCTGCGCAGACAGGTTCTTCTCGAGTAGGCGCGTCTGTTTTTACTCAGATTCTTCAATCAGGGCTATCAGATATCGACTCCAACATTGTTCATCGGGGAGAAAACGTATTTGCGATCTTGAATGCATTTCCATACAGCACAGGACATGTTTTGGTCTTGCCTTACCGCGAAGTGTCTGATCTTGAGGATCTCGATACAGCAGAGTCTTCCGAGCTATGGGCAACAGTCACTCAGTCAGTGCGAGCAATCAAAGCGTCGCATCAGCCGCACGCCGTAAATGTCGGGATCAATCTCGGTGCTGCCGCTGGTGGTTCTATCTCTGAACACCTGCATGTGCATATAGTCCCACGCTGGAACGGAGACTCCAACTTTATGACTTCGGTTGCCAATACACGAACACTGCCTGAACCACTCGCAGATACAGCGCACAAGATTCGTGCGGCGTGGCCCCACTGAGCAAGGATTGACAGTAATGAGTGATGAACTTCGCGATCAGCTTCCAGCAGATCTCAACATGGTCGACTACGTGGGCGCGTATATGTTCCCCGATAACAGTCGCAGACGTATTCCAGGTGGGATTTACTGTGTCGTCGCAGTTGTGTTGTTCGCAACATGGCTAGCCACTAAAGATGCAACGGTGTTGCTGAATGACGGATTGCTTATCGGTTCCGGAGTGCTCGGGGTTGTCGGTGTGCTTAGTCTCACAAGTGGTTGGCGAATGACTATCGACGAAAAAGAGGCGTTGGTGTTGGCAACAGCATCAGTTGGATTTGTTGTTGGTCACGCCTCGGCGCAGCAGGTATGGCGTGGATTTCGTAGTCGGCCGACATGGCGAATATTTTGTTACGACGCTCAAGAACCGCCAGTCCAGCGTGGATTAGTGCTCGTCGATGCCATTGATGGTCGGGTAGTTGAAAGTTTGATTCAGGATAACCCCGAAGTACCACTCGGTTACTGAGACTCTGGGCTAGCGTTCAGAAAGATGTTTGACGGTCGGTATCGAGAGCCAATAGAGAAAATTGTCAAGCCGATTGGCATTCTCCTGCGCAAAACTGGAATGTCAGCGGACCAACTCACAATCCTTGGTCTCGTCATCGCTGCATTTGCTGCCATTGCAGTTGCATCTGGTCATCTATTGGCAGGTTTTTTTCTGGTTATTCTTGCTGCTTTGCCAGATGTATTGGACGGCGCACTAGCAAAGGCTTCGAATTCCGTCAGTCAACGCGGAGCATTTTTTGATTCCGTAATCGATCGCGTGACGGACTCGTTATTGCTTGGCGGGGTGGCGTGGTATGTCGGTGGCGAATACGGAGCTCACGCGGCGGTGTTGCCGTTTGCGGTGATGGCAGTGTCGTCATTGATCTCATATGAGAGAGCAAAAGCAGAATCGCTAGGACTCTCAGCCAAGGGTGGTTTGATGGAACGAGCCGAGAGAATCGTTGTCTTGTGTTTTGGGCTGCTGTTTCATCCCATATTGATGCCAGTGCTATGGGTGATGTTGGCACTGACTTCAATGACGGCGTTGCAACGTTTTATTAAGGTCTGGAAACAAGCCGGAGTATCGCCTCGCACACAGGATCGTCGGGACGAACGTCGCGATAAGCAATCCGAGCGACGCAATGGCCCGAATGGTCGTCGTCGGACAACTTCGAAATAGGCAGTGGCAATATGCCAACTCCATTCGAACGAATGAGTGATTCCTTGACGGTGTACCGATACCGATTCGGATCGTTTATCGCCAAACTTGTTCCTGCATCAATTGCACAAGCAATCGTCTCGCGTGCAGCACCTGTTCTTGCGTTTTTTTTGCGTCGACGTCGAGCAATCATTCAACGGCATCTGCAACGCGTTGACCCAACCCTGACGGGTGCAATCTTGCGACGAGCCTCACAGAAATCATTTGATAGCTACATGCGCTATTACGTAGAAAGTTTTCAGTTGCCACAACTTTCTCGCAGTGAAGTTGAGAAAAGTTTCACGATGGAAGGACTACATCACATCACAGATGCTCTCGAACGCGGAAAGGGAGCAATCATGGTGATTCCCCATCTAGGCGGGTGGGAGTGGGCTGGCAGGTGGATGGCCGAGAACGGTCACAACATGACAGTCGTTGTCGAGGCGCTTGAGCCGCCAAAACTCTTTGAGTGGTTCACGGATCTCCGATCAAGTCTCGGCATGAATGTGCTTCCACTCGGACCTGCAGTTGTTCCAGGTGTTCTTGCTGCACTCAAGGCGAACAAGGTCGTCTGCTTGCTCTGCGATCGTGATCTTGATCGCGGAGGGGTCGCCGTGGATTTTTTTGGAGAACAAACAACGTTGCCAGCAGGCCCAGCAACTCTTGCGTTTCGGGCTGACTCGGTCGTGATTCCGTCTGCAGTATTTTTTACTGAAACCGTGAACGGCCATCACACCGTCATTCGGCCACCATTGTCGCTAGAAAGACGAGGCAGTCTGAGAGAAGATGTCCAACGCACCACTCAAGATATTGCTTACGAACTCGAAGCCTTGATTCGTCTCGCTCCAGAGCAGTGGCATATGTTTCAGCCAAATTGGCCAAGCGATCCGGGTTACGAAACGCTCGACAAATAGTTTGTGACGACTGCAAAGACTTCAGGTGTCGCGGAATACCAAATCCAGGTTCCGTCACGACGTGACTCGACAAGACCGGCTTCTCGCAACACTTTTAAATGATGGCTAATTGTGGGCTGGCTTCTGTCAAGGGGCTCTGATAGATCACACGAACACACTCCGGATGCACCAGCCCGACGAACTAGATCAAAGAGACGCAATCGGACTGGGTCGCTGAGTGCCCCAAAGACTGCAGCCATGGCAACTGCATTCTTCTCCAGAAGGGGACCTTTTCGCAATGCGATACTTTTGGGCGCGGTCATGCCTCGATTATACATTGATACATGTCTATATCTGATACATTGATGGGTATCAAAGTATCTATGTCAGCCATGGAGGCAGAATGTCACGAGTTCAGTTAGCCCTTAATGTCGGAAATCTCGAAGAGTCCATTGCGTATTACACGAAGATGTTCGGCGTGGGGCCCGCAAAAATTCGCGAGGGTTATGCCAATTTTGCCATTGATGAACCCCCGTTAAAGCTCGTTCTCATCAAAGGCCACGGTGAAGCAGGAACCCTTAATCATGTGGGTGTTGAAGTGGAAGATGCAGACCAAGTTGCCGCAAAAATTGCTTCTGCTACCCGCGAAGGATTACCGATTGAAATTCAAGAAAGCACAACATGTTGTTTTGCAGTGCAAGACAAGGTGTGGGTGAGTGGCGGAGAACTGGCGTGGGAGTGGTACACCGTTCTCGCTGATGCGCCACAGGACACGTCGTTGCAAGCAATGCCCATCATGTTGGGAGTTCCATCGTCTGACAACTGCTGTGGGCCACAGGGATGCTGACGAACCGCCGACATCTAGGCGAATTTTTGGGTACGGCGTTGCTGGTGATGGCAGTAGTCGGATCAGGAATCATGGCCCAGAAAATGTCAGACGATGTTGGATTGCAGTTGCTGGCAAATGCAATCGCCACCGGAGGAGCGCTCTTTGCATTGATCACAATCTTTGGTCCAGTGTCAGGGGCATCTTTTAATCCTCTCGTGTCAATCATTGGATACATACGAAACAAGAGTTCGATTACCGAGTTGCTTGCGGACATAGTCGCCCAAACATTGGGCGCAATAACTGGGTGTATCTTGGCGAATGCCATGTTTGGTTTAGCGACACTGCAGACATCGACGAAGATTCGTTCAGGTGGCCCGCTCTGGCTATCAGAGACTGTTGCCACGGCGACACTGATCGTCATTATTTTTGCGGCAATTGAAACGCAGCAATCGCATAAAATTGCAGCACTCGTCGCAGGTTGGATTACTGGTGCTTATTGGTTTACGTCGTCAACAAGTTTGGCTAATCCGGCAGTGACAGTCGGAAGAATGTTCTCAGATTCGTTCGCTGGAATTGCTCCGCGTTCAACCCCGATGTTTGTCGCGATGCAAATTCTTGGTGCGATTGTCGGATGGGGACTTATTCGTGTGATTTGGCAAGAGCGAAAATAGTCGTGACCGGAATCTTGTTTTTATGTGTGCATAACGCTGGTCGATCGCAAATGGCGGCTGGTTTTGCACGACGCTTTGGCGGAGTAAATACACAGATCTACTCAGGCGGAAGTGAACCGCGAGAAACAATTAATCCCATTGCGGTCGAAGCGATGAACGAGGTTGATATTGATATTTCCACGTTTCAACCTCAAAAGTTCACCATGGAAATGCTCAATGCGGTAGATGTGGTCGTCACAATGGGTTGCGGAGACGCATGCCCGTATATCCCTGGAAAAAAATATATTGATTGGCCTCTCGATGATCCTGCCGGTCAATCAATTGAGTCTGTTCGACTAATCCGAGATCAGATTATGAACAATGTCGTGCAGCTCTTAGCTGACTACTCATAAAGAGAAAACAATTCGTTAATTGCTTTGACTTGGCCCCCGGTTGTTGAGGACATGACAGCAATAGGTGTCACTCCAGTCTGCGCCCATGCCAAAAGTCCGTCTCGAACTTGGTGTGCGGAGCCGCTCAACGTGCAGTCGTGCAGCCAATCATCTGACATCAATTGAGGCAAGGCGTCTCTATCGCCAGCGTCAAGGGCGGTTTCAATGGCATCCATTTCTTCGACATACCCAGCAGCACGCCAATAATTTCTGTAGTTGGGGAGCGAAACATAACCTGTCAACGTTCGACGATGGATTGCATCTGCAGCCGTGCGGTCCTCATCAATCACGGTAGGAATCATGTTGGCAAAGAACAGAGAATCTCGCTTATCGGATGGCAGAGTTGCAAGTTGTGTATTCATGTGGCTCAAAGAGGCATTGGCCCAAATCGCTCCATCAGAAACATCAGCGGCTAATTTCAGCATTTTGTCGCGCAAAGTCGCTAAATAAATTGGCGGCAGTGATCCACCGAAACGTTCGTTTTCTCGCATTGCTGCCACATAGGAGGAGATGTCAGCAAGTGGTTTTCCGGTCGTCACCCCAAGACGTTGCACAACAGGCCCGTGGCTGACGCCAAGCCCAAGTCGAAATCTTCCGTGAGATATCTCGTGAATGTGCGCTGCGACGTTGGCGGTTTCGATGGGGTGGCTGTAGTAGATGGGTTGAATCGATGTCCAATACGCGATTGTCTGCGTGGTGTGCGCAAGAGAGGCGCATAATCCCAACGTTCCACCCAGGCTGGGACAAGCAAGTCCAGAGAATCCGCGTTGTTCTGCTTCGCTAGCAAGTTCAAGAATTGCGGTGCGTTTTTTTGGGCTTGCGACGATGGAAAGTGCTGGTCGAAAAGAAGTTGGATCAATGTTCATGAACTAACCGTAGTAGGCGAGTCTGCAGGACCTACGGTAGAGAGGTGGACAGTGACAGTAGGGGTGGTTCCAGCGCGGCGCATAGCGGCGGCATGCTGCGTATCGGAATGATTTGCCCCTACAGCCTGACCATTCCTGGAGGAGTTCAACACCAAGTTCTCGGTCTGGCCCGCAGTCTGAGAGCCAAGGGACACGAGGTGCGGGTGCTTGGACCATGTGATGGTCCGCCACCAGAGTCATTTGTGACACCTCTTGGAAATAGTTTTCTGAACGCAACAAATGGTTCAGTTGCACCGCTCGCGCCAGATCCATCAGCATCATTGCGTACAATACGCGCGCTTAATGACGAAGCCTTTGATGTGTTGCACATTCATGAGCCCTTAGCGCCAGGACCGCCGATGACATCGCTTCTGCTCAAGCTTGCTCCCATTGTTGGGACATTCCACAGTGCTGGTGAGTCGGTCGGGTATCGCACGTTGCAACGCCAACTGACGTGGTTGATGAAGCGTTGTGATGTTCGTACCGCAGTGTCTAAAGATGCACTTGAGTTGGCACAGCGATATTTTCCGGGCGACTACGAGGTTCTCTACAACGGCATCGAACTCGAGCGTTACCAGTCAGTTGAAAAAGTGAAAAAAGAGAGCGCAATCTTTTTCATCGGGCGACATGAGCCACGTAAAGGACTTGAAGTTCTCATTCAGGCAGTGATACAAATGCCTGATGATGTGGTCTTATGGATCGCCTCAGACGGACCAGAGACTGCTGATCTAAAGGCGAGGTATGGACATATCTCAAAGATCGAGTGGCTTGGACGGATTAGCGATTCAGAAAAATATTTACGCTTACGCCGAAGCGCAGTCTTTTGTGCTCCGTCGTTGCATGGTGAGTCGTTCGGCGTGGTGTTGCTCGAAGCGATGGCAGCAGGAACACCTGTTGTGGCGAGTGCACTACCTGGCTACCGCAATGTTGCGACACATGACGTGGATGCCTTGTTGGTGGAGCCCGGAAACGTGCAGCAGTTAGCAGCAGCGTTGGCCAGGGTCATCGTTGATTCACGACTCTCGGCTCGTCTAGTGCAGGCAGGCAATCTACAAGCCGAGCGGCATTCGATGATGTCATTGGCCACAGAGTTTGAGGTTTTATACCATCGTGCATTGGCTCTTGAGGCGGCTGACGGATCTGTTCATCGAACACCACGTATGCTCAAGATGTTCGAGAATCGGATCCTGCGGCGTTCGTATTCAACGATGAAAGGAAAAATTAAATCATGATCTATGGCCTTGGAGTGCTAGGTGCTCTCGTCGTTGTATTTATCTTTATCTACAACTCCCTGATTCGAAGCCGTAATCGGGTCGACAATGCGTGGGCACAAGTCGACGTTCAGCTCAAGAGGCGCCTTGATCTCATCCCGAATCTCGTTGAGTCCGTTAAGGGATACGCAGCACATGAAAAATCAACTTTTGAAGCCGTCATTGCAGCGCGGCAAGCAGCAATGTCAGCAGCCTCATCCCCGGCTGCACAGTCTGCCACCAACAATCAGATCACTGGTGCATTGCGCCAATTGTTCGCATTGAGCGAGGCCTATCCAGATCTCAAGGCCAACACAAACTTTTTGGCGCTTCAAGAAGAACTCACTGCAACTGAAAGCAGAGTTGCATACGCAAGACAGTTCTATAACGATGAAGTGTTGAGGCTGAACGAAGGAATCCAGAAGTTCCCGGCCGTTATTGTTGCTCGTATGTTCGGTTTTGTCGCTCGCGAATATTTTCGGGCAGAACCAGAGGCTCAAACACCTCCTAAAGTCCAGTTTTAGTGCCTGCCTTCTCTAGGCTAAGAGGCTTATGCACGATCTGATCTCTTCAAACAAAAGGCGTTCGGTGTATTTGATTGCATCTTTTGTCGTTCTCTTGGGTTGTGTCGGATTAGCTGTTGGAGCGCTGCTTGGCAACGGAGTCATCGGAACGGTGTTGGCACTTGCTTTTTCCGCCATGGTGGCTTTTACCTCGTACTGGAAAGCCGACGCTATTGCCCTGCGTGTTAGTCGTGCAGTTCCTGCCGATCCGCAGGAGTATCAACGACTCCACAATCTGGTTGAAGGGTTGTGCATTGCAGGTGGTTTGCCTAAACCCGGAATCTATGTCGTTCATGATGATGCGCCTAACGCATTTGCGACCGGCCGAAATCCCAACCATGCAGCGATCGCTGTCACCACGGGTCTGCTCGAAAAGATGAATCGCGTTGAACTCGAAGGAGTCCTCGCCCACGAACTTTCACATATTCGCAATTACGACATCTTGGTATCCACTTTGGCAGTGACGCTGGTGGGAGCGATTGCGCTCCTTGCAGATATGTCGATTCGAATGATGTGGTGGAACGGTGGGCGAGTCTCGCGCAGCAACGACCGCGAGAATGGTTCTAATCCATTGGCGATTGTTGGTTTTATACTGCTTATTTTCGCACCGATTGCAGCCCGATTAATGCAGGCATCTATCAGCCGTCGTCGTGAGACGCTTGCCGATGTCTCGGCATGTCAGATGACCCGCTATCCGCCAGGGTTGATTTCAGCACTTGAAAAACTCAAAGGAGACACCACCGTGACGCATGCCGCAACAACTGCGACTGCCCATATGTGGATCGAACAACCGCTTTCTGGCGTGGGTGACGCTGGCAAACTCTCTCGAATGCATAGTCTGTTTAATACGCACCCTCCGCTCGAAGAGCGGATTGCTTTACTGAGGGAGATGTAAAATGTCAAAGAGTTCTCAAAGGTTTTCACTAGTCGCAGCCGTTGTTGCATCGTTGTTGCTTTCAGCCTGTGGTGGCGGTGGCGGCGGCGGTGATGATTCAACAGGAGATACCAACACCTCGCCAACTGACACGATTGCGCCTACTGCAACATTGCCAATTAACACAGCGGTGTATCCACTCACGGGATTGCCCCGTCCAGAGATGGACATCAGCGTGCTCACGCGACCAGCACTGGTTGCAAAGATCGACAATCATCCGCTTGCCCGACCACAAACTGGTTTGAACAAGGCAGACATTGTCTTTGAAGAAAATGTCGAAGGCCTAACGCGTTTTGCAGCGATATTTCATTCTCAAGGCAGCGATCCGGTTGGGCCATTGCGCAGTGGTCGAACCCAAGACGTCGATATCTTGGGAGCGTATAACAAGCCGTTGTTTGTGTGGAGCGGCGGAAATGGTGGCGTCACACAAGCCATCAACAAATCCGATCTCGTCAACGTTGGGTATCTAACTTCAGCAGGTCAAGGAAAGTATTTCCGCGACAAGACGTACCGTGCTCCGCATAACTTGTATTCCAGGACAACCGATATCTGGAAACTTGCGCCAAAAACTGCAATTGCACCTCCGCAGCAATTCGTCTATCGCACCCCAAGTGATGCAACTCCAGCAACATCGTTGCCGGCAATCGGAGTCAAGGTCAAGATGGACAGCGTCAAGGTGTATTGGCAGTGGGATCCGACTACTCATACCTACTTGCGCAGTACCGAAAACACGAAGCGTATTTTAGAAAAAGAGAAAGACAAAAATTCCACGATCATTAATGCAACGAATGTCGTGATTTTGGTTGTGAAATATCTGCGAAGCAAAGCAGACCCCCGAAGCCCTGAAGCACAAACAATTGGCACCGGCAACGTCGTCGTCCTCACCAACGGCGAAGCAATTAGGGGGACATGGGCGCGTAGCGATCGCACAAGGTCTTTCGTCTTGACCGACGCAGCAGGCGCCGTGATCAAATTGTCTCCTGGTCGAACATGGGTGGAGCTGGCACGCTGGAAAACAACGGCGGTCGTGCCATTTGGCACTGACCCCGCCAAGGTATTGTGGCCATAAGGAGTCGACACGCTACGGCGTGAACTCGGTACGCTGGATACATGAGCCAAAAAGACCAAACATCTCAGCCTGAACAAGGGACGATGCGCGTCAAGCGCGGACTCGCCGAAATGATGAAGGGTGGGGTCATCATGGACGTCGTGACCGCCGAGCAAGCGCGCATTGCCGAAGACGCCGGAGCCGTTGCAGTGATGGCGCTTGAGCGAGTGCCAGCAGATATTCGTCGCGATGGTGGAGTGGCGCGGATGAGCGACCCTGAAATGATCGAATCAATTAAGGCGGCGGTGCGAATTCCGGTTATGGCAAAAGCCCGCATTGGTCATTTTGTCGAAGCACAAATTCTTGAGGCGCTTGGTGTCGATTTTGTGGACGAGTCAGAAGTACTGACACCTGCAGACGAAGCCCACCATATTGACAAGTTCGCTTTCACGGTGCCGTTTGTTTGTGGAGCAACCAATTTGGGAGAAGCATTGCGCCGAATTTCAGAAGGTGCATGCATGATTCGATCAAAAGGCGAAGCCGGAACCGGAAACATCGTAGAAGCAGTGCGTCATCTCCGTTCAATTTTGGGCGACATTCGCCGTCTCTCGCAGGCGGATTCCGCTGAGCAGTTTGATTGGGCTAAAAAATTGCAGGCACCATTGCCACTCGTGCAAGAAGTCGCGCGCACAGGCCGCTTACAAGTTCCGTTATTTTGCGCAGGCGGAATCGCAACCCCTGCAGACGCTGCGTTGGCAATGCAACTTGGCGCAGAGGCCGTATTCGTCGGATCAGGTATTTTCAAGAGCGATGATCCAGCCCCGCGTGCTAAAGCGATCGTTGAAGCAACAACACACTTCCGTGATGCACAGATCTTGGCCAAAGTCAGTCGCGGCTTAGGTGCTCCGATGACCGGAATCGGTATGGATGAAATTAATGAGAGCCAGAGATACGCTTCTCGTGGTTGGTAGAGCACAGGCTCTATGAATGCGAGGCCCCCGGGTGAACAGTCGAATCGGAATTCTTGCTCTGCAGGGAGCATTTGCCTCTCACGCAAACTGCGTCACTGAACTCGGACACTCAGCCTTAGAGGTGCGCACGCCCGCCGATCTGAGCGGTCTAGACGGACTCATTATGCCTGGAGGAGAATCCAGCACGATGTCACAGTTGCTGGAGTCGAGTGGATTATTCGAGCCAATTCGAGATGCGATTGCGGATGGTTTGGCCACCTTTGGGACGTGTGCTGGAATGATTTTACTGGCACACGAGATTGTGGACGGCAGATCAGATCAGTGCTGCTTTGACGCAATCGAGATCACCGTTCGTCGCAACGCGTTCGGGCGCCAAATAGACAGTTTTGAAGCAGATATCGAGACGGTGATTGGGGGCTTTCACGGTATTTTTATTCGGGCACCACGAATCGAGTCGGTGAGTGAAAAAGTCGAGGTTCTGGGAACCTATGGTGGGGAGCCAGTTCTTGTTCGTCAGGCAAATGTGTTGGCATCATCGTTTCATCCCGAACTCACGGGTGATGCGCGGTTGCACGAGTATTTTATTAATAGCGTCGTTACAACAAAGGAGACGTGAGCAATGTCAGGTCACTCAAAATGGGCAACAATCAAACACAAAAAAGGCGCAGCCGATAAGGCGCGCGGAAAACTGTTTGCCAAACTAGCCAGACAAATAGAAGTTGCCGTGCGTGCGGGTGGCGGAGACATCGACACCAATGCAACATTGCGAACGATGGTGCTCAAGGCCAAGGCCGGACAAATGACAAAAGATGCAATTGAGCGCGCGATCAAACGCGGAATGGGAGAGAATAACGGCGCTAATTACGAATCAGTCACCTACGAGGGATACGCACCTGGCGGAGTAGCGCTTTTAGTTGACGTCCTTACAGATAATCGCAACCGAACGGCCTCAGATGTTCGAATGGCGTTTAGCAAACACGGTGGGGCAATGGCTGAACCCGGAGCTGTCGGCTGGCAGTTCTCCAGATGCGGTGTCATCTTGTTAGACGGTGGCGCTGATGAAGACACAGTGATGACGGTCGCGCTTGAAGCAGGTGCCGATGATGTTGGACGCGATGGTGACTCGTGGCGGATTACGACAACTCCGCATGTGGTCTATGAGGTCAGAGATGCTGTCGAAGCATCTGGACTGATTGTGATGTCGGCGGAGACCACAATGGTGTCGTCAACGATTATTGAGGTGTCGGATGCGGGCGATGCAAAGTCAATTTTGCGCATCATGGATGCTCTTGAAGACAATGACGATGTACAGGACGTCTATGCCAATTTTGATATCGACGATGCCGTAATGGAGAGCCTGGACTAAGTCACCCAGTCCAGCCCAATAGGGGTAGCCCATGGTGTGGATCGGGCGCTCAGCTAGGGCCAAATACCCACATCTGAGCGCTTGGCTAGGTACAATGGAACATATGTTCGCTTCGCGCAGGGGTCATCTTGGGGGTCTCGTTGTCTTGGGCATTGACCCGGGTCTCACTCGCTGCGGATACGCCGTGCTGCAGGCGCAATCAGCCACAAAAATTTCTGCGCTCTCGCTTGGGGTCTTGCGTACCTCGCCAACATCAGCGCTTCCTGATCGTTTGGCTGAGTTGCATGGAGAGATAGATGCGCTTTTGCGTGAATTCACTCCTGATGCTGTCGCAGTTGAACAAGTTTTTTTTCAAGCCAACGTGCGTACAGCGATGAGTGTTGGTCAAGCAAGTGGCATCGCGTTGGCGCTAGCCGCACGTGATGGTGCAGATGTCGCACAGTACACACCAAGCCAAATGAAAAATGCCATAGCCGGATGGGGAGGTGCAAACAAAGATCAAGTTCAGCGCATGGTACAAGCTCGTCTAGGACTTTCAGTTCCTCCACAACCGCCAGACGCTGCTGACGCCGCTGCGATAGCACTCTGCCATATTGCATGCGCACCGTTCATGGCGCTACAAAATGCAGCGCTTCAAGAAAGACAGTCGGCAATATGATCGGATCACTTCGTGGAGTCGTGCTCGAACGGAGCCAGTCTGGAACTGTGCTCATTGAGGTTGCTGGAGTTGGCTACGTGTGTTCAGTTACGCCGTCAACATTGGCAGAACTTGAACCAACGGTGCAGACATATTTATATATCCATCATCATGTTCGCGAAGACGCTCAGACCTTGTTCGCGTTTGCCACGCGCGATGAACGAGACATTTTTGAGACACTCATTGCCACGCATGGCATCGGACCATCAATGGCGTTGGCAATTTTGTCCGTACACAGCCCGCGCGCACTTGTCGACATCATCGCTACCTCTGATGCCGTTTCGCTCACACTCGTTTCGGGTGTCGGCAAAAAGACTGCCGAACGCATACTTGTCGAACTCAAGGACAAGTTGTCACTGAGCGACCTGTCAATGCCAACCCTGAACGGGGAGTCCTCCACAACCAGTGTCGGCAATGTGCGAGAAGCACTGGTCGGTCTCGGGTATGCGCAAGAAGAAATACGCGATGTATTGCGCAATCTCGATACATCGCTGCAGGCTGAGCAACTTTTGCGTGAGGCTCTTGCAATGTTGGGGGCCTATCGTGCGTGAAGAATTTCTCGATCCAAATATTGGACAAGATCATGAAGTCAGTGAAGAAACAGGACTTCGTCCTCGGCGTCTCGATGATTTTGTCGGACAACGCGAACTCAAAGAACACCTTGACATCATGCTCGGAGCGGCTCGACAACGCGGACAAGCGGCCGATCATATTTTGTTGGCTGGTCCACCTGGACTCGGAAAAACCACGATGGCCGGAATCGTTGCTGCAGAAATGGCTGTCACGATGCACGTCACATCAGGCCCTGCATTAGAACGTGCTGGAGACCTCGCAGCAATCTTGGCCAAACTTGGCGAGCATGACGTCTTGTTTATCGACGAAATACACCGACTATCGCGTGCGGTTGAAGAAATCCTGTATCCAGCGATGGAAGACTTTCAGATTGATATTGTCGTCGGCAAAGGGCCAGCAGCATCGTCAATTCGTTTGACTCTTGCGCCGTTTACACTGATTGGCGCGACAACGCGTACCGGGATGATTACTGGTCCGCTCAGAGATCGATTTGGTTTGGTGGCGCGGCTTGATTACTACGAAGTCAATGAGTTGGAATCAATTGTCACTAGGGCATCCGGAATCCTCAATGTGCCCTTGCATGCCGACGCCGCTCATGAAATTGCTCGCCGTAGTCGCGGGACACCGCGTATTGGCAACAGACTTTTGCGTCGAGTTCGTGACTTTGCAGAAGTTCGCGCAGATGGCAACATCACTCACGCCATCGCCAACGAGGCGCTGCTTGTATTTGGCGTCGACGAAAAAGGACTTGACAAAGTTGATAGGGCGATCCTGTCTGCACTATGCAAGCAATTCAAGGGTGGCCCGGTCGGGCTCTCAACGCTGGCCATTGCCGTAGGGGAGCAGCCAGAGACAATCGAAGATGTTTATGAGCCGTTCTTAATTCAGCAGGGAATGTTGGCTCGTACTCCTCGTGGCCGTGTGGCTACTGAAGCTGCGTGGGCTCACATCTCAAACCCGTAGCCTGCCACCGTGCAACTCAGCGATATCGACTACGAGCTACCAGAGATACGGATCGCCCAGCGACCTATCGAACCGCGTGACGCAGCAAAATTGCTGGTTGATCGGGGTTCAGCGATACCCGAACACTCTGTGATGTCACGATTCGTCGATCTTGTTGAGCCCGGCGATTTATTGGTAGTGAATGACACGAAAGTTCTGCCAGCTCGACTACGGCTGCAACGTCGGTCGGGAGGTTCTGCAGAGGTGCTGTTGCTTGAACCGCTTAACGATATTCGCACATGTTGGGAGGCGATGGTACGACCAGCACGAAAATTAAAGCCCAATGAAGTTCTGGAATATTTCGGCAAGCCAATGGTGCGGGTTGGTCAACGCACAGAGGCGGGAGACACCTTTGAGATCGAGATTTTGGATCAAGCACCACTCGAACGTATTGCCAAAATTGGCATCATGCCACTTCCGCCATATATTCGCGCAGACTTGAGTGACCAGAGTCGTTATCAGACCGTGTACGCCAATCGTGCAGCATCAGCGGCAGCACCTACTGCGGGGTTGCACTTTACACCTGAACTGATCACCGCACTCGAACAAAAGGGTGTGCATCTTGAACGAGTCGAATTAGTTGTAGGGCTAGCAACTTTTAAACCGGTTACCGCACTGAACCCGACTGACCACGCCATTCATACCGAACAATATGTCGTACCTGAAGAGCTGTTGCAAAAATGCGCAGATGCACGACGCGTCATTGCGGTTGGCACAACATCGGCGCGAGCGCTCGAGTCAGCCGCAACCACCGGAGTTCTATCTGGTCGAACTGGTTTGTTTATCACGCGTGGATATGAATGGAAAGTAGTAGACCTACTATTGACCAATTTTCATATGCCACGCACATCACTATTGTTGATGGTCGATGCACTGATTGGCCCAAGATGGCGAACTTTGTATCAAGAGGCATTGAATAGTGACTACAGATTTTTATCATTTGGCGATGCAATGTTGCTTGATCGGCACCTCTCGTGAGCAAACGGAAAGACTAGGCAAGAGTACATGTTCAAGGTTCAATTAGAGATTGTTGCCAGAGACGCAAGTGCACGAACAGGGATAGCGCATACTCATCGTGGCAGTTATGAAACTCCGTGCTTTATGCCTGTCGGAACTCGCGGTGCTGTGAAATATCTCAGCGCTGCTGATTATGCCGAGCTTGGTGCTCGCATCGTGTTGGGCAACACATATCACTTGATGTTGCGCCCTGGAGCAGATGTCGTCGCTCATCTTGGTGGGCTCGGAAAGTTTGCCGGATGGGACGGATTGACGCTGACCGACTCAGGTGGCTTTCAGGTTTTCTCGCTAGATCCAAAAGTTGACAATGACGGAGTCACGTTTCGTTCGACATACGACGGTTCAACCCATCGATTCACGCCCGAGATCGCAGTGTCCACACAAGAATTAATCGGAGCCGATATTCAAATGGTGCTCGATATTTGTGCATCTTTGCCAGCGACCAACGACGTTATTCGTCAAGCGCTCGAGCGTACAGTTGCGTGGGCGCAGCGTGCAAAAGTTGCACACACACGACCTGATCAAAGTCTGTTTGGCATCGTGCAAGGGGGAGTGAGTGAGTCCATGCGCCGCGAGAGTGCGCAGCGCACTCGCGATATCGGATTCGACGGATACGGAATCGGCGGTTTGTCGGTGGGCGAAACACGCGCCGAGATGTTGCCGGCGCTGGCCGCCGCAATCCAGGAACTTCCAGATGATCAGCCGCGCTATCTCATGGGCGTCGGAGATCCAGCATCGCTTGTGGAGGCTGTTGCATTAGGTGTTGACCAATTTGACTGTGTCTTGCAGACTCGTCTTGGGCGTCACGGGACTGCACTCACCTCACAAGGTCGAGTCAACATGAAAAATGCGGCTCATCGCCTTTCTGATGAGCCTCTGGACGACAACTGCTCATGCTGGGTGTGTGCGCAACACTCACGTGGCTACATACGACATTTGTTTCAGGTCACGGAGCCCACAGCGTCGCGGTTGGTCTCGATCCACAACATCTCGTGGACTCTCCAACTCATGGAATCCATGAGGCGCGCGATCCGAGAGGGCTCATTTGGCGCCCTTCGGGAACAAACTCTGGCGGTTTGGGGCTAGTATTCTTTCTCGTGCTTAACACTCTGCTCGCCGCTGAAAAGGCTTCAAAAAATGGCAGTAGTGCCATCTTCCAATTGGTTTTTTTCGGAGCCATTTTTGCCGCAATGTATTTCTTGCTGCTTCGTCCGCAACGACGACGAGTACGCGACGCTCAAGGCTTGCAAAAAAGTATTTCCGAGAACGATGAAGTCGTGCTCAACTCTGGGGTGTTGGGTTTTGTGTCAGCCATTGATGGCGACATTGTGTGGCTGGACATTGCCGACGGCGTAGAGATCAGAGTGTTGAAGAGCTCGATTGCTCGCAAGATTGATCCTTCAAAAGAGTCAGCAGGTGGACAACCACTTGCCGATTCTGACGAAAAATAACGCATATGCGTCGCCGTTTACTTTGGTCTCTCATTGGCGTCCTTGTGGTGGCGGTTGGTGGCTTTGGAGCAAACCTTGCTGTCGGCAATCACCCTTCGCTCGGTCTTGACCTTCAGGGCGGAGCATCCGTCACGCTTGAGCCAATCGGCACGTACGATCCCGCAGCACTTGATGTTGCTGTCGACATTATTCGCAAACGTGTTGACTCAATTGGAGTAGCCGAGCCTGAGATTATTCGCCAGGGAGACACGGTGATTGTGAATCTTCCTGGCGTAAAGGACCAAAAGGCGGCGCTTGAATTGGTCGGAAGTTCTGGCGAGGTTTTGTTGAGGCCTGTCAAGCAGATGGGCACAACCCAAACGACTACAACTTCCCCAACGGGTGCAACGACAACAACTGGGCCTGGGTCTGCAACGACGACGACATTGCCAACGGATGCAACGACAACAACTTCTCCCGCAGCAACATCGGGTGGTCCCGGAAGTGTACGACGCGCAGCCAACACAACGATTCCTGCGACAACTATTGCAACTGACTCAACCATCGCAACTCCAACGGCGGCAGGTGCTGCTCCACCGACAACGGTGAGTGGAGTGACAGATTCCATCACCACCACCGCAGATGACCGGGATCGCGATGCAGTGTTACCCGGTCAACAAGATGATTTCGTATACCTTGTCGGCCCCACTGGAGCCACCGGAAAAGTATTTAACAATAATGCCAAAGCAGAAATCAGCAATGGATCATGGGTAGTGGTCGTTAGTTTGCGAGATGGTGCTGCGGGAGCAGATCAATGGAACGCATTGGCGACAGCGTGCTTTAACGGCACCGACGTGTGTCCAACAAAGCAACTCGCAATTGTTCTTGACGGCAAGGTTATTTCTGCACCAACAGTGCAAGAGCCAGTTTTTTCTGGTGGCAACGTACAGATCACGGGTTCTTTTACTGAAAAAGAGGCTAAGCAGTTGGCTAAGTACCTCCAGTTCGGTGCAGTACCAGTTCGTTTTAGTGCGCCAACCGTTCAAACTGTTTCGGCATCACTCGGAAAAGACTCGCTTAAAGCGGCGATCGTGAGTGGACTCATCGGAATCTTGCTTGTGTTGCTCTTCTTGCTGTTCTACTACCGAGTGATGGCTCTAGTGGTGTTTGGTGGTCTTACCGTGTCAGGTCTGTTGTTGTGGAGCATTATCTCTTGGCTATCAAAGACAAATGGCTTGGCTCTCACGTTGTCCGGAACCGCGGGAATCATTGTTTCGATCGGTGTCACAGTTGACTCATATGTTGTGTTCTTTGAACGACTCAAAGACGATGTTCAAAGTGGACGAACTCTAAAAAACTCTGCCCAACGAGGTTTTGAAAGCGCTTGGCGAACAATTCTTGCGGCTGACACCGTGTCTCTCATCGGTGCACTGGTGCTGTGGTGGCTAACGGTGGGTTCTGTTCGCGGATTCGCATTCTTCTTGGGTCTATCGACCTTAACTGACATTGTCGTGTCGTATTTCTATACGAGACCAACAGTGTTGCTGCTTTCGCGTACGAGATTTCTTAATAGCGGTCGGGTGCTTGGTGTGCGGCGCACGCCCAATGCAACGTTAGGGGACCAATGATGTCAGGTAAAATGAGTCGTTTATATCGCGGAGAAACAACGGTCGACTTCTATGGTCGACGCAGAATTGGTTTTTTTCTTTCGCTTTTCGTTGCTCTCGTCACAGTTGCATCTCTCGTCTCGCAAGGCCTCAACTTAGGGATCGACTTTAAAGGGGGCGTGGCCTGGGAAGTCCCAGCCTCGAAAACCTTTGACGTACAACATGCAAGAGATGTTCTTGATGCCAATGGCATTTCGAGCAAAGATGCCAAGGTTCAGGTTTTGACATCTGGAACCGATCAACGAATTCGAATTCAGGTCGGTGATCAACCAACAGAAAAAATTAATGTGCTCAAGGAAGCCTTTGCCAAGGATGCGGGCGTTAACACCGACCTGGTGAGTGTGGCTGCAGTGAGCTCAACATGGGGACGCAGCATCACAGAAAAAGCATTGCGTGCTCTTGTTGTGTTCTTTGCTCTGGTGTCTCTTTACATAGCATTTCGTTTTGAGTGGAAAATGGCTCTTGCGGCAATTATTGCAATGGTTCATGATGTGCTCGTCAGTGTTGGCGTGTATTCACTTCTTGGTCTAGAAGTAACACCGGCAACTGTTGTGGCATTCTTAACGATCTTGGGCTTCAGTTTGTATGACACCATCGTTGTGTTTGACAAAATCCAAGAGAATGATCATCGTTTTAAAACAAGTCGTGTGTCTTATGGTGATGTCATCAACGTGTCAATGAATCAAGTTCTCATGCGCTCGCTAAACACAAGCATCGCCGCCATTTTGCCGGTGCTGAGTTTGCTCGTGCTTGGCTCTTGGGTGATGGGCGCGATTGCACTTCAGGAGTTCGCTGTGGCATTGCTTGTTGGTCTACTGACAGGTGCGTACTCGTCGATTTATATTGCTAGTCCCTTGCTCGGAATGTTCAAAGAGCGTGAGGCAAAGTACGCGGGTATGCGCGGACACCTAGCGCTTGGGCCAGAAATGACTCGTCTCATCTTGACTGGTGCTGCCGCAGGTCGTCGGGCAACAGCGCAAAGGTCGGAGGCCACTCGTATTGATGAGGCAGTTGAACAAGCGTCAAAAGACCAAGATCTAGAGACCGCATCAACGGTGTTGAGTCATCCTCCGAGACCTCGTAAAAAAGGTCGCCGCTAGTCATTCCCGCCGCTGGGTAGCCTTGGGTGATGGGCACCGTCGACAGAGTTCTTCCCTGGAGAAGACACCACAACGCCCC
>Ga0214919_10004364_pt1 | contig 20739 bp, 12 predicted proteins | sample LL1503_MetaG_FD_177994 | JGI IMG/M metagenome (GOLD analysis project Ga0214919, IMG submission 177994) | Freshwater microbial communities from Lake Lanier, Atlanta, Georgia, United States - LL-1503 | ecosystem: Environmental > Aquatic > Freshwater > Lake | place: USA: Georgia | collected... | reverse complement strand
AGGCAAGCTTTTGCCATTACACTCTAAAACTGATTTCCGACCAGTCTGAGCTTACCATTGCGCGCCTCCGTTACTCTTTGGGAGGCGACCGCCCCAGTCAAACTACCCACCATACAGTGTCCTAAGCATCGATTCAGATGCTCTAGTTAGAAGTCAAAAAGGAGTAGGGTGGTATTTCAAGGTTGACTCCACTCAAGCTAGCGCCTGAGCTTCATAGTCTCCCACCTATCCTACACAACTCATTTTTGAATTCAGTGTAAAGTTATAGTAAAGGTGCACGGGGTCTTTCCGTCTAACCGCAGGAATACCGCATCTTAACGGCAAATTCAATTTCACTGAGTCTACACTGGAGACAGAGGGGAAGTCGTTACGCCATTCGTGCGGGTCGGAACTTACCCGACAAGGAATTTCGCTACCTTAGGACCGTCATAGTTACGGCCGCCGTTTACTGGGGCTTCGATCAAGAGCTCTCACTCCATCAATTGACCTTCCAGCACCGGGCAGGCGTCAGACCCTATACATCATCTTAATGATTTAGCAGAGCCCTGTGTTTTTGTTAAACAGTCGCTACCCCCATTTATGTGCCACCTTTCTTTGGTTGCCCAAAGAAGGCCATCCTTTTCCCGAAGTTACGGATGCATTTTGCCTAGTTCCTTCAGTGTAGTTCTCTCAAGCGCCTTGGTATCTTCAACCCATCCACCTGTGTCGGTTTTGGTACGAACTTAACGAGGGGGCTATTTCCTGGAAGCAACTATTTTGCACTTACAATCCGTAAGCAAACACAAAATAGTAAACTCCGTCACTCACCCTCTGGTTCAGGAATATTAACCTGATTGCCATCGACTACGCTCTTCAGCCTCGCCTTAGGATTCGACTAACCCTGCTCAGATTAACTTTAAACAGGAAACCTTGGATTTTCGGCGAACGAGTTTTTCACTCGTTTTATCGTTACTCATGTCGGCATTCTCACTTGTGATATCTCCAGCAAACCTAACGGTTCACCTTCACAGACTTACACAACGCTCTGCTACCGCTTATCTGCACTATGCAGTAAGCCCATGTCTTCGGTATATCACTTTAGCCCCGTTACATTTTCGGCGCAAAAAAGCTTATTTAGACCAGTGAGCTATTACGCTTTCTTTAAAGGATGGCTGCTTCTAAGCCAACCTCCTGGTTGTTTTGGCTTCTTCACTTCCTTTCCCACTTAGTGATAATTTAGGGACCTTAGACGATGGTCTGGGCTGTTTCCCTCTCGACAACGGACCTTAGCACCCGCTGTCTGCCTGCCATACTGAACTTATTGGTATTTGGAGTTTGTTAAGGTTTGGTAAGTCTTTTGGACCCCCTAGCCTTGACAGTGCTCTACCCCCAATAGTAATTATATGACGCCCTACCTAAATAGATTTCGCAGAGAACCAGCTATATCTAGATTTGTTTAGTCTTTCACCCCTAATCACAGCTCATCACAAACTTTTGCAACAGTTACGTGTTCGGTCCTCCAGTAGGTGTTACCCTACCTTCAACCTGGCCATGACTAGCTCATCTAGTTTCGGGTCTAATTCGCTGTACTCAATCGCCCTATTAAGACTCGCTTTCGCTACGCCTACACCTTTACGGCTTAAGCTTGCACAACAAAATTAACTCGCCGACCCATTATACAAAAGGTACGCCATCACCGGCATTCCGGCTCTGACTGCTTGTAGGCATTCGATTTCAGTATCTATTTCACTCCCCTTATCGGGGTTCTTTTCACCTTTCCCTCACGGTACTTGTTCACTATCGGTCATAGAGGAGTACTTAGGCTTGGATGAACTGGTCCACCCCCCACATTAAAGTGATTTCAGACAGGATTTCACGTGTCCCGCCCTACTCTTGCTTAAAAAATTGTTTTTACTTATACGGGACTATCACCCACTGTAGTTAACATTTCCAGGTTATTCTAATTAACAATTCTCTAAGACTGGCCTGTTCCGCGTTCGCTCGTCACTACTAACGGAGTCTCTGTTGATGTCCTTTCCTCTAGGTACTTAGATATTTCAGTTCCCTAGGTTTATCTTCAATAACCTATGAATTCAGTTATTGATGCTTTCTAAAAGAAAGCGGGTTACCCCATTCGGAGATCTTGGGATCAAAGTTTATTGACAACTACCCCAAGCTTATCGCAGCCTGTCGCGTCCTTCTTCGGCTCTCTATGCCAAGGCATCCATCGAATGCCCTTATTTTGCTTATTTATCCAAATCTATGTGCAGAATTAATTTGCAAATCAATTCTGTGTTTCTTGTGTTTGAGTAAAAGAAATTAAGGTTTTTCTTGAGATTTTGAATTATACATTTTGAATTAAATTGCTTTAATTAAAATGCGGTATTCTTTCTAATATCAAATTATTCACGATGTCTTCTAGCATTTAACTGCTAGATGTTTTAGCTATTTAAATCGTGCTAAAACTTTTTTTCTACTTCACAAAGTTTTTTTTCAAAACCCGTTTGTAGGAGCAATATTATGATTGATGTTTTTTCAAATGTCAACAAGTTTTATAAAAAAATTTAAACTTTTTTTAGATACAGTAAAATCAATGCTTGGTTGGCATTTTTTTGCCAATAAAAAAATAATTTACACAATTTTTTTTGCGACATTTTGCATTTGTTATTGCATCTTAATCATCAAACTATTGCTTTGCTGGTTTAGATCCACTAAAATCGTAGCTTCTTTGCTAATTTTTCCTGCCAAAATTTCGTTGGCTAATAAATTTTCAATTTGGCTTTGCATCAGCCTTTTTAAAGGTCGGGCACCATATTGCAAATCGTATCCTTTTTGCACCAAAAATAATTTTGCTTCTGCTGTTAAAATAATGTGTAAATGATGATTTTGTAGACGATTATTGAGTTTAGCAATTTGATTTTCCACGATTTGTGTTAAATTATTTGCAGATAATTGATTAAAAATAACAATTTCATCTAATCTATTTAAAAATTCTGGGCGAAAATGTTGCTTGACACTGCCCATAATTTGCTGACCAGCCAACTCTTTTTCGGTGCCATAATTAGCATCTTCTGGCTTGATATTGTTTAAAAAATGAGAACCTAAATTAGAAGTAAGAATAATAATGGTGTTGCTAAAATTCACCACATTTCCCAAAGAATCAGACAACCTGCCGTCATCTAAAACCTGCAACAGTAAATTAAAAATATCGCTGTGAGCTTTTTCAATTTCATCAAATAAAATCACCTGATAAGGCCTTCTTCTTACTGCTTCGGTAAGAATTCCGCCCTGCTCAAAACCAACATATCCCGGAGGAGCACCAATTAGCCTGGCAACCGCATGCTTTTCCATAAATTCACTCATATCTATTCTTAAAATTGCCGATTCATCATCAAATAAAAACTCTGCCAAAGCCTTGGCAACTTCGGTTTTACCAACTCCACTTGCCCCTAAAAACAAAAACGAACCTATCGGTTTTTGCCCATCTTGCAAACCCGCCCTTGAACGACGAACAGCATTGGCAATTGCTGAAAGAGCGGTTTCTTGACCAATCACTCGCATAGCAAGGGTTTTTTCTAAATCTAGCAATTTTGTTTGTTCGCTAGCCAAAATTTTTTCTAGCGGAATACCTGTAATTTTAGCCACCACACTTGCCACATCGTCTTCGTTAATCGCCTCTTTTAGCATCTGATTTTCGGCACTGCTCTCAATGGCTTGCAATTCTTTTTGCAAAGCAGGAATTTTGCCATAGCTAACTTCTGCAGCCTTAGCTAAATCGCCTTCTCGCTGTGCTTTTTCTAGCTCAAATTTGGCTTGATTTATTTCGCTTTTCAATTGATTTATTTTATTTCTTTTCGCCTTTTCTATTTGCCACAACGAGCCGATTTCGCTTGATTTTTTTTCTAACTCAACAAGCTCTGCACAAATTTTGGCAACTTTTTCTTGCGATAAAGCATCTTCTTCTTTTTTTAGTGCCGATAATTCTATTTTTAACTGAATAATTTTACGATCCAACTCGTCTAAGTTTTTGGGCTTAGAATCAACCTCAATTTTCAAAGCACTAGCCGCTTCATCGATTAAATCTATTGCTTTGTCTGGCAAAAAGCGATCGGTAATGTAGCGATCCGACATCACAGCGGCCGCCACCAATGCCGAGTCTTTAATTTTGATAGCATGATGCACTTCGTATTTTTCTTTAATACCCCGAAGTATCGAAATAGTTTCGGCAACCGAAGGCTCTTTGGTGTAGACCGCCTGAAATCTTCTGGCTAAAGCAGGATCTTTTTCAATGTATTTGCGATATTCGTCAAGAGTGGTCGCCCCAATGCAATGCAAAGAACCCCTTGCCAAAGCTGGTTTTAGCAAGTTCGAAGCATCCATCGCCCCATCGGTTTTGCCAGCCCCAATCAACAAATGCAATTCATCGATAAACAAAATAATTTCTTCGCTATTTTCAACTTCGTTTAGCACCGCTTTTAATCGCTCTTCAAATTCACCGCGAAACTTGGCTCCGGCAATTAATGCCCCCATATCAAGAGCCATAATTTTTTTATTTTTTAAACTATCCGGCACATCGCCGTTGACAATTCTGCTCGCCAAGCCCTCAACAATGGCGGTTTTGCCAACCCCTGCATGCCCAATTAACACCGGATTATTTTTGGTTCTTCTCGACAAAACCTGCATTGCCCTTCTGATTTCATCGTCTCGACCAATTACAGGATCAATTTTTCCCTCTTTGGCTTGTAAAGTGAGATTTTGAGCAAATTTTTCAAGAGAACGATAAGTGCTTTCGGCAGAGGCAGAATCGACCTTTTTGCCATTTCTCATTTTTTTAATCGCCTCTTTGAGAGCAACAAGGCTAATTCCGGCATTTTTCAAAGCTTTGCCAACATTGTTGTTGGCATCTTCTGCCATGGCTTGCAACAAAATTTCTACCGACACAAATTGATCTTGATATTGATTGGCAATTTTTTCGCACAAAGCCAAAACTCTCGCCAGCTCAACAGCCAGACCAGGAGCGACATTTTGCCCGCTTACTTGCGAAATATTTTTTAACAAATCAACAAGTTCTAGTTGCAACATTTTGATATTGCCATCGCACAAAGCAATGATTTTTTCTACCAGCCGATCTTCGTCTTGCAACATTGCTTGCAAAAGATGTTCGACCGAAATTTTTTGATGAGAAAAATTAAGAGCAATCTTTTGAGCATCGACAAGCATTTGCTGAGCTTTGTCGGTAAATTTTTCTTGATTCATATAAATGTAAATTAAGATTGTTTTAAAGGTTGTTTTAAAAATTATAAATAAGCAGACACTAATACCATTTATCATATTTAAAGGCATAAAGAACGAGATTATTTTTAATTTTAAATTTAATTTAAAATCGTAGGTTTATCTAGATAAATCAAGGTTTTAAATTAAAGATTAAAATTAATAAAGATAAAGTTATTTATGCATTTAAATATGACAAATGGTATAATATTATATAAAAAAATAACCTTAATAATTCAAGGTGTAATGTTGTTCCAAATTTTTAATCTATCAAACAGAGGGGAATTCTGATCAAGCGCGGGGCAAAATTCCCCTTTTTTAGAAGGGGTGGATTTTCGCATAAGTGCAAACTTATGCCAAAAGACCAAGGTAGTGTTGGGAGCCGATCGCAGATGTTTTTTTGAGGGAATCCGAGTTCTGGTTGCCGACACTACCCCGGCCGTTTCACGGCCACCCCTTCTACAGAAGGGGAATTTAGATCGAGATCTGCTTGCCACCTCCGCAACAAAAGAAAGGGAATTTAGTTAGAATTTTATAAACAAATCAAGCAGTTGCTCTTTGTTTGACAGCAAATTTTGCTCTGCCCAAATTTTTTTAAGCTGTTGTAAAGATTGGCTTAAATGCTGTTTTGGCACTCCAATTTGCATTAAATCTTCAACACTTATTGGCAGAGTTTTTTGTTGCCAAACCTTGCTTTCGGCCAGAAATTTTTGATAATCTGCATCGGATAAAATATTTTCCGCCCACAAAAATAACAACAATTTTTGCAAATAATCGCCCTCAAAATTAAGTGCCACCAAAATTAATTGACACACAAAATTGCTTTGATCGAGATTTTGCAAGATTTTTCTATGATTTTGCAGATGGTAAAATAATTTTTTTTCCGCCCTTGTGAGACACAAAATTTTCGCCATTTCGTTGAGATCAAAATTGGCACCTAACACCGCCAAGGCAAGCAAAATATCGGTTTCTTGGGGCTTGGTTTTTGCAATCACTTTTTGCAAAACCGTAATTCGCAATCGCCAACCTGTAAAATCTGCCAAATCGTTTAAAAAAACAAAAATCGGCTGATGATAATGAAAAGACAGTAAAATTTTTAGCATCTCTTCACGAATTCTGGGTTTAGAAATTTTGCCAAGTAGCGAAGAATATTGTAAGCAAACCTCTAATTGCTTGGGCTGATAATGATTGCTGTAATAAATGTTAAAACGAAAAAATCGCAAAATTCGTAGGTGATCTTCAAAAATTCTTGCCTTGGCATCGCCAATAAATTCAATTTTTCGCTCTGCCAAATGTTGCTTGCCATTATAAAAATCAAGCACCTCGCCACTAAAATTTAGATACAAGGCATTGATAGAAAAATCTCTTCTGCCTGCATCTTGCTGATAATTGCTTTTTCCAAACTCAACCTCACAAGCCCTGCCGGCAAAATTTTTTTCGGTTCTGGCGGTGGTTATTTGCAATTGATAATTGCCTGTCAAAGCAATGATGGTGCCATATTTTGCATTAATATCGAGGCTTTTGATGTGGTGTTGATGCAGTTTTTCTTGCACTTGTTTTGGGGTAAGCAACGAGCAAAAATCGTAATCTGCGGTGGTTTTGTTTAGCAACAAATCTCGCACGGCACCGCCCACTAAACAAATATCGCCACCAAAAATAGTGAATATTTTTTGCACCTCGCAAGGCAATTTTGCTAATAAATTAGTCATAATTTTAATGTTTCTGCTTTTGCAAATATTGCTTCTCTTTATTGGAAAAATAATATTTAAGATACAACAGCTTCATTATAAATGCAGCTATATTTAATGCAACATTTAATCAGCAAATGTTGTGGTTTTTAATAGAATTCACTATTAAAAAAAGACGACCATCAAAAAGAAGAAGAGCGAGAAGAAGCAGGAGAAGGAGGGCGGGAAGGAGCAGGAGAATTAGCAGGAGAAGAAGAAGTGTCTACTCCTAAAATAGAAGCAAGAATACCGACAGCATTTGGCCGTTCTTGTTGCACTTTTGCAATAAATTGCTTTATTAATTCGCGAGTTTTATCTTGAGGATCTTCTGTATCAAATTGTAAATCAAGAAAATCTTTTGCACATTTAACAAGAAATTCTGCAACATCTTTGTCTCTTAAATTCATTGGAAAAACTCTTAAATTATTACTGGCAAGTATTCTCCAATCTTCAGTTGTAAGCATATCAGTTCTACAAGTAAAGGCCACATTTAATAGTTTTTTAATTTCTTGTATTTTTGCCTCTTCCAATCCACTTTGCACCAATGACATTTCTATTATTTCGAGATTTTGTATAATATTTGCTAACCTCAATTCCGAATCGGCTTTTGCAATTTTCTCTAAAAAATTGCATAACTCCGAGGATCTTTCATGTGTAAATCGCAATGCCTCATTCTCTCTTCGACGAGCCTGCTCTGATCTTTCGCGATTCCCCTCTAAAATAGCAATAGCGCCACCAAAGAAAATAGCAGCTACAGCAAAACAAACAACAACATCTAGATCATCAGTATCTTGGCTACCCCTATCGATATTGTGAAGAGCAAATCTAGTCGCCAATCCAGCTGCAATGGAGGCAGCACCAAAAATAAAAAGTGAAATCTTTTGATTTTGGGTTGGCATAACAAATAAACATTAAGTTAATAAATTAAGTAAAAAATAACTTAACTTTATTATTTTATTTTTTTTATTATATCTGTCAAGTATATTTTATAATTTAACAACAATTTTATAAGCAGTTTATTTTCAAAAATTTATTGAGTTTAAATCAATAGCGGTTTTTAACGAATCACCACCACAAAAAGGCCTAGTCTATTTGCCAACTCAATGGTTTCGTGTTTTTGCAAAATAATGGTTTTGTTAAACTCAATTGCCAAGCCCACAAAACCTGCTTTGGCTAAATTGGCAATAGTATCAAGCCCGATGGTTGGTAAATCTGCCTTTTGACTTTGTTTTTGCTTTGCCATTTTCACCAAAATTGCTTGCTTGTTATAGCCGATATCTAGATTTTGACATCGAGCAATCATAGCATCGGTGCCTTCAACCGCCTCAACGGCAATGATTTGTTTTTGAGCCACCGCCACCGCTTGCCCAACATCAAAATTAGAAAAATGCTTGATGGCGGTTTTGCCAAGCTCAATATCGAGCATATTTTCTGCCGAAGGCTGATTGACAGTTAAAACCCCCAACTTGTTTGCTAAGCAATCGAGCACTTGGCTTATTTTTAACACTTCGATTTGATGTTGTGAAAAAAAGTTAATCACTGTTTTTAAAACAGCATCGTCACCTAAAATTTTGTTAGCCAAAATTTTTGCCAACAAAAAACTGCCAGTTTTATCAACTTTTAACTGCGAAAAAGCCGGCTTGTTAACAGCACCCGCCATCACCAACTGCTTTACTTGATGAGTGGCAAAAATGGCTAATAATTTTTCGACTTCGCCATAGGTGATATAAATTGGCTGATATTGACTGTAATCTGTGGCATAATTTTCGCTTGCCAACAGCAACAACACAAACTTTTGTTGTTTTTTTTGACATTCTTCAATGATTAACAAGGGCAAGTTGCCTCGACCAGCAATAATTGCCATAACGGGAGTTTGATTATCCGGCATGGTTTAACGAAGCCCCCCCATCAACAAAAATAATTTGACCTGTAATAAAATTGTTAGTAAGCAAAAAATCGAGAGCAGAAGTTATTTTGCTTGGGTTGCCAATGTGTTTGAGCGGTATTAATTTGCCGATTTTTTCTTTTTCTGCTTGCGGGTTGCTTTCGTTGACCGAACTTAATATGAAACCAGGGGCAATGCCATTAACTCTGATGTGCGGTGCCAATTCTAAAGAAAGCATTTTAGTGGCTTCTGCTAAAAATTTTTTGCTTAATAAATAAAAAAAGCAACTAGTGTCGTATCGGGCAATGTTTTTGTCGAGCATATTGATGATTTGTGCTTGTGGCAGTTTTTTTTGCAAACAATGATAGGCAAAATGCTTGGCTAAAACCAGAGGAGAAGTAAGGTGAATACCTAAATTATCGGCAAGTTGATGCCATTGTTGCTGATCTAAAAATTGCGATTTTGAAAAAATTGAAGCATTGTTGATAAGCAGATTAATAGAAAAATCAGCAAAAATGCTGGCAGAATTTTCAACCTGCTTAGCATCAAGCAAATCAAACGAAACCAAATGACATTTTACCGAATATTTATTGATAATTTCGGCTTGCAAATTAAGAGCCTCTTGCTTGGCGGTGTTGTAATGCAAAACCAAATCGTAGTTTTTTTGGGCTAAAAAAATTGCCATTTCTCTACCAAGTCTTTTACTTGCCCCCGTGATAAGGGCGGTATTTTTTAGCATTGTTTTTTAAAATTGACAACTTGCTGATAAGTTTCTCTTAACAGTTCAGCAAGATTGGTTTTGCTTATGGCGGAAATCACAAAAATTTTGCTATTAATTTTATTTTTGTCAAAGAATTTTTGCAATTTTTTCGTTTGTTTTTTAATTTCAGAATCGCTCAATAAATCGGCCTTAGTTAGTACCACAATTTCGGATTTTTCCATTAATTGAGAATTATAATTTTGCATTTCTTGACGTATGGTTTGATAAGAATCAACCGCCGAAGGGTTATCGCAAGCAATAAGATGCAACAAAGTGGCACATCTTTCGATATGTTTTAAAAAACGGTCGCCCAAACCTTTGCCTTGGCTGGCATCGGCAATTAACCCCGGAATATCAGCAATAACAAATTCATGTTCGTCGATATAGGCAACCCCTAGCTGTGGTTTTAGAGTGGTAAATGGATAGTCGGCAATTTTTGGCTTAGCCCTTGTGGTGATTGATAAAAAAGTAGATTTGCCTGCATTTGGCAAGCCCACCAAACCAACATCAGAAAGCAGTTTTAGCTCTAATCTCACCCACATTTCTGCTACTAGCTCGCCTTTTTGAGCAAAAGTTGGAGCCCTGTTGGTTGAACTTTTAAAGTTGACATTACCCAAACCGCCTCTACCGCCTTTGGCAACTATAAATTGCTGATCGTAAGCAGTAAAGTCATAAAGCAAATTACCACTTTCTTCGCAAAAAACTTGAGTGCCAAGAGGAACCAACAAAACCAAATCTTCGCCAGCGGAACCATTTTGATTAGCTCCCCTGCCTGATTGGCCACTTTTAGCAGAAAAATGTTGCTTGAAACGAAAATCAATTAGGGTGTTTAGGCTATGCACACAGACAAAAACCACACTACCACCCCTGCCACCATCGCCACCATCAGGCCCGCCCCTTGGAATAAATTTTTCTCGACGAAAACTAGAGGCACCGTTGCCACCATTTCCTGCCTTGACATTTATTTTTACTTCATCGATAAATTGCATAATTTAAGTAATATTTTCGTAAGCCTTAATCAAAGCCTGCATTTTGTTTAAACATTCTTGGTATTCTAATTTTGGCACCGAATCAAAAACCACTCCCGCCCCCGCTTGCAGATGAATTTTGCCATCTTTAATAAGGGCAGATCGCAAAGTAATGCAGGTTTCCATATTGCCATTGCTGGCAAAAAAACCCACACAACCAGAATAAAAAGATCGTTTTATTTCTTCGAGTTCTTGAACAATTTCCATAGCTCGAATTTTTGGAGCACCGCTCACAGTGCCAGCGGGAAAGCCCGCCATCAAGGCATCAACTGCATCGCAACCCTGTTTTAGCCTACCTTCTACCGTTGAAGAAATATGCATAACATGCGAATAATATTCGATTTGCATTTTTTTTACCACCTCAACCGAGCCATTTTCGGCAACCGAGCCAACATCGTGCCTGCCTAAATCAATTAACATTAAATGTTCGGCTATTTCTTTGGGATCGGCAAGTAATTCTTGGCTAATTTTGGCATCTTCTTCTTCGTTGCTCCCTCGTTTTCTGGTGCCGGCAAGTGGCTTAATGGTGATTTTGCCTTCATTGACCGCCACCATAATTTCTGGGCTTGAGCCAGTAAGCACAAAATTAGGAAAATGGAAATAAAACAAAAAAGGCGAAGGATTGGTTTCTTTTAGAGATTGATAAAAATCAATTTCTTTGAGATGAGCAGAAAAATCGGCGGTCATTCTTTGCGAGGGCAACACCTGAAAAACATCGCCAGCTGCGATATATTGCTTAGCAATATCAACCAACTTGCAATATTTTTGCTTAGATAAATGATGCTCAAATTCTGGCTTTTTGTAATAATCGATAGCGACCTGTTGTAAAAACAAAGTATCAAACATCGCGGTTTCGATTAATTTTATTTTTTCTGCCAAATCGCTATAAGAATATTCGGTGTCTTGATATCTGGGGGCACAAATTATGGTTTTTTTTAATTGATTATCAAAAACAATTAAAATTTGTGGTCGAATAAAAATGCCATCTGGAATATTAGCAAGATCTTGTTGCTGATGAAAAAATTTAATATCATGCACAACATTAGCAAAATCGTAACTAAAATAACCAAAAACTCCAGCCGAAATTGAAGGCAGGCTTTGCTTATCATATTTTATTGCCACCGAAGACCAATTTATTTTTGCTTTATCAACAAAAGCACGAAAATTTTCTATAATATTTTTGCCTGCCTCTGGTGTAAAATTTTTGAGATCATCACTAATGAAAGATATGTTGTTTTCGACTTTCCATATTCTGTCTGGCATTAAACCTATTGCCGAGAATCGACCTTTTTCGGAATTGGCATCGTTTGATTCTAATAAAAAATCGTAGCCATCGCTGATTTGTAAAATTTTTTGATAAATCACCAAAGGAGCAAGCGGACTCACCAAAGAACGATACAAAACTGTTGTTTTTTTGGTTTCGATCTGCAAATTAAACTGATCTTCATCGATATTAAAATTTAAATCGACATTGATTTCGTCTGATTTGGCAGTTACATTAGAAAACATAAATTGATATAAGAAAAATCTTTATTGGCACTGTTGAATTCAAAATTTATTGTATTTTTTTGCTAGTTTTGAGGAGAAATTTTAGTTATTTTTAGCCTCATATTCAATATATCGTGTTGTTGCGTTAGCACAACTGAAAGTTATATCATACTAAAAATAGCTGAGATTTATACCAAAAATGGCAAAAAAATACAATAAATTTCGAATTCAACAGTTCCTTACTCTATTGCTAAAATATTTTTATTGGTTGTAATTGGATATTTATTTTTTAAAAGATAATTTTGGTAAGACAAAAATAAATCGTATTTCAATAAATCGATGGCATATTTTTTAGCCTCCGTGACGGTATCGAGATTAACAGAGGCTTGCTTTTTTTCTTTTACCATTGCCAAAAAATATGCATTATTATCAAACATTACAGGCTTGCTTATAGCATTTATCGGCAAAGAAAACAATTCGGTAAGCAGTTTTATTACTGGCAAAACCTCGGTTTGCTGATTATTGGCGAGCTGATTAAGATCTTTTCTGGTTATGTTATTATTTTTTTGTATTTTAATTTTATATTTAGCCACCAAATTAGCGACAGAGCCTTGATTTTCGGCAATTTGTTTGGCTAAATTGCTAGCAAAAGTTGGCAATTCTGCAACTTGTTTAGCAGAAATAATGTTGTTTTTTACCAAATCTTTTGCATCTTGCAAAGAAAGCTGTTGCGGTTGAGTGATTTCTTTGACCCACACAAAATAAAATTTGTCTTGCTTGTCATCAAGGGGTATTGGCTTGCTAATTTGATTGAGATTTGCGGTAAATGTTTGATTAAGAAAATTTGGTAAAAAATCGGTTTCTTTGTGAGTTTTTTGATTTTTAGCAATTTTTTGGTCAATATCAACTATTTTTAGCGAAAAGTTTTTAGCAAAATCATCGAAAGATTTGCTTACCAAGGTAAAATCGTTAATTTCTTTTAGTAATTTAGCGAAAGATTTGTTTTGTTTTTCGACGAGGAGTTTTTGTTGAATTTGCTCTTTAACCTTAGACAGCTCTAATGTTTGAGGAGAGTTGATTTGATTTAGCAAAACAACATGAAAACCAGCTTTACTTTCGATAATATGGCTTAATTTATTTGGCTGTAAAGCAAAAATTGTTGTTTCTAATTCGGGCAAAATTTGCCCTTTTACCACACCTAAAATTGAGATTTCTTCTGGTTTTTTGGCAGAAATCGATTTGGCTAAATCAAGAAAATTTTGCTGAGAATTTTCTGGCGACTTTTTATTGAATTCAACAACAAAATTGTTAGCTTTTTCTTTGCTGTCAAACATTAAATGATAAATATCGCGAGTTTCGGGAAGTTGAAATAATTGTTGATTTTGTTGATAATAGTCGGCAATTTCTGGCTCGGTTACCGCAATTTCGCTGATGGCCGATTTTTTATCTAAGATAGCATATTGCACTTTTCTTAGCTCGGGAGTTTGATAGGCTTGCGGATTTTTTTGATATAAATCGTTAATTTCAGCTTCAGAAACTTCGATGTTTATTGGCACATTTTCGCTTTTCACCTCGAGTAAATCATAAACTAAGGTATCTTGGTCAAATAAATACAAATCAAGAGCCAGATTTTTGTTGACTGGGCTTGACATAATGACGCTGTTTTGAATTATCTGTCCGCCAACTTGACTGGTGATATTTTTTACATAGGCCGACTCGCTTAATTGCTGATTTTGCAGAAAGTTTTGAAATAATTTTTTATCAAATTTGCCTTCTTTGTCATGAAAAACTTTTTGCTTGACAATTTCTTGATAAATAAGATTTTCATCGGCAAAAACCCCGATATCTTTGGCAAACTGCTCTTGCACATTGTTGGTGATAATTGAATTTACTACTTGTTGTTGTAAATATTCTGGCTTTAACATTTGCTCAATTTGAGCCTGCTGTTCTGGATTTTTTTCTATTAAAGCTAACAAATTATTGCGATAATTATCGATATCTTGCTGAACTTTTTTATAGGAAATTTTTTTATCACCAATTTTAATTGCCCAAATATCAGATGATTGCGACAAAAAACTAGCGACACCAAAAACCACGAAGCTTAAAATAACAAGACCGACAATTATTTTTAAAACTATGCCAGAAGCAATTTGACGAATTTTTTTCATTGAAATAAAACAAAATTAAAACATATTTTTCAACCTTTACAACCAAAAAAATGGCAAATAAAGTAGAATATCATTTGGGACGCAACATCGCCCTATTGTAATTTGGTAAATTTTAAAGATAAATAATTCTTATTGCAAGCAACTTTTTATAAAAAAGGCACTTGTAATTTTGTTTTAGCTGTTTTATAATTTTGTAAAACATTAAGGCATTGTTGAATTCCAAATTTGTTTTAATTTTTTGCTAGTTTTGAGGAGAAATTTCTGCTATTTTTAGCCACATATTCAATATATCGTGTTGTTGCGTTAGCACAACTGAAAGTTATATCATACTAAAAATAGCAGAAATTTATACCAAAAATGGCAAATAAAGTAAAATATAATTTGGGATGCAACAATGCCTTTAAGCACCCGTAGCTCAACTGGATAGAGTATCTGACTACGGATCAGAAGGTTAGGGGTTCAAATCCTCTCGGGTGCGCCACTTCTTTATTTGCTTGGCTATTTTAATTTATGGTCTATTTACCGCATTGGCCAATACCCTCTACCTTAGGCAACAGAAAAATCAATTACGAAACAGTTTTTGCCAGAATGCTTCCAGTTTTAAACAAACTTGGCAATCCGCATTGCAAACTGCCCCCAGTTATTCATATTGCAGGCACCAACGGCAAAGGCTCAATTACCGCTTTGTTGGCAAAAATTTTTCAAGTCGCAAAATATAAGGCCAGCATTTACACTTCACCGCACCTGCTTCATTGCAACGAAAGAATTGTGTTAAATCAGCAGATGATTGATAATAATCATTTGTATGCCACCTTGGAAGAAGTTCGGCTTGCCAGCCAAAATCACGATCTCACTTTTATGGAAAGCTTTACCATCGCTGGTTTTTTAGCTTTTTCGCAAAGTAAATCAGATGTGTTAATTGTAGAGTGCGGAATGGGCGGGCGAATTGACGCCACCAACATTATAGAGCAAAAACTTGCCACCATCATTTCTTCTATCTCGCACGATCATCAAGAATATTTAGGCAACACCTTAGCCGAAATCGCTTGGCAAAAAACCTGCATTGCCAGAAAAAACACCCCGCTAATTGTGGCGAAACAAAACACAACAGAAGTCAATCAAACAATCAACGAAGTCTCTAAAAAACTAGAAAGTCTCACCTATTTTTATGGGCAAGATTTTGAGATAAACATCGATACAGATGGTAGTTTTGATTTTTATTGGCAACAAGAAAATATTTTGCCCCAACTGCCCCAGCCAAGTTTGCTTGGCAAACATCAATACGATAATTTTTCGGCCGGTTTGGCTTGCATTATGGCAATTAGCCGTGATTTTTATTTCACTTATGAACATTTAGCCAAGGCAATTGCCACCGTTTTTTGGCCTGCTCGTTTGCAAAAAATCAACAATCATCTTTTGGCTTTTTTGCCTAAACACAGCCAGCTATGGTTTGACGGAGCCCATAACCAAGGAGGGGCTTTGGCTTTGGCAGAATGGCTAGCCAGCCAAAACGATTTTGCCGACAATTGCAAATTTGTGTTGTGCGGTTTTAGCAAAAACAAATGCAAGCCCGAATTTTTGTTGGCACTAAAACAATTTCAACTACTTGCCATAAGAGTTGGTAAAGAACCCTACCCCGAATCAAGCCAAACCATTACCAGCATTGGCAAACAACACAATCTCAACATTATTGATGCCTGCAATCTCATCTCAGCTTTGCAACACATTCAACCGCAACCACAACCCTGCTTGGTTGTGGTTTGCGGATCTTTGCACTTTGCCTTAGAGTTGCTAACATAAACCAAACCAACAACATTTTGCATCGATTGATGCATTCTCTATAAATGGCATTAGTTTCGATTGCGGTATTAAAGGCTTTGTAATTGCTTTGGGAATTGCATTTACAAAACCCTCATTAGGAATTTTATTTTCTTCTTTTGCTATTGCTAAAATTTGAGGCATAACCGATTTGGCAGTTTTTTTTGTTAATTCTTTTATACCTCTCAAAGTAAGCTTAAAATCTTGAGCCCCTTTGCCAAGCACCTTTCTATTTAAAACATCTAAATACCGATTGCCATTGTATAAATTTGGATTAGCATAAGATGGTAGTTGCGATTTAAACTGCTCAATATTAGCGGGCATCGCAAATTCTTGTTGACTGCAACAACCATGGCCGTGACCATGGCCTTGACTATGACCGTGACCATGGCCATGACCGTGACCATGGCCGTGGCCACCACAACAAACATTATAATGTTCGCAATCATTACTATGACCGTCGTGACCATGACCGTGACCGTGCTCATGACCGTGCCCGTGCCCATAAGTATTTTCGGTTGCCAATTCTTGTTGCACTATTCTATAACAAGCAAGTAGTTGTTGAGTTTCAATATATTTGTTGTAATATTCTTTTGATTTTGGCCGAAATGCAGAAAAAAAGGCACAATGCCGAGATGAAAATGTGTTTTTTGAATTTTCTGCTCGCAACTCCCAATTTTGCAAAAGAGGAATCTGTTTTTCAAAATCACTAGATATGTCGAAACCATATTTATCTTTTATCTTCTCAACCTCTTGTTTTGCTAAAAAAGTTGCAATTTCATATAAAAATTCGTTACTATCAACTATTTTATGGTCTATACTGCCAGAAAAGTTATCTTTTGGTTTGAATTTCTCTTGTGCTTTTTCAACTATATCTTTTTTTTCTTGCTCCTCAAGATTGCTTGTTGCTACAAAATTAAGCAAAGCAGAATTTAGCAAAACTTCAGAAACAGTTATTGGTTTTTCTTGCAAAGAATCGCTCTTCGTTGTGAAATACTTAATAAATTTTTTAGGTTTATCTAAACCTAGATATGAAGAAAAGCTTGGCAACAAAACATTTTTCGGATCTTGTAATTTATATTGTTGACAAAGATTTGAAATATTTTTATTCTGTTCTTTTGTTTCAGAATTTAAATATAAAACTTCTTGATATGCCTGCCTTGACAAAGTAGTGTATTTATTTTTAACTGCACTATAACCAACAAAAGTTACAGCAGAAACCGCCGATAAACCAATCAAGCCCCAACCAACAGGAGTTGTGGCAACTGCACCAGCTCCGCCAACCAAAGCAACAACTCCTAAAGTAGTAATAGTTGTAGAAAGTGCCAAATTGCCATAAAATAAACAGGTTTTTAATTTTGCTAAATTTTGTGGATTTTGCGGGGTAAATTTTTCTGCCATATAACGATAACCGCTATCTGGCAAATGAAACAGTGCCTGAATTGGTTTAGGCAAATGATGATGATGGCGATGATTTTCGTCTTGTTGTTGTGTTTCGGCAACATCGGCATAGCTTCGTAAAGACCCTTGTTGTTCTGTATAATTAATGATTGCATGAGTAAAATGATTTATCAAATACATAGGCAAAGAAGCAACGGCAGAAACACTAGAAACAATTGGAAGCACTGCAGAAAAACTAGTTCCACTTAACACCATAACCACCCTCACTCCAGAAAAAGTAACCCTAGATGATTGCCCAGCATTTGCAGGATATCGCAAAAAATTAACTGGATTAGTTATTGCATCTGTTCCTGGATAATTACCTGAAAAAGGATATTGGGGAGGAAGATGATGATGATTACAAGATTCTTCGCAAGATGAATGTGGCATATAGTAAAAATAAAGTTATAAATTGCTGTTTTTTCTTTTAAACCAAGAGGCTTTAGCATATTGAGTTTATGTTTTACAAGAGGTTAAAACCCCTTGTTTCGAAAGAAAAATATAAAACTGAAAGGATGTTTTGCTTATAAACACTCCTGTATATCAATAAAATACAGGAGTGTTTATTTTTCTAAGAAGTAAGTTTTTTAAAACTCGTAGCTAGCAAATAAAGTAGCGGTTCTTCTGTTGGCAAATTGAGAAGCTGCAATGCCAATGCCACTGCCGTCTCTTAGGGCATAAGAGCGATCAAAAACATTGTTAAGAGCCAATCTTAATTGCCACTGTTGAATTTGTTTGGTTGCAAACAAGTTAAATTGAGTGTGGCTAGGCATTTTTTGAGTATTCGCCTCGCCCCTTCTTAACCCGCTACCAAACAACACATCGCCACCAAGCCTAGTTTTGATTGCAACAAAATTATAGGCAGAGCCAGCCGAAGCAGTGATTCTTTGGTCGTGATCTGGCCTGATACCTTTTTGAGTATAAGCAATTTCGGCTGTTTCATGCAAATATTGTGCCGAATTTAAGTTGTAAGCATGCGATTGCTGCCAAGCCAAATTAACATAATTTTGCCAAGTTTTGGTTTGATAATTAGTAGTAAATTCTAAACCATAACTTTTTGCTTTGGCATAATTGAAAGGCTGAAAAATTAAAGCATTGCCAAACTGCCCTTCGTCTAGCATATTTTTGATGTCTTTATAGTAGGCACCTGCCCCAAAATTGAGATTTTGATTGGCTTTATAAACCAAACCAACATCGTAATAATCGGTTCTTTCGCTTTTGATTTTGCCGTTTTGCAAGTTTTCAAAAGCATTGCTAGTGTCAACAAAATCGCCAGCATTAACAGCGGTTGCCAACTCTGCCTTGGGGGCGGTTAAATATTTAGCATAACCTGCATGCAATTTGGTTTGCTCGTTTAACTGATAAACAGCACCAAATCTTGGGCTAAACTGCCGATCTTTTACCACTCCTTGCACCTGATCGAATCTGCCACCAAAATTTAATTTTAAATCTTGCTTTAACTCATATTCGTTTTGGGCATAAAAACTAGCTAAATTCGTGTTTTTATGATTTTTTCTTGCAATTAAATTGGCAACATCAGAGGTTTGATTACCATCTTCATCGGTTAGCACAACCCAGTTTTTTTCATTATTAGAAATTCTAGTGTTGTTAAAATAAACACCTGCACGTAAAGTGTTTTTATCGTCAATTTTCAAGCCAACATCGCCTTGCAAACCACTTGCCAAACTAGATTTAGTAATGTCAGAAGCTGCACCACTAAACATAATGTCTTGAACTTTGTCGCCTCTAAATTTTAAGCCGCTATGCCTGCTAAATAGCGATACTTGATAATTTAAGCTAGAATTAACAGCCTCTTGCAAAGCCAACACAACAAATTTATTGTTTTCGTATTGATTTTGCCTTGCTTGCGAAGAATCGGCAATTTGACCTTGCAAATTAAATGACTGTTGCAAATTTGCAGAAGTCGGAATTTGAAAGCGATTGCTAGCATTGGCAGCAATAACACTAAGTTTTTTGGTGTCGCTTAACAAATAAGAAGAATAAAGAAAAAATTTATCTTGCTTGGTGTCGTTGTTGATAGATTTTTTTGCCGAAGTTGGCGATTCTATGCCACGATTATTTTGCAAATAAGAGCCACTTACAAAATAATTTAACTTGTCGTTGGTGCCACTAAATTGCTGATTAAAACCCAAGTTTTCATTTGAACCAACTTGTGTTTCAGAGTATCCGCCAAAAGCATTTTTGCTCTGATTTTTGGTTTTAATTTCCACCACCCCGGCAGTTCGATAGCCATATTGAGCTGGCAATGCCCCAGTGTGCAAATCGATAGTTTCGGCAAATCTGGCATCGAGAGTTGCGCCAAAACCATTTATGCCCTCTGGAATTATCACATCGTTGATGCGATATTGTAAATTGCTATGATCGCCCCTGATATGTAGTTGCGAGTAAGAATCTTGAGTTACACCTTTTGCCCTCAACAACACCGAAGCTAGGTTTGATGCCTGCCCCTGCGGTAAATTATCAATATCTTGCTGGCTAAAACTAGTAGAGCTGCTACCAGTTTTTGGCGAAAGATCGGATCTTGCCTTGCTGAGCCTGCTTGACACAACTTGATATTGCAAAGTTTCTGGTTGATTAGCATTGCTTGCCATCGCTGAAAAAGCAAATAAGCTAAAGCATAAAATAGTAGAAATAATTTTCATTTGTTTGGTAATTAATTTTTTAAAAATAATCTAAATTCTCCTTGTTTGTAGAGGGAGAGTTGTGCCATTTCCATAAATAAATATCACGATTCGATCTAAATTTCCCGCACTCAAAGAAGGGGGCATTTACTTTTCTCGATCTCATCGCCCTCCCCTCGAGGGAGGGCAAGAGCTACGAAGTAGCTCTGGGAGGGGGCAAATTATATTATCAACAAAATTATAATTTGAGTTTGTGATATGATTTTTTGACCCCCCACCAAAATTGCTATGCAATTTTTACTCCCCCGTAAAGCGGGGGAGTGATTTAGATCGAAGGTAGAAATGGTATTATACCAAACAGGGCGGGCCGGTTTTAAAAAAATTACAGACAACAGAAGTGAAAGAGAAAAAATGTTTTTTATCAATAAAAAAGCATAAAACAAAAGCAAGAAAAGTGGCAAAAAAACAAAAGGTGGCAAAAATTTTATTTTGTTGCCAAAAGCTACACAACAAACAAAAATGTAAATGTTGAG
>Ga0214919_10004363_pt1 | contig 20739 bp, 21 predicted proteins | sample LL1503_MetaG_FD_177994 | JGI IMG/M metagenome (GOLD analysis project Ga0214919, IMG submission 177994) | Freshwater microbial communities from Lake Lanier, Atlanta, Georgia, United States - LL-1503 | ecosystem: Environmental > Aquatic > Freshwater > Lake | place: USA: Georgia | collected... | reverse complement strand
CACACCAACGTACCGGCGGTTGGCATCAACGTCTACTCCTTCGCCCTCAAGCCGGAGGACCACCAGCCCTCAGGCTCATGCAACTTCTCCCGTATCGACAATGCCACGCTCCACCTTACGCTGACGAACAACACGGTCTCATCCGTCTACTCAGCCAAGGTCCGCGTCTACGCCGTGAACTACAACGTTCTCCGCGTAATGAGTGGAATGGGTGGCCTTGCCTACTCTAACTAATCATAATGCCTGGCGATTGGCTACTACAATTTATCTTTTGGAGATTTTAATTAATCCCTGGAAGTAAAAATTGACATATAATATATGAATCCATCAGATGAATTCATACATTGTGCGATGAATAAGGAAGCAAAAGAGGCATGTAAAGCAACGATTAAATCACAAAATGGTGAAGAGAAAAGATGTTGGCGTCCAGCAAAAGAAAACGGATACTGCGGGAAGCATACAACAACAGCCGAAATACAAGATGCGATAGAAAAAGGATTGATTAAATGTAAAACATACAGATGTACGACTATGATTGATAAAAGTAGCATCGTTTGTCCGGAATGTTTAGAAAGGAAGGAGGAAGAAAAGAAGAAACATCCACGTTGTGCGGCTCTTATAGAACAACATAAAAATAAGGGAAAACAGTGTTCTCAAGCAGCAGTAGAAGATGGATTCTGTGGAAAACATAGTAAACGGGGTAAATTAGCAGAAGTTGCAAAGAGTATGAATAGACGAATTTGCGACGACGGTAAAAGATCTTGTAAAAATTTTACCGAAGATCAAAAACTACACTGTAATGAATGTTTAAAAAAATCTAGACTTGAAGATAATATTAGACACACAGCAAGAAAAGAAAAACCAGATACCTGTTATGGTTGTGGTAAGAGTCCTTTTATAAAAGCAAAAGGTGTGTTGGGTGAATTACAGCAATGCGAAGAATGTTATGAGAAAATGCTTGAAGTGGAACTAAATAGAAAGAAGAGAGAACGTAATTATAATGCTGAGCGTACAAAATATATAGAAACTACCTTTAATGCTAAAAAGACTAATGCAATTGGAAGAAATATGGCATTTCATATTTCATTTGACTTCTTTAAAGAATTAGTTAATAAACAATGTATTTACTGCGGTGAGAAAAAGGAAAATGAAATTAATGGAATTGACCGCGTTGATTCAACACAAGGATATATTGAGAGTAATTGCGTTCCCTGCTGTAGCACTTGTAATTTTATGAAAGGTGAATTAATTCAGCAGTCATTCTTAAATCAAATTAAAAAAATCTACAAATATCGGATTGAAAATAATACAGAGTTTATCACTGATACAGTAGACGTAATAAATAACAAAACGCGTTATTATACAAATGAAATAGCAGACTTAATTCTTGCTGGAAACCAAGAAGAATATATAGAGTGGTGTATTAATCAAAAACGTTCTGCTAATTATATTGCAACAATTAGAAGTCTAGCAAAAGTAAAACAAAGTAAACTATTCATAATTCAAGAATTAAGAAAAGCAGCTAAAACAGCAACAAAAGCAGAAAATTTAGATTTACAAAACAGAAAAAGAATTGGTATCAAAGAATTAGTCAATATGCTAGACCAAGGAAGATATAAAGAGGTTATAATGATTCAAGAAAACTTACATGGTAAAGTACCTGAGTTTGAGGCTGATATTTTAGAATTATTGACTAAATGGAACAATTTATCAAAAGAAGAAAAAGAAAAACAACTTATCCGAATTCGGGTAAAATATCAAAATCTAAGAAATAGGGATAAAGAATCTATTACGCTTTACTTATAGATATCATTGTATATAGTAGAATAGGAATGCCTAGAAATACGAAACCTATGAAAGACCTTATTGTGCCTAAACCAACTCCTCTAGCTCAGCCCCAGCCCCAAAAACCTACACTAGCATCATCTGTCATTGAAGGCATGGCATTCGGCGGGGGAAGCGGCTTAGCTCATGCTTTCATCGGCCGGCTTTTTAGCAATAATCAATCCAAAGCAGAAGATAAGAAAACTCAGTACACACATTGCTTAGAAATCACAAAAAACAATTATGAAGCCTGTGAACATTTACAAATGTAAAGTAGATGGGTATATTCAATAATCCAACTAAACCGTCAAAAATCAAAGCAGGATATGGAACTGCGAAAAAAGCCCGGAACACTATCCGACGTTTGAGAAAAGAAACGCGGAAGCAGCAACAGCAAACTGCTAGAACCATGTTTTATAGAGCAAAGTACCACAAATATCAGACGCCCGGTATGCGAAATGCCATGAAAGTCTACGGCGATTTTTTAAAAAGTACTAAATAGAAAATGCTCCGGTCAATTGTCTCTTTTTTGGCTGTTACATTAGCGACAGCGGAATATGGCTGCTCTAGTTTTGCACAATTAACGCACACCGCATCTGGCTGCCCTGCGAATCAAGGCAACCCTGACTGTAGTTTTATTCAAGCAAATGCCCAGCAGTTCTGCTCAACTGCTGCTTCAAGTTGGGAAATTATCAATGGCCCCAATTGTAATTTACGTGGAGCATCATATGGATGTATTTTTGCTTCTGGTTTGTACTCAACAACAGACCAGTTCTGCTGTCCTCTGATTGTAGTTGGAGCTGTGCCAACGGAGTCTGCTACCGCAACTTCATCAGCAACTACTTCCTCCTCCACGACAGCAACCGCAACTGCTACGGCTACAGCATCTTCATCTAGTTCAGCTTCTGCAACCGCAACTGCTACAGCATCTTCATCCAGTTCAGCTTCTGCTTCTGTGTCTGCTTCTGTGTCTGTCCAAGCAACACCCAGTGCAGCGGCTTCTTTGACATCGCTTCCAACACAAACAGCCTCAAGTTCAGCCACAGCAACAGCAACAGCGACTAGCACTGGAACTTTCACTGCTCTTCCTTCAACCAATATAACCATAATCTACGTTAAAACTACGGAGCCAATTAGCAAGGGTGTAGGAGCAGCAATCGGACTTTCCGCTATCTTTGGATTTGTAATCCTCTGCGGATGCTGTGGCTTCTTTTTCAGACGGAGACCCATCCCCGAGAATTTGATTATTAGACAAGTATCTATTGTAGAGCAAAAGGAAAGACGCAAATCAGTTATTGAGAGGGAAGAAAAGGAAAGACGCAAATCTATAGAGGGCAAGGAAAGACGCAAGTCAACGCATGACCTAGCAGCAATCATTATAAATAAGAAGTAAATCGATGTCAATAGTCAAAAGAAATCTACCATAGTGGAAGAGTTCTTTGTTTATTGTGATTTATAGGTATTACTGATAGCATTCTATCTTTTTTCTCTCTTATTAACTGATTTCTCTTAATCCATCAACACCAATGGCACAAAAATTATTTACACAAGAAGTATATCTATTTTTTCCTATATTACTTCCTGAAGTCCATTTATCAATACAATCTGCATTAACAGCACAACTGCCTCCTAAAGGAACTGAATGGTCATTTTTTGGTAGAGGATTAGGCCAACCAGGAATATTTGGCGTACCACTTTTTGCATTAAATCTATTATCATACGTTTTTCCTTCTGTATTTGGTATTAGACCATCCTGGCTATACAAGGTATTATCATTATAATAATAAGACAATTTTAAACAAGCACCAGGTAAAGGTTGTTTTCCGGTATATGTGCCTGTTCCATTAGAACTAGTATAATATGTAAGATTTGGTAAAGCGTTAATAGTTCCGTATGTATCATCGCTTACTACGTAACCTCCAGAATTTACAATTGTAGGTTTTCCTAAATCTCTAGTTGGTGTAGATGTTGCCGTCATACATACATCATAATTCTTACTAACATTAAATTTACAAACATCCTTACCATTTTCATATTCCCATACTCGTGCTGCCAACGCTGGATATAACGCACCTTGTAGAACAAAACAATCTTTTACACATCTGACTGTACTTGTTGTGCTTCTATTTGTATATCCACTTGCACAAACGCAGGCTGTACCATTAGCATTAGGTACTGAATTTGCCGGGCAAGCTTCACATATAGGTACTGCGGTAGTTCCTTTATTTAAATAACCCGTATTACACACACATGCTGTTTTAGCAGTATTAATTGTTGAATTTGCAGGACAAGTACATGTTGGTATATTGACATTTGTTCCAGTATTTACATAAGGAGCAGTACATGTACATCCAGTACTGGTTGAATTTAATGTTGAGTTAGCAGGACATGTGGTACATGTAGTTGATCCAGTTGTAGTAAATTGATTAGCAGCACATTTAGCACATATAGGTGCAGTAGATGTTCCTCCTGTTTTTATAGAGGAACTGTCACACACACAGTTAGAACCTGAAATTACAGAATTTGCGGGGCAAGTGGCACAAACAGGTGCTACAGAAGTACCGCCATTATTAACGTAATTTGAATTACATGAACAAGTGGCACCAGTAGCTGTTGAAGCAAATGTTGAATTTGAAGGACATGCAGAACACACAGGAACAGTTGCGTCTCCGCCAACTGGAACAAAATTATTATTACAAGTACAGACACTACTACCAGTAACTTGGGTTGAATTAGTGTTACATGCTACACACTTAGGATTTGTGCTCGTTCCTCCAGCAGTTAAATTATTTAGTAAGCCAGTATTACAAGTACAAGTACTAGTTGAACCTAAACCAGCACCAACTGAATTTGCGGGACAGGCAACGCAAACAGGTACTGCTTCAGTTCCAGTATTTCTAAATCCAGTAGCACATACACATTTATTATTCAAAATAACTTGATTTGTGGGACAAGCTTCGCAAGTAGGATTTGTAGTACTATCTGTACCAATATTTTTATTTAAATAACCTGTATTACAACTACATGTATTACCTGAAGCCTTAGAATTAGCAGGACAGGCTTGACATGTAGGATTGGTAGTACTTGTGCTGGTATTTATAAAACCAGAATTACATACACACGTATTTCCAGTTTGTGTAGAATTTGTGGGACAAGCACTGCAGACAGGGGCTGCAGCAGTGCCCGTATTTATGCTTCCAGAGGCACAAGACGCGGGTACATCAGTTTTTTTAACACACCAATTTGTTGGTAATGTTCCTGTTGTAGGTGAAAATGTATATCCATCAGAACATATATACGAACCTTCAAATCCTTCTATTAAAAATGTAGTTACTATAAAATAGCTAGCAACAAAAATTGCGATTACTAGCAGAAATAGTAATAAATTTTCTGCTGGAAATTTTAAATTTAACTTAATATTTTTAATTAGACTACTCATCTATACCTATATTAATTGTAGATTTTGTATTAAATACAAGTAGCATTAACACCAATACCAGAACCTTTTTTTCCAGTAGGACATGCTACACAATTAGGTGCTGTAGCTGTCCCTGTATTTTTATAAGTTGTTGGGCATACGCAAGATGTACCTAGTGAATCTGGTGCTGAATTATTTGTACATAGAACACAGTTTGGTGCGACTCCTGTTCCAGTATTTTTATAATTTGTTGGGCATACACAAATAGCAGTTGAACCAATACCAGAACCTACTGAATTATTTGTACACAGAACACAGTTTGGTGCGACTCCTGTTCCAGTATTTTTATAACCTGTTGAACATACGCAAGATGTACCTAGTGAATCTGGTACTGAATTATTTGTACACAGAACACAGTTAGGGTTATCTGTTGTTCCGGTATTTTTATAACCTGTTGGGCATACGCAAGATGTACCTAAAGAATTCGGTGCTGAACCACCTGTACACAGAACACAATTAGGTGCTGAAGCTGTCCCTGTATTTTTATGAGTTGTTGGGCATACACATATATTTGCTGCTCCGCTACCATAAGTATCTGTAAATTTAGAAGGCGAATTTGTTGTTGAATTACCAGAACATTGTGTACATATCGGTGCATTCAATGTACCTGTATTTTTATATCCAGATTTACAAATACAACGACTACTTGAGCCTTCTGTAAATTTATACATATTATCAGGACAATCGCAATTTAGGACATCTGCAGTGCCTTTATTTATAAATGTATCCTGACAAGCATGTTTGGAAGTAGATGCATTATACCATGAGTTAGGTGGATTAGTACACTGTGGTACAATAGATGTATTATTAACACCAGTTGGTAAAAGTGGTACGTATGTAGAATTACATACGCATTTTAAACCTAACTTACTTGAATTATTGCGACACATACTACAGATAGGAGATTCAGTAGTTCCTCCATCATTCACATAATCAGTATTGCAAATACATGAACTACCAGAAGAATATGAATTTAAAGGGCATGCCGCACAGATAGGGTCACCAGAACTATTTTTTGTACCCGTATCTCTATAACCAGCACGACATATACATGAAGCATTGGAAGTACTGCTTGGCTGTGTATAATCATTACAAGATACACAATTAGGACTATCAATTGTGCCTGTATTTTTAATCATGTATTTTCCATCGATATTGGACCCGTTAGAATATACTGGACATTTACATGATTTACCATCACTTGATGTTATAGAACCATTTGTACATTGAACACAATTAGGTACAGCTGCTGTTCCTGTATTTTTATAACCTATTGGGCATACACATGTATTCGTAGTTGACTTTACTGAACTCGTCGGGCACTTTTGACATATTGGTGCTGTTACTGTTCCTCCTGTTTTTATTGATGTGCTATCGCATTCACATGTAGTCCCAGATAATGTTGAATTAGCAGGGCAGACTAAACAATTAATAGCTGTTGCTGTTCCAATATTTGGAAATCCAGGGTTACAAACACAAGCAGTGCCGCCAGTATTAGGAGATGAATTAGCAGGACAGGCTGTACATGTTGTGCCACCATCTGTTCCAGTTTTTAGATTTCCAGTGCCACAAGTAGGTGCTAATTTTGAAGTTGCTTGACATATATAGGTGGATACTCCTCCAATTGTTTTGGGTAGAAGTTCTTGACCAGCCGGACATGTGTAGGAAGTAACATCAAAACCCTCAGTAATTAAAGTTACAATAAAATAACCAGCAACTAGGATTGCTACAGCCAGCAGAAAAAGTAATAATTTTTCTTCCGGAAGTTTAATCTTAAACTTAATCCCTTCTAACAGATTTATCATCTGTATCTATTATTGTTCATAGAATATATTAAACACACGTTGCAGTGGCACCCAAACCAGAACCCATCATTCCAGATGGACATGGTACGCAATTAACTCCAAGTCCAGTGGTTCCTATATTTTTAGCATTTGATGGACATTAAATGGGAGGAGTAAATGTATACGTACCAATAGTATAACTAGCATCACTTGCTAAGGAAAGACGCAAATCAGCTATTGAGAGAGAAGAAAAGGAAAGGCGTAAATCAACCATAGAAGAGGGAAAGGAAAGACGCAAGTCAACGCACGATCTAGCAGCAGTAATTATAAATAAAAAGTAAAAATTGATTTATTAAACTAGTCATAAATAAAATAATGGCAACCATTGAATACGGTGGTGTAACTTACAAACAAGTAAGGCACGCAGTCTTATGCAAGAAATGTAAGGATACAATTGAAAGTACATATCGGCATGATTTCAAATACTGTTCATGCGGAGCTGTCGGAATTGACGGAGGAATAGAAGCAGGAAATCACATTCTAGGAAACTTAGAGGATATTGAAAACCGAAGTGTCTATAAAGCAATCATAGGCACTAAGACTATTTGGCTTCCCGAAGGTATTGCTGAAAAATTGACCCACCAGCAGAGCCAGATGAAAGCCAAGGAAAATGCCTCCACGCCGTCGTAATCGCTATGAATTTGAGAACCCGGATGAAATGCCGAGTGGAATGCCGCTTCCAGCGGTAAATGCGAATGTCTTCAATCCACCTGTAATTCAGCATATTGACAACCAGAATAATCGTATGCTGGAAGAAGCACTCAAGGCCAGCCTAGAAGGATACGGTCTCCAAGAGGCCAAGGAGGAAAGCCAGCAGACAGCAGGGGATGAGCTCTACCATCAGGTGCTAGAGCAGATTCCTTATCTTAAGCCCGCAGCCAGACAGACACTTCATCTCATCACTGGCCTAGATGATATCATCAGTCATGAAAAGAATCAATCTAGTCCTTCTAATGTAGTAGAGGTCCAGCGTATCCAGCAGACTCTACAGAAGGCTCTTGATACTGGCGAAACCCCTCCAGCAGAGGACACGGATGCTGCATTTTCATTCATCGTGGGATATGATATGGAAACGATTAAGGGGGCGGTCTATCCCCGTCTAGAGTCTGAGATTCTACGTCTGCAGGTAGAAGAAGCAGAAGCAGAAGCCGAGGAAGAGAACCAGCAGATTCGACGGGCACTTGAAGATTCAATCATTGAGGAAGCCCTCAATAAGGCAAAACAGGAGGCGGATGAAGCAGAACAGAAAGCCAACGCCGAAAAGACAACTGGGGGTTACAATCCTCAGACACCCGCTGAACGCCGAGCAGCCCGGCTAGCAGCCCTCGACCGTCTTGAAGCTGCATCTAAAGCAGCCAAAAATCCGCCGGCCACTGGAGAAATTTAGTATAATCTACATTGATTGTTTCCATTAGCGAAACATCTTTACGTTTGAAAATAGCTGAACCCCGCCCATCCTCAAATTTCCGAATGAGGTCATATTTGCTAGAAGTCGTCAATTCAGCAAACGCTCCTCTATTTTTACAGAGATTCACATCCACTAAGAACCACATCTTAGGAGTTGTTTCTTTCAAAGCAGAGAAATCGCCTATGCTAGAAAAGTCGCCGCCATCCAGCACAATCACATCAAAACGCTCAGCCAAAGAAATATAGGGAGCTTTGAGCCATAAATGATGTTCACGGTCATACATCAAATCATAGATAGGACGAATCGCACCGGGATTAGGAAATTCCTCCAAATCCTGTCGTAGTAAGAACTCCGTTTTATTGAGCCGGCCCCACAGAAATTGGGCAAATGAAGTGTTTTGCCATTTCCGATTATTAATATACTGAAAGCGGGCTTTGTGAATTGCCGGTTCATTAATATCAAGTGAATAGAGACGAGCATTCTGCTCAGAACGTTGAAGAATACCATTCATTAAAGCACGTGTTGTTCCAACTCCGCTACCAGTTCCAACTTCTAAAAAAACTTTAAAGTCAGGGTTCGCACCTGCTAGAATCAAAAAAGTAAAAAGTTCGTGATTTTCGGCAAAATCACCCATTATCTTTTAGACCCATTTTTTAAGCAAAAATTAAACTAGTAGACTTTCCGGTTTAATATATTGAAGTACAGAGGAGGATTTATTATCACGAATCCAAACAAGAAGTTCATCCCGAGGGACATTATCCCGCAAGTAGTTGTCGTACCATGGCAGATGTTTCGCAATAAATGGTCCGCCTACCCTCAAATTCCGTTCAGCATCATAATTAAGATTTACAAGACAAAATGTAGTGTCAGTTGGTGCAATGTAGAGTGTATAATCCGGATCAGCTATCATATTTTCGTAATAGCGTGATTCAATTCCGTGAACAAGTTTACCGTAGGATCCAGCAATAAATTTCTCAGGTTCCGAGATATCCAGTGCAAGTCCCGTTTTCCGAACTTGATAGCGATTTGATATTTCCAGAAGATGCTCAGCCACATTTGGTGGCATCTCAGGATTTAATTCTAAATCAGGGTCGCTTAGTATGTAGACTCTAGGCAGCATATGAGACATTTTTGTATAAACCTCATGCCCATAATTCTCTGACAATAAATGAATTGTAATACGGTCTTTTAATTCAGTCTTAAGTATATGGTAATAATCCAGCAGTGGTTGATATGAACTATGATTATCTAAAATTATTATGGGATTAGGTAAAATACGAATCTGGTCAACAAATCGGCGGACAAAGAAAAGATTATTCCACGCAATAATACAGATTGGAATTTGCTGAGGTAAATAATTCATTAAAATTTAATACTACAGGATAAATGAATTCAGGTTCTAAAACGCAGGCTGATGCTATATTTGTAATTCTACGCTGCTTACGCGAAGAAAAAGATAAGGAACTTTGGAGGCGATGCTACACGTCAATTCGGTATTTCTATGATATGGCAAAAATTATTATTATTGATGATAATTCTCGTTTAACGGATGAGTATGACATGCGGGTAGAAGAAACAACAATAATTAAGAGTGATTTTGCTGGAGCCGCCGAAGTTCTTCCCTTTTATTATTTTTTAAAATATCATTGGGCAGATCGCATGATTATTTTGCACGATTCTATGTTTATTAAGCGTCTTTTTACAGCGGATGAACTTGCCGGAAAAATTAAGTTTTTCTGGCATTTTGACCGCCACGAATATGATGATAATCCAAAAATCGACAAAGTCATAGAGTTTATTCCATATTCTTCTGAACTAATATCCTTGCGTAAGTCCACAAGCGAATGGAATGGCTGTTTTGGTCTAGCAATGATAATTGATTGGACTATAATCAAAGAGTTGGATGACAAATACGGAATAGCTTCTTTATTGGTTCATCATATTAAGACACGTGATGATCGGATGGCATATGAGCGTATTTTCGGATTAGTTGTATTCAAAGAACAATTAGTTACAAAAACAAACTGTTCTATGTTCGGAAGTATACATAACTATGCGGGTTCCTGGCAGGCGGATTTTGAATGGCAAATGACAAATCAACATCTTTATCCATATGCTGTGATGAAGACATGGTCCGGTCGTTAAAGATGAATCATATATTGAGGATTTGACTGTAAGAAACTAATAACTAGAACAATAAAAAATACGTATATTAAAAACTCAACATGACGGTGTTTTCCTGCTAGAATCCGAATTATAATATCGGTAATACCCCAGATGGCTATCCACCAGATTTGAACAAGTGTTACTGCAAATAAGAATACATATAATTTAGTATCCATCTATCTTGTGCCCAGTTTTTTCCTGCTGGTCACAAAAATTTGACGCCGGAATTTGCTTATAAGATAAGCATATTCTGTTCAGATGGCTTCCTCTTCTACTACTGAGATTCCTGCGTCGTTCTCCATGTCAATCATTCGCAATAAGTCGGATACGACTTCAAAGACGGATGATGTAATTTCCGTTCGTCGCGACGGTCAGTATTTTACGCTTCGCTACAAGGACAAGAATCAGGGTGTCAATCAGAGTGTCTCTATGACTGCGGGCGATGTCTACAAGTATCTTAAGAACACGCTAACTCTTCTAGCGAATGACGATGAGCCGTTTAGTCATGTACAGTTCAACTTTCCTGCAACGCCTTCTGTTATGTACAAGATGGAGAATCTTGTCTGCGTGACGGATGTGCTTCTTGAGCAGTTTGACATGCTGCTATCTAACTGGCCGATTAATGTTTAGAACGCTTTCTAGTTTTACGTCCCTGTTTTCTTTCTTTTCTATCTTTTTTAGTTTTTTGTGGCAAAGGTTTATTAACTTGAACAGTGGGGTTTCGTGCTTGAGCAGCAACAACTCGGGCTGCGGCTAAGGCTGCTTCTCTATCCCTTTGTGTTTGAGGGGGCGGCAATGGTTGCTTAAGAGGAGTGCCAGCTAAAGTAGCGGCTAAGCCAGCAGCAACAGCTCTTTCACCTGCTGAACTAGGAGCAACACGAGACCATCCATTTACAGCAGCATTTACAGCGGGAGCAGGAAGAGCAGCAGGAGCAGGAGCAGGTTCACTTGTACCATCGTCAGCAACTATATAAGGCCCAGTTCCTTCCCGAACATAGAAGAAAATATAAGGATTCGCATGTACCAGTGATCCATCAGCAGGTAGCTCGGCCGGTAAATTAATAACAGTTGCTGTTGGTGGAGCATCATCAATATGATACCACATTCCATTACGCAAAACTAATGCTGTATAATGCCCCGCATCAATTGTTTCGCCATGATGGCATACAATGGCATGTAATCTATATACAGTTGAACCAGCATTTGTAGGTTGCCAATCCGGCTGATGATATGTCCGAATATCAAATTCAGGAACAATAGGAATAGGAAGAGCATATTTTCCCTCAAATCCGAATATTCCAGCACGTAAAATAAGTGTATCTGGAAGATGTCTAAAGACCTTCACTTCATCCGCATCATTAATAAAAGCATTCAGTCCACAATTGTTATCTTCATTGGTAGGAGGTGAAATAGGCGGAACAGCAACTTCTATTAGACTTTCCATCGTACGATTCTCTGCTAGTGCTGGACCTATAACACCAGCAGGCATCGCCGTAGTTACACGGAAAAAGCCAAAAAGTGGTCGTAGCATAAAATGACCATCAGGTTCATTGCGTGTTCTAACTCCTTTTTTAGGCCCAATATTCTGTTTTGTTAAAAGTTCAAAAAGAAGAGTTCTAAATGTATCCGCATCACTTTGCATTAGTGGCCATAAACGTTCTCCGCCATCTGCTTGTCCTAATGCTTCCGACCTTACTTTTGTATATTCAAACATCCGAGTATAAAACACCGCTTGCTTTGTAAGAAGTGTAACCTGAGCCTGACCGGGTGCAGCCGCTCCCGCACGCATTGCTTCCAATAATTCTTGAAATGCTTCTGCTACTTGAGCTCCTTTTACTTCAAAAGGGTCATTCTCATTAAATTCTATTAGTGGCCATGTTTCGGCTCCCACAAATCCCGGTAGGGAAGCAATGCTTTGTAAAACAGAATTCATATAACACGTCGTTTCAGGATTTGTATTTTGCAAGAGAGTAACAGGTACTTCATGAGGCATCGTGCCATGTGATAAGAGAGTATCGCGAATTAAATTCACAATATTCTGGCCTCGACCAAATTCTGTTTGAATATCGCGGTAATGAACACCCTTTTTCTTCCCTAAAACTTTGGCCTCTTTTGCTTGAGCTCCTTGTAGTAATTTTAGTTCTTTCTTCTGTTCTAATAATTTTTGCTTTTCTTCAGCAAATTTCCGTTCTCTTGCTTTTGCTTCAACAACTGCTTTTTGTAAAGCAGCAGGTTTATGGACTTCTCCAAATAATTTGCCAAGTCCTTCGGCCATCCCTACATAATTCATAGGAGATTATCTCTGAATTTAAAACACATGCGGTTGTATACTTTAATGCCTTCATATAGGACAGTTAAAACTATCGTATCTCTTTTTACATCATTATCAGCACTAACATTAGCACATTTTGAGTATTATCAGGCAGTACCCGTACTTGTTGGAACATATTTAGTCGGTGACCTAGTTTTTGTAGATGAATGGGATATGCAGCTCCACCATTCTATTATCCTTCTTTTCCTAACATCAACATGTACTCTAAGCCCGCGTGACTATCTGCTAGAAACCCACGCAATCATAAATCTTGAAATAAGTACAGTGTTTTTGGCACTCAACCATTTAATGCAGGAAAGTAGGCCACCCTTTTTTTATAAGGTGAATCAATACATCTTTCTAGCAACATTTACTAAATATCGCATATGGGATTATTATTGGGTCTTTATCTATCGTGAATCATTTCCTAGCCTACCAGCAGTTGCCGCCCTAAATGGACTATTTGCCTTGAATATATATTGGTTTTGGCAGATTTGTAGGAAAGTCGCTAAAAGCCTTCGTACTTTGGCCCCAGCACATAGAGCCCAGAAGACCGAGGTATTAGACCCATGCTTTTCAGGGACGAACGCATCGTGAAACCAATACGTTTGCCTTTCTGAAAATTTCGCTTCGCCTTTAGCGTCTTTGCAATCGTTTTAAAAGGAGAGCGACGCACCCTGTTTGCTTTAATAGTGAAAGGTTTTGTGCTACCCATTCTACTTCACGCTTTCATTTCTTGAATTTGAAATTCAGGGAATGAATATTGTAAAATCCGACTAAACGTTTAGTTGGGGATGATGGCGCGAGCCCAAGCAACGCGGAGAGCCGTGCCCGCAACCGCCGCCGGTGAGAGCTCGATGTAGAACGTGCCGCCAGCCAGCAACTTGTTGGAGCTGCCCGCCGTGTTGAGTACACCGTCCGTGTTGGAGTTGCCAGAGTTCGTGCTGGCATAGTCCATTGACGCGGCGCTGACCAACTGAACCTTGCGGAGGACACGGTACTTCGTGGTACCGGCCGTGTTTACGACACCCGTGTTGATGGGGACGCGGAGCGTCTTGCCCATGTCGCGAACGAGGCACTGGCCAACCGTCATGCCATCCGTGACTGCACCGCCTGAGATGACCGCACCCGTGGCATCATACGTGTCCGCAGAACCGGCTGAGCCGAGGGTCGCGATATTTACATAGTACTGGCTTCCACGTTCCGTATTAGCAACACCACGAGTAGCAGATGACATTTATATTCTGGGGAAAGAAAATAATTTTACTTCCCAATGATATTTTTTAGGTTGGTCCAGAAGAACGCAGGTCCAGAGTTTAATTAGGGCAAGATGTGCGGACCCACGGCATGCGGACCGCCGTGCCAGCCGCACGAGCAGGGGAGATTTCAATGTAAAAGCAGCCACCCGCTAGCAACTTGTTTGTCGCACCTGATGAATTGATTACGCCATCCGTGTTGGAGTTGCCAGAGTTGGTGCTGGCATAGTCCATTGACGCAGCATCAACAAACTGAACCTTGCGGAGAACGCGGTACTTAGTCTGGCCAGAAACAGTTGAGGAGAGCGTATTGTTGGGAACACGGAGCGTCTTGCCCATGTCGCGAACCAAGCAGAGACCTACGGCCAATGAGTTTGTCGTACCGCCCGACGCCAATGCAGTACCGTTTGCATCAAAGCAATCAGCATAGGTGATCGTGTCAGCATTGACAAAGAACTGGGTGCCACGCTCGATATTGGCAACTTCACGTAAAACGGACGTCATTTATATTCTGGAGAAAGAAAAAAATCCCCGGTAATTTAGGATGGCCTCAGAAGAACGCGCTGGAATTATTCTATATGACGCCACCCAGTCCAGAATCCTTCTCGTCCAGAGCCGTTTTACTGGAAAGTGGGGATTTACAAAGGGCCATGCTGAGACATGGGATATTAATCCTCTTGAAACAGCAATGCGTGAACTCAAAGAAGAAGCCGGTTATTTGGAGATTATCCATTATAAAATCACTGAGGGGCCGATTCTTCTTCGCTGCAGACCTTACTGGAAAGCCGTTTTACGCACCGATGAAACACCCACGCTAAATCGTGCTGAACAATCCGGTATTGGCTGGTTCAGACTCAAGGAGATTCCGCGGCTCAGGCTGAACGAAGATGTCCGACTTTACTTGGCCATCAGTGGAACATAAATCCAGGAGATTTGAAACGCGTTTTAATACTAGAATCCCATTTAATGGAATCGGACTCTAGAATTTCGGTTTTGTCAACTGACATCTATAATTTACGAGTCTTTCTGTAGCGTCGGTGACTTCTACGACGACTACGACTATTAGGATATCCCGGTTTTCTTTTTAACATTTTTTCATAATTCTTATCGAGATTTGCTTGTTCTTTGCGAATACCTAATTGTCTTAATGCCTGCTGAAGTAGATCTTGAGATTCACGCAAATAGTAAATACTCCTAAGTATGTTTTTTTCATTTTCATCTAAATAAGGTTTATCATTTGAATCTTTTATTCTTACAAAATGTACAAATTTAGCTAATACGTCTTGTTCCTTAGGTGTATATACTTTTTCAGGTATTGCGATTGAAGGTGAAACAGGTGATGTGGAACGTTCTCCTGTATTTGACACAAATACTGGAGCATCAATATGGGCTAATCCTCCATCTCTAACAGCACCAGCATCTACATTTTTACCTCAAAAAAGTGCATTTTCAAAATTAAAATCACCCATCCCTATTTTAAACCAGCGGATTTATGCGAGATTCGGGCCTTACATAAGCCAACCCCAAGAAGTCAAAAATATCCTTCTCAGAATTCATTGCTGGAGGCACTGGAATCCCGTCACGCATCTTTTTAAGACCGTGTTCAGAAAGCGAATAACCTTTTGATAAAGCATGCCGACGCATACTAACATTGAATACATCTGACCCAGTGAAGTACAGAATCGTATACCAGTACTCTTCCGGCTTACAGAGCAGTAAGTCCACATGGCGATGTGTCTGATGCCGCGGTAATTTACAAACACCCATAAACTTGTGTTCACCACGAGCAAATTCACCGCGGAGATAGCCCTCATCGACCAGTAAATCTATGAACTGCTGGAAGTGCGAAGCAGCAACCAATTCACTTAAATGAGGGCTAGTTATCATAACATCAAAATCTCCTGAAGTTGGCAGACCCCTACGGTAAGACCCAACAACAACCATTTCAAACTCTTTTGGTAACTGCCGGCGAACATATGCTTCGTGTTTCTCCATCTCAGGACGTGGAATACGCTTCTTCAAGTCTTCATTGTAAAGCAAACCAACCGTCTGTGCGTGCGTTAACAACTCGGGATTAGCCGCGGCCGCAGAACGCAAAGCCTCAATTGTCTTAATCCCATGCTTTGTTATCAAGTCCCTGGCTTTTACAGGTCCAATACCTTGAACTTCCTGAAGAATATTGTAGGCTTCCAGTGAATATTCCTCCTTAGCCACCTCGGCTTCTTGCAGATGGCCTGTTGCGAAAACCTCCGCAACGCGGTCTTTCACACCCGAGCCAATTCCCGGAACATCCGTTATATCCGCAACAGAGTGAACTGCTGGAAGCTTCTCAATCGCTTTAATTGCTTTAGAAAACGCGATAGCCCGAAACTTTTCACCTTCCGCTGTTGCTTTCTGCCGGAGAGTATTTAGAATTTCTAGAATTTGCTCCTTCTTATTCCCAGTGGAAGACATCTATTCTTAGATTGCGTTTGGTTTTTATATCCAGCCTAGAATAGATATGAGTGCTGCTGGTGAACTGTTGTCCCGTGGTTTTTCAATGGGAGGACACGTTAAGAATGCCGAACTGGCGGCTATCAAGGCCGGTGTTGTAGGCGGCAGATACACACGTCATGGTAACAACCGTAAGGCAAATCTAGCCAAGGCTGAGGCCATGCTCAAATGGTACGCAAACTCGGAGGCTAAGGGCAAGGCTGGTGGCAAGGCGTTCCAGTCCCGTCGCAACTTCGCGGCGAATCTATCAAGGGCTCTTGCTCGTTCCCCGTCAGCCAGCCCTTCTGGCTCTCGTGCGGCTTCCCCGAGCCGTGGTGTTGCGGCAGCGGGTGCTCCTGCTATGGCTCCTAGCAGGCCCGCTGCTCCTAAGGAAAGCCGTGCCAATAAGCCTAAGGTAAGCCGTGCAGTCACAGCGAAGGCTGCTGGAGGCAATAACAAGAAGCCTACGCGTACCTATACACGCAAGAGCCGTTCCCCGCCCCCGGCCTCAGGACAGTGGCCTCTGCTCAAGAAGGGGGCACACCTCTACAGCGTCAAGGTAGTTCCTCTAAGCCACGATTTAGTACAGGTCGTAAAGGTTCACGCGACGCAGGGCGGTGAAATCAAGGAGACCCCGCACACAATCACGCAGGGCAAGGCCGGCCGTTCTGTTCTCCAGCAGGCTCTCCACGAGGCCGAAGCAATTTTTGAGGACAAGAAGAAGGAGGGCTACACGGAAGTCCGCAGCGTCAGCCGTGGTGCAAACAACGAAATCAAGTCAATGAAGAACTTCATCCGGGTGGCCGGCACGACGGAGCATAAAACAAAGAAGGATTAAATAGGGAATGGACGAACTTCTAGCAAGTAGACCATCAATTGGAACAATGATTAATTCTAAATTAGAACCAATCATTGCTAGAGCACTGACACGGAAAACACGGCCGCTTAATCTGAATCGGAATCAACGCAATCGGAATACGGTTAAGGGGTTATCCGTCCTTCTTTCTAGAGCACCCGGGAAAACACAGGAATTTATCAATAAACGGGAATGGCTTTCTCGGTTTGGAGCTGCTTTGAACAAAGAATACGCTGCTCCTAACCTTGCTCCTGTACTAAAAATTGAAGCCCAATCACGTTTAGAGGAACCAGCAGAAAGAACCAGGAAATATAAGATGCCCGCACCCGCTAATGGAAAGTTCCCCACGCTGTATGGTAAGTCCAAGACCGGCAAGACGCAGGTCTGGCAGATTGAAGTAATTAAGTCCGGCGGCGACGGTCCTGCAGCTGCTGGAGGAGGTTCCCCCACAGCTATTATCCGTGTCACTTACGGCTATGAAGACGGCAAACAGGTTGTTAATGAGAAGGAAATCACAAAGGGAAAGAATCTCGGCCGAAAGAATGAGACCACACCCTACGAGCAGGCTCTGCTAGAGGCCCAGTCCACCTGGGAAGGCAAGATTGATGGAGGCTATGCTGAGAAGCTGGGAAATGCTCAGGCTCCTAGTCTTGCTTCTTCTAATGCTGTTGCAGCTCATAAGACAATTAGCCCGATGCTAGCACAGGATTATCATAAACAGGGTAAGAAGATTGTATTTCCCTGTTATGTCCAAGCCAAACTTGACGGTGTCCGTTCTATCTTCTTTAACAATGCTCTAACCAGCCGCAACGGAAAGCCGTTCTCGGGCCTTGACCACATTATCGCTGAACTGGCTCCCGCAACGAAGGAGGGTCTAATTCTGGATGGCGAGGTCTATTCTACCACGCTGACTTTCCAGCAGTTCGTTGGCTTGGTTAAGAAGAAGACTTACACAGCTGCTGATAAGGAGCAGTTAAAGCACGTCAATCTGTGGGTCTATGACTGCGTGAATGATGCTCCTTTCGAAAGCCGCCTCCAGACACTCAAGGACTTCTTCAGCCGCAACAAGTTCACGCAGATTCATCTGCTGCCTACTGAGGAGTGCGACAGCCGTGACAAGCTCAAGGGATTTCACGACAAGTATGTGCAGGAGGGTAACGAGGGTCTCATGGTGCGGAACAAGCAGGGAATGTACCAGTTGGGTGCTCGTTCCTATGACCTCCAGAAGTATAAGGAGTTTGAGGATAAGGAGTACAAGGTGACGGCCTTCACAGATGGGCAGGGGCTAGAGAAGGGTCTTGTCATTTGGACCTGCGAGACTCCGGAGGGTAAGCACTTTCAGGTACGGCCGAGGGGAACGCATGATGAGCGTTCAGCTATCTTCAAGGATGTATCCAAGCATCCTGCAAAGTATATTGGCAAGGAACTGACTGTGCGGTTTCAAGAGTTGTCCGATGATGGCATTCCCCGCTTCCCTGTGGGCATCAGTTTCCGCGATTATGAGTAGGTATAAAAAACACACAAACAAAACCAATAAATTTGACAGAGCTATTTTTAATAAAGACAGACCATGCTCCAAAGCACCTTAGATGGCTTTTTTCAAATTGAACCAAAGACAAGAAAAGCAAAACCGAAACCGCATGTCTATGAGCAGGCAAAAGAAGCCCTTGAACCCCTCTTTATAAGACCTATACCAGATGACCCGCGGTACGCAAAGCAACTAGCAGAAGAATATGCCCTAATTGACAGAAATCGCTTCGCCCCCGTTTTCTTACAAGTGCGAACTGTGCTAGAAATTGTTCGCAGTCTCGGCCCAGTGGCCCCACCCCACATTATCCGCGGCTCAGCTGGTTCATCTCTAGTGACTTATCTGCTAGGAATCACCCACGTTGACCCGATTCTAAATGGAATTGAATTGGCCCGTTTCATGAATCATCTCCGTAAGGATATGCCCGATATTGATATTGATGTGCCTTACAACAGACGCGAAGAGATATATGGCTTAATCGCCAAGAAGTATCCAAATCAAGTCGGTCGTGTCTCCAACTATAATCTGTGGACCGATAAAGTGAATACAAGACAAACGATTAAGGATATCCTCAAAGAACACAACAAACCTATTCCGCAAGCAGTAAATCGCAAGGGTGCTAAACCCGAAAAATTCTTAACCGCCGAAGAACTCAAAGAGTTTACGGTTAAGAAAGAAGGCCGACAGGGAACGCTCAAAAACTACAGTAAACATTGCGGCGGCATTGTAATCTTTGAAGAACAGGGCGAAGTGCCGGAAGAACTAAGGCTCAAAGAAATAGAAGCCGACGGTATTCCCCTTTTCCAGATTAATCTCAACAAAGACGACACAGAAGAGCAGGGCCACATCAAGATTGATTTGCTGAGTAATCGCGGTCTAGCACAGTTGGCCGATATTTGCCCCGAACGGTCCCTAATGACCTATCCTAGCCGAGATGCTCAAACCGAACGAATTTTCGCAAAGGGCTGGAATATTGGCATAACCCTCGGTGAAAGTCGCGGAATGCGAAAACTCTTCATGGAAATGAAACCGGAAGGTGTTGCGGATATTGCTGTTGCTCTAGCCTTAATCCGACCCGCAGCAGCAGCAGAAGGAAGAAAACAGGAGTTCTTAGAAAAATGGAGACTGCTAGAAGGCCAGCCACGGACACCCCTTGATAGACCGATTGTCTTTGACGATGACGCAATCCACAAAATCCGCTATATTCTCGGCTGTGATTCCGCCCAAGCAGATAAGTGGAGAAAAGCCTTTGCTAAGGGCAATCCGAAACTCCGTGTTGAATTTCGCAAAGAGATGGCCGCAAAAGGCTACCAGCAAAAACAAATAGATAAAGTGGTAGATGATTTGAACCAACTCGTCTATTATAGTTTCTGCAAGAGTCACGCAGTCTCCTATGCTCAGTTAGTATGGGCCCTTGGATACTGGAAAGCACATCGCCCTCATGAATTCTGGTGCTCGGCCCTCAATCATTGTAATTCAGAGTACAGAAAATGGGTTCATTATAGAGAAGCACGCTGCTCTAGCCTCCTTCTCAGCAGAGAACCGCCTCCCTATAGGGTCGGTACACGAGATGGCAAGCCCACTCTTCAACCTACC
>Ga0214919_10004362_pt1 | contig 20741 bp, 18 predicted proteins | sample LL1503_MetaG_FD_177994 | JGI IMG/M metagenome (GOLD analysis project Ga0214919, IMG submission 177994) | Freshwater microbial communities from Lake Lanier, Atlanta, Georgia, United States - LL-1503 | ecosystem: Environmental > Aquatic > Freshwater > Lake | place: USA: Georgia | collected... | reverse complement strand
CGACGTTCAGCGCCTGCTTTGGCGCCGTGTTCCTCGTGTGGCACCCGACCAAGTACGCGAACATGTTGGGCGAGCTGCTCGACAAGTACCCCGACACCAAGGTGTGGCTCGTGAACACCGGGTGGAGCGGTGGTGCGTATGGCACTGGCAGCCGCATGAAGCTCAGCCTGACCCGCGCGATGGTGCGTGCGGCGCTGGCCGGCAAGCTCGACAATGCTCCGGTGAAGACGGATCCGGTGTTCGGCCTGAACGTCCCGCAGGGGATCGAGGGCGTGCCGGCAGAGGTACTGGATGCGCGTGGGACGTGGGCGGACACCGCCGCGTATGACACGATGGCGGCCAAGCTCGCCGGGATGTTCCGCGACAACATCAAGAAGTTTGGTGATGCGGTGTCAGCGGCAATCATTGCGGCGGGGCCGAAGGGCTGAGCCTGTTTCGACCGGTGAGACACGAGGGGCCGGCGCCATGCGCCGGCCCCTCGTGCGTTGTTTCGATGTTGCGATTGTCACCCCGCCCCCTGAGATTCCTAGGGTGACCTTCATTCGCGACCCGCTCTGGAACAACATCCGCGTGGACAACACCGCGGAACTCCTGCTCGACACTACCCCGGTGCAGCGGCTCCGGTACGTGCGCCAGCTAGGGCTCGCGCATCTTGTCTACCCGGGTGCGACGCACTCCCGCTTCGAGCACGCGCTGGGAGCGTACCACCTCGCGCGGCGCACGATCGCCAATCTGCGTGAAGCGGGCGCGCTCGATCAGGTCGCGAGCGACGAACCAGAAATCGTCACCGCCGCCGCGCTGCTGCACGACATTGGCCACTATCCCTTCTCGCACGCGCTCGAAGAGATCGGGATGCCGCATCACGAGGAGCTCTCGCGCCCGCTCATCACTGAGGGGGAGGTCGCCGCTATTCTGCGTCGTGAGATCGGCCCCGACGCACCGGAACGCGTCTTCGCGCTCATCTGCGGCACGAGCGCGAGCCCGTTGCAGCGCTTGATCAGTGGCTCGATCGACCTCGATAAAATCGACTACCTCAAGCGCGACGCCCTCATGTGCGGCGTCCCGTACGGCGAGATTGACGAGGACCGCCTGATTCACGCCCTCGTGATGGTGAACGATCCTGAGACGAACGCCCTGACCATTGGACTGCGCGCCAAGGGGCTCTCCGCGCTCGAGTCACTGCTGTTCGCTAAGTACCAGATGTACCGCAACGTGTACTGGCATCATGCGGTGCGCAGCGCGACAGCGATGTACAAAAGGCTCGTGTCACTCGCCCTCGCTGATGGCGTGGTGGACCCTGCCGCGGTTGGGCGTTTCAGCGACGAGGGGCTGCTCCACGCGCTCGATCAAGCGACGCCTTCTCCGAGCCGGAGCGCGTTACAGCACGCATTGCTCCGACGCCATCTCTACAAGCGCGCGTGGGAATCACCGGCCGCGCAGCTCGACGCCGATCGCTACGAGTGGATTGCCGACGACAGGGCGCGCACCGCCGCCTGCGAAGTCGCGCTCGCCGCATCGCTCGGCTTGCACCGCGACGAAGTGTTACTCGACTATCCGGCTAAGACGCAGATGCTCTCGCTCGATATGCCAGTGCGCACCATCGAGGGCACGGTACAACGCCTCACGAAGGCGGGACTCGCCGGCGCAATCGACCTACCAAAGTTGTCGGATGCACTCTACGGTTCAGCGCGCTGGCTCCGCGTGTTCACCGCTCGGCGTGTCACCGTGGAGCCAGCGACGGTTGTCGCTGTGCTTGACGCGCACTAACGAACGAGCAACCCGCTAACGACCGCTCTTCTCCAGCCCATGCGCCTCGGCCAGCTTCCGGCCGATGCCGCGGTAGAACGCCGCGTCTTCACGCTTCCCCTCGTCCTCGAGCGAAAGCGCGCACCGCTCCAGCGCGTACAGAATGTTGCCGAGGTAGAGCGTGGAGATGTCGCCTACCGTGTCCGTGAGCGGAGCGTCAGCCATTGGCGAGCGCGGCGTCGACTCCCGTCACTTGGATGATGATCGCCGTGATATTATCGGTGCCGCCGCGCCCGTTGGCTGCGGCGATGCAGGCATCCACCGTCCGCGCTGGTCCGTTGCCTGCGAGCAGGAGATTCTGGAGGCGTTGGTCGCCCACCATCCCGGTGAGCCCGTCACTGGCCACGAGGAAGATGTCGTTGGGAAATATCTCCCCTGAGAAGATGTCAACCGCGACGTCCGGGTAGGACCCCACGCAACGCGTGATCACGTTGCTGTACGGATGACGGCGCGCCTGCTCCGGGGTGAGGAGCCCGGCATCCATTTGTTCCTGCACGTACGAATGATCGGTCGTGATTTGCGTGAGCGCACCGCCGCGGAGCAGATAAACACGTGAATCGCCAATCTGTCCGACCAAGTATTGATTGTCGGAGAGCAAGAGCACGCTCGCAGTCGTCCCCATCCCCTGCTTGTCGGCTTCGGCGAGCATACGCTCGTGAATCGCGCGATTCGCCTCGCGCATGGCCTGCTGCACACGGTCGGCCGCGTCCGGGGCGAGCACCGAGGACATTTCCAGCAGGTGCCGCGAGATAATCTGCACGGCCATTTCGCTTGCGACTTCACCGGCGGCATGCCCGCCCATCCCATCCGCAACGATAAACACGCCGCGACGAGCATCAGCCTCAGCGAAGAAATTATCTTCGTTGCCGGGGCGGACCATTCCGACATCGGACCGTGCGCCCACCGAGAGTTGCAGCGGCATCAGCGTACCCTAGGGACGAGGGCTGCGGGCTCCAGCGGAACGCGCTGGGCGTCGTGATCGATGGGAGGCATAGTATGTGGAAATTAGCCCCTGCTCTCAGGGGAGGCAACCGTGATCACCCCGAGGGCACTGGGTCGGCGAACACACCGGCCTGGAGGCGATAGAGCCGAGCATAGAGCCCCTTCGCGTCAAAGAGTTCGCGATGTGTGCCGCGCTCCCGAATCTCCCCGTGGTGCATCACCAGAATCTCGTTCGCGGCATTGATTGTGCTCAATCGGTGCGCCACCGCAATAGTGGTGCGCCCCTGCATCAACTCGGCGAGCGCCTTCTGGATGACCGCCTCGATTTCGCTGTCCACGGCACTCGTGGCCTCGTCGAGCAGAAGCAGAGCTGGATCAGCGGCAATCGCGCGGGCAAAGGAGAGGAGTTGCCGCTCCCCGACGCTCACACTGGCCCCGCGTTCGGCGAGCTGGTGCTGGTAGCCATCGGGGAATCGTGTGATGATAGCGTCCGCCCCCACCCGTACCGCGGCGCGCTTCACGTCGGCATCGCTCAGCGACGCGCTCAGGCGGATGTTCGTGGCGATATCGGTGGCAAAGAGGAAGATGTCCTGCTGCACATAGCCCACATGCGAGCGCAGGGTGTCGATCGGGAGGGTGCTAATGTCGCGCCCGTTGATCAGAATCCGGCCACGCTGCGGATCATAGAAGCGCAGCAGCAGGCTGATCACCGTCGTCTTCCCTGCCCCCGTGTGTCCAACCAAGGCCAGCGTGTGCCCGGGACGCACCGTGAAGCTCACCCCCTTGAGCACCCACTGGGGATCGGGGAGCGACGCGGCGTCGGGGCCTCCGTAGCTGAACCAGACATCCTCGAATGTCACCGTCACCCCGGCCGATGCCGCTAACGGCGCAGCGCCGTCGGGCGCGGCATCCACCGGCACCGGTGTATCGAGCAAGGCAAAGACCCGCTCGCTCGCCGCCATCGCCTGCTGGAGCGTGTTGTATTTGTCGGAGAGGTCCTGCAGCGGCTGGAAGAAGCGGCGTGCCAGTTGCAGGAAGGCCGCCACAGTGCCCACGGTGAGCAGGTGCCCGGCCACGCGCGGCACTGCCGTGATAATCAGTGCTGCGAGAGCGACCGTCGTGAGAATTTCAATGGCGGGAAAGTAGAGCGCGTAGACGGTAACGGACTTCAGGTGCGCGTCGAGATGCGACTGGTTCAGTGCCGCGAACCGCTCGGCTTCGTCGCGCTCACGGCCGAAGAGCTGCACGATCCGAATTCCGGTCAGCCGCTCCTGCAAGAACGCATTGATGCGGGCGAGGCGGGTGCGGATGTCTCGGTAGCTGTCGCGAACGCGGGCACGGAAGACCCACGAAGTGAGGAAGATGAACGGCACGACCGCGAACGCAGCGAGCGTCATACGCCAATCAACACTTCCCATCAACGCCGCGATGGCCACCAGCGTGACCAGATCGCCGAGTCCCGCCACAACGCCGCTGGTGAAGAGCTCGTTCAGCGACTCGATGTCGGAGGTGATGCGGGTGACGAGCCGACCGACCGGCGTCTTGTCGAAATACGGAATCGGGAGCCGTTGCACGTGGGCAAAGATTTCTTTGCGCAGATCGTGCATCACCGACTGGCCGAGCTTTGTCGTGAGGAGGACTTGTCCGTACGAAGTGCCCAGGAGAGTAAAGAGCACCGCAACAAAGGCAAAGGCGCTGCGCTGGACGTCGGCCGCGTCGTGCGCCGGCACCGCGATATCAATGACGTGGCGCGTGAGCAGCGGCTGCGCGAGCTGCAGCACCCCTTCGATCATCAGGAGCACAAACGACCCGACCACCAACCGCCCATAGGGGCGCACATAGCCAAACAGTCGTTTGGCGAGGGGCCAGTCGAATGCTTTCCCGAGGGCGTCGTCGTCTTTGGCAGCGGCCATGGGGGGAATTTAGCCGTCGGCGCGGACGCTGGGCACCTTTTACGAGCTGCAGTTATTGTATTGGTATGCGATTTATACAGTCAAAGTGTGAGCGGCGCCGCAATGACGGGTGGGGCAGGACAACGCTCCGGACGGCCACGGCACTGCTATTGCTCGCCCCCTCGGCGCTCTACGCGCAGCATGAAGGGCACGACATGTCGGCCATGACGGAAAAACCGATGGTCCGCTTTGGTGCGGGGGTCCCCATGAACCGGTTCGCGTCGGGTACGTCGTGGATCCCCGATGCCGTGTCGCTCCCGTCGCAGAGTTGGATGTCGGGAGACTGGCATCTCATGGCGCATGGGTACGGGTTTCTTCAGTTCGACCATCAGTCCGGCCCGCGCGGCGCTGACCAACTGGGCAGCCTGAACTGGGGCATGCTGATGGCCTCGCGGCCGCTTGGCCTGGGAGCACTGCAGCTGCGGACAATGCTGAGCGTCGATGCGGCCACGGTCGGAGGCACGGGGTATCCACTGCTTCTCCAGACCGGCGAGACGTACAACGGAGTGGCGATCCATGACCGCCAGCATCCGCACGATGCGTTCATGGAAGTCGCGGCTCTCTATGACCATCCGATCACGCGCGACATGGCGTTGGAGCTGTATGTCGCGCCGTCGGGCGAACCGGCGCTGGGGCCGCCGGCCTTCATGCATCGGCCGTCCTCGGTTGACGATCTGGCGGCGCCGCTCTCGCACCATTGGCAGGACGCCTCGCATGTGAGCTTCGGCGTGGCGACAGTGGGGCTCGTCTGGAATCGCTTGAAAATCGAGGCCTCGGCCTTCAACGGGCGCGAACCGGACCAGAATCGCTGGAACTTCGACATCGCGCCGCTCCAGTCGTACAGTGCGCGGGTCACGGCGAACCCGACTGAAAACTGGAGCCTCACGGCGGGCTTCGGGTTTATCAAGAGTCCCGAAGCGGGCGATGCCGGGTATTCGATGCACCGTGCACTGACCGCCGTGCAATACGGTCATGCGCTCTCTGCGGACCGCCAGTTCGCCGCGTCAGTGATCTGGGGCGGCATGTCGCTGTCGGATCGTGCGGGGGTCCTGCACAGCCTGCTCGTCGAAGCCAACGTGGCCGACGAGGAACGCGGGTCGGTGTTTGCTCGCGCCGAGTTCGTGCAGAAGACGTCCCATGACCTGGCGCTGCCGGAGACGTTCGCGACCGACCCCGAACGCGCCTTCGATATCGGGAGCGTTTCGATCGGTGCAGTCCGAACCTTGTCACGCACCGCACGCACGAATCTCGGGCTCGGCGCGCGCTTCTCGTTGAACCTGGTGGGCGGTGCACTCGAATCGGCGTACGGTGGGCGGGTGACCGGCGGCGTAATGGTCTTCCTTCGCCTGCGTCCGCGTCGCAGCGCACCGATGATGGACGCCCACTAACTTCCGGGTGTGAAGGACCGCATCATTATCCGCGGCGCCCGGCAGCACAACCTGCAGGGGATCGACCTTGAGATCCCGCGGCGCGCCATAACCGTTGTCACCGGCCCCAGCGGCTCGGGAAAGTCGTCGCTCGCCTTCGATACGATTTACGCCGAAGGGCAGCGCCGGTATGTCGAGTCGTTGTCGGCGTATGCGCGCCAGTTCTTGGAGCGCATGAAGAAGCCCGACGTCGATTTTATCGACGGGCTCTCCCCCGCGGTCGCGATCGAGCAGAAGAACCCCACGCGCACCTCACGGTCCACGGTCGGGACGGCAACAGAGATTTACGACTACCTCCGTCTGATGTGGGCACGTGTCGGACGGACGATCTGCCCGACCTGCGGCCGCGAGCTCAAGCCGGACACACCGCAAGGCGCCGCCGACCGCACGCTCGAGTCGCCGCCGTCCTCGCGCGTCATGATCACCTTCCCGCTACATCGCAGTACCAAGGCGACGCACAGCGAGGTGGTGGAGATGCTGCGTGCCAAAGCCTTCGTGCGCGTCGTGGCGAACGGCGTGCCAATGCACCTCGATGAACTCCCGCCAAAGACCAACTTGGCGAAGGCGAAGGAACTGCTCATTGTTGCCGATCGACTCACCGTCGACCCGGCCACGCGCACACGCTTCACCGACGCGTTCGAAACAGCGTTCATCGAAGGCGACGGTGACGCCACAGCAATCGTCATGCCACCCGATGCGCCGGAAGTGCGCTTCCGCTTCACCACGCGCTTCGAGTGCCCCAACGACGGGCACACGGCACCGGCACCGAGTCCGCAGCTCTTCTCCTTCAACAATCCGCGCGGTGCCTGCTCGGTGTGCAACGGCTTCGGCGCCACGCTCGAGTACGATGACTCGCTGATCATTCCCTACCCCGAGCGCACGCTGCGCGAAGGGGCGATTGATCCCTGGACAATGCCGCGCTACGACAACAAGCGCCTGGCGCTCGCCGAGTTCGCCAAGAAGGAAGGAATCCCGATGGATTCCTCGTGGGCGACGCTCTCGGCGACCGCGCGCGAAAAGTTGTTGCGCGGCAAGGGGAAGGGATTCTTGGGGATCGTGAAGCACCTGGAGTCGCTCGAGCCGAAAAAGTACAAACAGTACATCCGCGTCTTCCTGCGAAAGTATCAAACCGCGCAGGAGTGCCACGGCTGCCACGGCACAAAGCTGCAGGCCGACGCGCTGAACGTGAAGATCGCCGAACGCAGCATCGCCGAGATTGCCGCGATGCCGGTGGAGCTGCTGCGGGCGTGGGTCGATGCGCTGGCGCTGACGCCCAACGAGATGGCCATCGCGTCGCATATCCTGCGTGAAGCGCGCGAACGCCTGAAGTTCCTGTGTGACGTCGGGCTCACGTATCTCACGTTGGACCGTACCACGCGCACCCTCTCCGGTGGCGAAGCGCAGCGGATCGGACTCTCCAACTCACTGGGCTCGCATCTCGTGGATGCGACCTACGTGCTCGACGAACCGAGCATTGGGTTACATCCGCGCGACATGGATCGCCTGCTCTCGCTGCTCGTGCGCCTGCGCGACGGGGGCAACACCGTCATCGTCGTAGAGCACGACCTCGAAGCCATGCGGATCGCCGACTGGATGGTCGAGCTCGGCCCCGCCGCCGGCGAACAAGGCGGCAAGGTCGTGTTTAGCGGCCCGATGTCGCGCGCCAAAGAGAGCCCGCTCACGGGGCAGTATCTCACCGGCGCTCGGACGATTCCCCTCCCCGACAAACGCCGACTCACGGGACCGCGCTGGCTCACGCTCACCGGTGCGCGCGAGCACAACCTGCGCGGCGTGGACATCAAGATCCCACTCGGCTGCCTCACCGCGGTGACTGGGGTGAGCGGCAGCGGGAAAAGCACGCTGATCCACGATGTGCTGTACCGCGCGCTCGAACAGCGGATCACTGGCGAGCACTCCGCCAAGCAACACCTTGGCGAGAAGGTCGGCGCCTTTGACGAGCTTCGCGGATGGGAGTCGCTGACCGATGTAGTGCTCGTAGATCAGGAGCCAATCGGACGGTCGCCGCGCTCGAACCCGGTGACGTACATCAAGGCGTACGACGAAATCCGCCGCATCTACGCCGATATCCCACTGGCTCGGCAGAAGAAATACACGGCGAGCACCTTCAGCTTTAACGTGGCCGGCGGGCGCTGTGACAAGTGCGAAGGTGCCGGCTACCAGGAAGTCGAGATGGTGTTCATGGCCGACGTCTTTGTGCCCTGTGAGGAATGCGACGGCAAGCGCTTCAAGCCTGAAGTGCTTGAGGTGAAGTACTTTGGCCGCAGCATCGTCGACGTGCTCGAAATGACCGTGGACGAGGCAATCCGGTTCTTCCCGCACGAGGAGAAACTCGGGCAGGCGCTCTGGCAGGTGCAGCAGGTGGGATTAGGCTACCTGCGCCTTGGCCAGCCCGCCACCACGCTCTCTGGCGGCGAGGCGCAGCGCCTCAAGATCGCGCGCGAGCTCACGCTCAGCGCAAAGCAAAAAGGACGCAAGCTGTATCTCATGGATGAGCCCACGACGGGGCTCCACCTCGAGGACATCCGCAAGCTCGCGCAGGTGCTCGATCGTCTAGTCGAGGCTGGGCACACCGTGCTCCTGATTGAGCACAACTTGGACGTGATCAAGCTTGCCGACTGGATTGTCGACATGGGGCCCGACGGCGGCTCTGGGGGCGGACAGGTGGTGGCGATGGGAACGCCCGAGGAGATTGTCGGTGTCACCGCCTCACACACGGGTCGTTGGTTAGCGCCGCTGCTCACCACGTCCATCACTCCCGCACGACCGAAACGAAAGCCGGGGCGATAGCCCCACCGAGCAAATCATGGCAAAGATCGCATTCCTTGGCACCGGACTCCTTGGGTCCGCACTCGCCGAAGCCGCCGCTGGACGTGGTGATGACGTCACTGCGTGGAACCGCACCGCCGCGAAAGCCGATGCCTTGCGCGCGTTCAACATCAGGACCGCCGCCACACCAGCCGATGCCGTGCGCGGCGCGGAACGCGTGCACATCGTGCTACGCGACGACGAATCCGTAGAGGCTGTCATCAGCGCCGCGCATGCGGGACTCGGCCCCAACACCATCATCTGCGACCACACCACCACGCAGCCCAAGCTGACCGCCGAGCGTTCCGCGCGCTTGAATGCGAGTGGCGTGCACTATCTGCACTGCCCTGTGTTTATTGGACCAGCCGCCGGGCGACTGGGACAAGGGATCATCATGGCCGCGGGTCCACAGGCGCACTTTGACGCCGTCCAGCCCGCCCTCGCCGCGATGGCGCAGAAGCTGGAGTACTTCGGCGAGCGCCCTGATCTTGCGGCCGTGTACAAGCTCTTTGGCAACGCCTTTATCATCGGGATTGCCGCGACCATGGCCGATGTGCTGAGCATCGCGAAGGGAAGCGGCGTGGCACCTGACGATGCACTCACGCTACTCGACTTCTTCAATCCCGGGAATGTCGTGGCGGGGCGCGGCCGTCAAATGGCCAAGGGTGATTTCACGCCGAGTTTCGAGCTCGTGATGGCGCGCAAGGATGTGCGGCTGATGATCGAGAGCTCGGGAAGTCTGCCGTTGGCCGTGCTCCCAGGGATTGCAGCCCGGATGGATACCCTGATCGCCGAGGGTGAGGGGATGAAGGACGCGGCGGTGCTGGCCAAAGACGCCGTGTCGCGCTGACGAAGCGGCGCTCGGTTCCCCGTAGCCCCGTAGCTCGTTGCAAGGCAAGCAGTTGGGGCCCGAAAGGGGCGAAGTTGACCCCGCGTGGGCTTTAGGGTATTTTTCGAAGCTATTCCCGAGTAGCTCAGGTGGTAGAGCAGGTGACTGTTAATCACCCTGTCGGGGGTTCGAGTCCCTCCTCGGGAGCTTCCAAAAGAACGGCTGGACTCAGAAAGGGCTGACCGCTTGCGGTTGGCCCTTTCTGCGTGCACCTGCGATTATGCTCAAAGGACTCCCTCGGGAGCGCGTTGGACTCACTGGAACACATGCTCATCCCCTCTTCTTCGCCACTCACTGTGCGCACCTCCACCTATCGCACCACCTATAGCACCACTACGCGGGGGAGCGCCCGTCAGCGCTCCGCGACGTCGTGAGCGCAGCAATCCCGAAGCCCGCGCATACCGCAGTCCCGATCAACGCGCACGCGACCGATCGCTGGAGCGGGCGCGCCTACGACGCCGATCGTCACGTCTCGCTCGAAGACCTCACAGGCGTACTCGAAGCCGCCCGCTGGGCCCCCTCGTGCGCGAACGAACAGCCATGGCGCATTATCGTCTGCGACCGGCACACGCATCCTGACGCGTGGGAGACCGCGTTCGACGCGCTCGCGCCAGGCAACCAGAGCTGGTGCGACTTCGCGCCGATTCTTGGCGTGATCTGCTCGTACACGCGCATCGACAAGGACGACTCCACCAACCGCTGGCATTCCTACGACGCGGGGCAAGCGGCGATGAGCCTCGCGCTCGAAGCCACCGCCCGTGGGTTAATGCTGCATCAAATGGGCGGATTCGAGACGGACGACATCCGCGCGTCCTTCGGGATCCCGGATCGCTACACGATCATGGCGATGTTCACCCTCGGCTACCAACTCCCCCTTGAGAAGGTCGCCGAGTCGATGAAGATCCGCGAGCTCACGCCGCGCACGCGCAAGCCACTTGGGCAGATCGTCTTTGCCGGGAAGTGGGGCGAAGGATTCGGCGGCGGACGCTAAGCGAATCGCAACACCGCGCGGGCAGCCCGCCCAAAACTGGTCGATTCCATAGGGTTTATTAGGCTTCCCGCAAAGCACCCCCTCCGGTGCATTCCCCACCCCGCAACAATGCGCCATATTTCACCCATGACCGCTCCCCTCGTCGGTGTCATCATGGGCAGCGCCAGCGACCACGAACATCTGGCCGGCGCCTGCGATATGCTCGAACAGCTCGGTGTGCCCTACGAGAAGAAGATCGTCTCGGCGCACCGCACCCCGGACTGGATGTTTGAGTACGCATCGACCGCCGAGTCGCGCGGACTGCTGTGTATCATCGCGGCCGCTGGCGGTGCCGCACATCTTCCTGGGATGGTTGCCTCCAAAACGTTGGTGCCGGTGCTCGGGGTTCCCATTCCCGCCACCTCGCTCAATGGCATCGACGCCCTCCTCTCGATCGTGCAAATGCCGGCCGGCGTGCCGGTCGGGACGCTGGCGATCGGCAAGCCGGGCGCAATCAATGCGGCGATACTGGCCGCCGAGATTGTTGGCGCGCATCGTCCCGAGGTGCGTGAGAAGCTGCGCGCTTACCGGAACGGTCGCACCACCGATGTGCTCGCGCAGACCCTTCCGTGAGTCACACACCGATTCTGCCGGGCGCGACCATCGGGTTTCTCGGTGGTGGACAGTTAGGGCGTATGGCGGCGATGGCTGCCCGTTCGATGGGGTACGACATCCAAGTGCTCGACCCCGATACGGCGTGCAGCGCGCGGCCGATCGCGAGTAAGTGTATCACGGCGAAATGGGGTGACACGGCGGCCGGTGCTGCGCTCGCGCGCGAGTGCGCGGTGGTCACACTCGAGATTGAGCAGATTCCGGTGGAGACGCTCGACGCCGTCGCGGCGATCACGCCACTGCACCCGGGCTCTGCCCCGCTCTACATCGTACAGGATCGTGCGCGCCAAAAAGAGTGGCTGCGCAGTGAAGGGTTCCCCCTGGGCGGCTTCAAAACGGTGACCACCGAGCAGGAATGCGTCAACGCGGTGCGTGCACTTGGCCCCTCGATCGTGAAGTCCTCGCACGGCGGCTACGACGGCCGCGGTCAGGCGCGGGTCACCGAATCGTTTGAAGGCGCGAATGCGTTCACCGGTGTCGGCGGTGGGTGCGCCGTGGTGGAAGCCTTTCTCGATATCCACGAAGAGCTCAGCGTGATGGTCGCCCGTTCCGCCGACGGTGCGGTGGCGGTGTATCCGCCCTCGCGCAATCATCACACCGCTGGCGTGCTCACCTGGGCTGTGACGCCGGGCGGCTTTGACGCCGAGACCGAAACGCAGGCCATGGCACTGGCGCTCCAGATTACGGAGCGACTGGGTATCGTAGGCTTGCTCGCCGTCGAGATGTTCAAGCTCACCAACGGCGACCTCCTCGTGAACGAGCTCGCGCCGCGCCCGCACAACACCTATCACCATAGCGAGCGCGCGCACGCCACGAGCCAGTTCGAGCAGATGATTCGCGCGGTATGTGGACTCCCACTCGGCGCGACCGACATTCTGGTGCCGGGAGCGATTCACAATCTCCTCGGCGATCTCTGGCACGATGGTGTTCCTCCAGATTTTGCACAGGCGCTCACCATTCCAGGCGTGCGCGTGCACCTGTACGGCAAACCGTCAGCGCGCCCCGGCCGCAAGATGGGGCATCTCTCCGCCGTCGGTGCGACACCGGAAGAGGCACTTGCTCGCGTTCAACAGGCGTACGAACTCTTAAAAAGTTAGCGGACCAGTCATCGATGACGCGCACGCCAGTTCCGAGCTTCTACGAACTCACGCGCGCGCAATGCGACGAGATCCTCGCGCGGAACCACGTGGGGCGTGTGGCCTTTAGCTATCACGACCATGTGGACATCGAGCCGATCCATTTTGTATACGCCGAGGGATGGATTTACGGGCGCACAGCGCATGGAACGAAGCTGCGCACCCTCGCGCACAATCGGTGGCTCGCGTTTGAGGTCGACGAAGTCGACGCGCTATTCGACTGGCGCTCAGTGGTCGTGAAGGGTGCGCTCTACGTGCTCGAGCCCGACGACGACCAGAACACCACCTACGCGCTCGCGGCCTCGCATCTGCGGCGGTTTGTGCCGGACGCGCTGCGCGAGGGCGACCCGACACCGGACCGCACCGTGGTGTTCCGCATTCACGTCGACCAAGTCACCGGACGCGCCGCGAGCACGTCGGCACCGCCGCAGGCCTAGCCTACTTCTTGATACCCCGTGCCTCGAGCAGCGCGCGGACTTTGTCGAGTGGCAGCGCGTTGATGGTGCGACCGTTCCCCGTGGTGGTGGTCGCCATGAACAACGAGTTGTAGACCGCCTCCTCCGTAGCCTCGACGACCGCCTGAAAGACCGCGGAGACTTCTTCGTTGGCCAACTCGGTGGTCGTGAGCTTCTTGGCGTTCCAGGCGCGACGGACCTCTCCTGCCGTCGAGAAGGCGATCGCGTAGTCGCCGGAGCCGTTGGACGCACTGGAGCCCGTGCGCCCCAGCCCCATCATGGCGCGTGCGGCCACCCGCTCGAGATTGCGGTCCGAGAGTGGAGCGTCGGTGGCTATCACGACGATCACCGATCCATTGCCGCGCTCGAGACTGAGGTCATTCTGGAAAGCGTACTGGCCGAGTGCCTGCCCGATGGGCGCGCCCATGATCTGCAGGACGCCGCCGAAGTTGGTTTGGACGAGCACCCCCACGCGGTACCCGCCGAGCGATTTGGGGAGCACGCGTGACGAGGTGCCGATGCCCCCTTTCCACCCAAAGGCCACGGTGCCGGTGCCAGCTCCCACACTCCCCTCTTGGACCGGCCCAGTCGAGGCGCTCTCGAGCGCCGTGCGCACCGCCTCGGCGGTGATGGGACGACTCCGGATGTCGTTGAGCGTCCCGTCATTGGTCTCGGCCACGAGCGGGTTCAGCGAGCGGACCCCGGCCATTCCGGGGAGGGCGAGCATCCAGTCCACCATGGCGTCGGCGGCCCGCCAGACGCAGAGGGTGCAGGTGAGGAGAATCGGAGTCTCGATTTCTCCGAGTTCGCGGACCTGGGTGCTCCCGGTGAGTTTCCCAAAGCCGTTCCCGACGTGCACGGCGGCCGGCACGCGGTCGAGGTAGGCATTGCCTCCATGTGGGAAGATGGCGGTGACGCCAGTGCGGATTTTGTCGCCCTGGTTGAGGGTCACCTGCCCGACCCGAACGCCGGCCACGTCGGTAATGGCGTTGTAGGGGCCTGGCGCGAAGATCCCCGGGGCGACCCCTAGGGCGCGGGCGCGAACTCGGGTCTCACTCTGGCCGGTGGCCAGCGACGGGAGCCCGAGGAGGGCAACGAGGGCGGTAGCGCGCACGCCGAGGGACAGGGGACGATTAGCCATTCCGCGAAGATATCGCCAGACGCCTCGCGCCACTACTCCAGCATCGGGTATCTTGAGGGACCATGCCCCTCCTCGAGATCTATGGACACCAAGCCCTCCGCGAGCGCCTGAGCGATCAGGTGACCCGTGGCGTGCTCCCGGCCAGCCTGCTGTTGCAGGGTCCGCCGGGGATCGGGAAGCAGCAGTTAGCGCTCTGGCTGGGGCGCCGCCTGATTTGCGCGGAGCCTGGGTCGCCGTGCGGGAAGTGCCGCGACTGCGTGTATATGGGGAACGGGAACCATCCGGATTTGCGGTGGTATTTTCCGCGGGCGAACAACCCAGACATCACCAAGGACACTCCGCCAGATGTTCTCGCGCAAGACCGCAATCAGGGAGTTGCGGATCGGATCGGGGTGAACGGGCTGTACGAGCGGCCGAGCGGATCCACAGCCATCTACACGTACTCCGCGAGGCTGCTGGTACACGAGGCTGTGAAGACTCCCGCCATGGCGAAGAGAAAGATCTTCGTGTTGGGTGATGCCGATCGTTTGGTATCTCAATCCGGGAAGGAAGAAGCCGCGAATAGAATCTTGAAACTCCTCGAAGAGCCCCTCCCCGACACCACGCTCATCCTCACGACCAGCGAGCCGGGCGCGCTGCTCCCGACGATTCGCTCGCGCGTGGTGACCGTTCGTATCGCGCCGCTGCGTGACGATGATGTCCGTGCCTTTCTCGCCAACCCGGCCGTCGCCACCGCACTTGGCGCAGGGCGCACGGAAGATCGCGTGCGCCGCGCCGGCGGAGCTCCCGGGCGTCTGATCGGTGCCACCGACGCCGATGCCATCGCGGAGCGCGCGCGAGGACTGCTCGACGCGGCGACAGGCCCACGGGATGCGGCGCTGCGAACGGCCTTCATTCAGGGCAGCTCAAAGTCACGCGGCGGTTTTATGGACGTGCTCGACGCCGTCACGGTGTTGCTGCACGAGCGCACGCAAAGCGCCGTTCTCGATGGCAACGCCTCACGCGCCTCGGCACACGCTCGCGCCATACGCGTGGTGGAAGAAGCCAAGCTCATCGCCAACGGCAACGTTAATCCACAGCTGATCTCTGCACAGCTGCTCACCCAGCTTCGGGAAATCCTCGCGTGACCCCTCGCGTCCCCCATCCTAAGCGCGCCGCGCTCTCGCACATCTCCGCCAAAGGCACCGCACACATGGTCGATGTCGGAGCCAAGACCGCGACCGCACGTCGTGCGGTCGCGGCCGGATCCATTCGCATGAGCGCGGCCGCATTCGCTGCCGTGCGCGACGACGGTATCAAAAAAGGTGATGTGCTGGGTGTGGCGCGGATCGCTGGCATTCAGGCGGCGAAGCGCACGGCCGAGCTGATTCCGCTCTGCCATCCGCTCGCCATCACCAGTGTAGAAGTGGAATGCACCCTCGACGCCACCCTTCCCGGCGTGCGCGTGCAGGCCGCCGTGCAGACGGTGGGGCAGACAGGCGTCGAAATGGAAGCGATGACCGCCGCGAGTGTCGCGCTGCTCACCATTTACGACATGGCGAAGAGTGCGGACAAAGCGATGGTGATTGAGCAGGTCCGCCTCCTCGAGAAGAGCGGCGGAAAGAGCGGGACGTTCCGGGCGCGCTAGGGCTTCTTCACCGCAGGCTTTTTCGCCGAGCTCTTTTTTGCCGGCGCCTTCTTCTCGGCGCTCTTCTTTGGCGACGACTTCTTCACCGTCGCCTTGCTGCCTGCAGGCTTCTTCCCAGACGCCTTGCCGCCCGCCGACTTCTTCCCAGCAGCCTTCCCCGACTTCGTCAACTTCCCCTTCGGCGCCGGTCGCCTCGGGAATCGTTCAATCGACGGATCCGGCACGTCGAAGGCCGCCGATACCGTGCCCTGTGTCGGCACCAGAATTCCCTGCCCCGCCCGCAGATTCCCGCTCTTCAACCGCTCGACCTTGGGGTTATACCATGCGAGCTGTTTCGCAGAGATTCCCGCCTTCTTGGCCATCGACGCCATCGATTCGCCCTTCTTCGACTCGACGCGCTTTACCGCCATCCGTTCAGCCGAGGGCAGCTCGGTGATCGGCGCCACGAGCGAACCAGCGCCCACCGGAACGCGCACCAGGAATGGGTCACCCGGCGGCGTTGTTCCACGAAGGATGTGCGGATTCAAATCCTTGAGGTCAGCAATCGATGCGCCTACCGTCGTGGCGATAATCGCCATGGAGGTCAGCGGCGGTACAGTTACGGAATCGTATGCGAAGGGTGGAAGCGAGTCGACCGTCATCCCGTACCGCGCCGGCTCCTTTCCGACGAGCGCCGCCGCAATCAACTTCGGCACATAGTCGCGCGTCTGGGGGCGGAGATACTTCGTGTCTGAGAGCGAGAAAAAGCGGTCCTCGCCTTCGACCCCTTTCATGTCGTCGGCGAACAGCGCCAGCCCGCGCGACACTCGGCCATCACCGCCGTTATAGGCAGCCGCCGCAAGATACAGCGAGCCACCGAACTGATCCTTGAGCCCCTTCAGGTAGCGCACCGCCCCCTCGGTGGAGCGCACGGGATCACGACGCTCATCGATCCACCAATCCACCCGCATTCCCGAGCCGCGCGCCGTTCGTGTCATGAACTGCCACATCCCCACGGCCGCGGCACTCGAATACGCGTGCGGATTGTACCAACTCTCAATCAACGCCAGAAAAATCATGTCTTCAGGCAAGCCGCCAGCCTTGAGGCGCTGCCGAATCATCGGGCCGTATCGTGACTGCCGCTTGAGACTCGCGACAAAATCATCTTTGGCGCGCCCCGAGAAGATCCGCACAAAAAACTCCACGCGGTCGAGCGTCTCGTACGAGCGCACGTCGATGTCCCAACGTGGGCCGTTCGCCACACTGTCCGCGCCGGGGGCCGGAGGCGGGGCACCAAACACCTTGCTGGCCTCGGCCAGCACCTCGGTGGGACTCACGTCGCGGTGGGCGGAATCCGTCGCCGTCGCGGTCGCCGAGGTCTGAGCGGACACGGCAGCAGCTGCAGCGGCCGCCGCTGCCGCCGACGCCGCCGCCGCTATGGAATCGCGGGCACTATTCGTCGCAACGGGAGCCGGAGACTGCGCGGGCTGACTGGACACGCCTATGGGACCGAGCGGTCCCTGCCCCATCGGCCGGAGCCCACTGCACGCCGCAACGCCGACGGCCAACAGCCCCGTCGCCGCTCGATGCATCGAGGCACCGCCCCATCCACCCCAGTTCCTACGCCGTCCCTGCATCCCGTATATTCGACGCATGCGCTCCCTCTTGCCAGCCCTTGTATTTCTGTCAGCCTGTACCGCGGTACAGCGCCCAAACACGGGACTCCCCACCCGAAGTGGCGCGAGTAACGCGACTGGCGCCAGTAACGCGAGCAGCGCCGCGCTCGACTCGCTGCGCACGCGAATCGCGACCCGGATCCGCGCGCTCCCTGGCGCAGAAGTCGCCGTCTGGTACCGCGACCTGAGTAGCGCCGATTCGCTCGCCCTCGACGCGGACCTCTCCTTTCATGCCGCGAGCACCATGAAAGTGCCGGTCATGATCGAGCTCTTCCGACAGGCGGACGCCGGCACGCTTCGGCTCGACCAGCCGCTGCGCATCGAAAATCGCTTTACCTCAATCGTCGACGGGTCGCCCTTCACCCTCAGCGCCAACGACGACTCCGACTCCACCCTGTACCACCGCATCGGACAAGAGGTCCCACTCCGCGAGCTGAACCTCCGGATGATCACCCGATCCAGCAACTTCGCGACCAACCTGATCATTCAGCTGCTCGATGCGCCCACAATCACCACGCACGCCCGTGCGCTCGGCGCGCGCGACATTCAGGTGCGACGCGGCGTCGAAGACACCAAAGCCTTTGACGCTGGGCTGAACAACACCACCACCGCCCACGACCTCGGCGTACTCATGGCCGCCATCGAGCAAGGTCGCGCGGGCTCAGCGGCAAGCACCGCCGCAATGAAGGCGGTGCTGCTGCAGCAAGAGTTCAACGACGAGATTCCCGCTGGGCTTCCCGCTGGGACCCCCGTGGCGCATAAAACCGGCTCGATCACCGCCACCTGGCACGACGCCGCCATTGTCTATCCGAAAGGCCGGCAATCGCCGTATGTGCTCGTCGTGCTGACGCGAAAGATTCCGAAGGAAAAGGATGCGCAAGCGCTGATCGCCGCGATCTCGCGCGAGATCTACACGTTCGCGATGCGACGGGGCTGACCGAGCACGTCCCAGTAGTCGCTCACCAACCGATCGAAAATCGCATCCCATGTGCGCGTTGCGGCTACGGCGGCACCCGCGTTCGCAACGCGTGTGCGCAACGCAGGGTCCGCAATCAGCTGTTCCACCCGATCCGCGAGCGCTGCCGGATCGTGGCCTGGGAACTGGAGCGCCGTCTCCGTGGTCGCCAGTTCGGTGGTTGCCCCCCAGTCGGGCGCCACGAGGGCGAGTCGGCTCGCCATGGCCTCAAGCACGACGTTCCCGAAGGTCTCCGTAATCGACGGAAACACGAACACGTCGGCGCTCGCGTAGAACTCCGACAAAGCACGTCCACCAAGTTTCCCTACAAATGTCGTCCCCGGTGGAGCAATCGCTCGGCACCGCGCCTCAGAAGGACCGTCACCTGCGAGCGCGAACGCAACTTTTCTGGTGCCCGCGTGGCGCGCCATCACCTGACGCATGCCTTCGAGTGCCACGTCGATCCCCTTCTCGGGCGCAATCCGTCCGACATACACCACGAGCACGGTGTCGTCGTCCGCGCCGAGCGAGGCCCGCAGTTCGCGCGAGCGGAAAGAGGGGTCAAAGCGCGTGTGATCAACGCCGCGCGACCAGACGCGCGTCCCGTGGAACCCCTTGGATTCGAGTTCCGCACGGACGATCTCCGAGGGTGCGAAGGTCCGCAGTCCGGCGTTGTGATACCAGCGCAGGAAGGGCCACGTGATACCGTCCACGAACGTGAGGTGATAGTGCTCGAGGTACGCCGAGAAGTGCGTGTGATAACTCGTCACGAACGGTAGCCGCGCTTGGCGCGCAGCCAGAAGCCCACCGATCCCCACGCCGAACTCGGTTGCCCCATGCACGAGGGTTGGTCGCCAGTCGTCGATCAGCTGCATCGCCCGCGATGGCGCCGGCGCCGCGATCCGGAGTTGTGGATACGCCCAGAAGGGAATACTTGGCCAGCGCTCCACGCGGGGATCGGACGTTGCGTCCGGATCCGCCACGGTAATCACACGCGCAGCTCCACCACGCGCTTCGACGGCACCAACGAGACGCTCGAGCGTCCGCGAGACCCCGTTCACCTGTGGTGGATAGGTATCGGTAAAAATCGCCAGACGGAGTCCAGCCGCAGAACGATCACGCGCCACGTCCGGCACGAACAATGGGCGCGTGATTGGCACTACCAGAGTCGCAACACCAGCACGCCCGTTGCGATGGCAATCAGCTGCCCCATCACCACGTCGCCCGGGTAGTGCACACCCACTCGCACCCGAGAGAACCCGACAATGGCCGCGATTCCGAGCATCGGCCAGGCGAGCGAGTGGAAGGTGAAGGCGTGAATGAACGCGACGCTCATGATTGCCGCGGAATGTCCGGACGGGAAGGAGAACTTGTCCGGCAGCGCCACATGCGCGATCAGGTTCACGCGTTCCGCCGGTCGCACGCGCACCACGTTACGCTTGATCACCTGAACGATGAGATGCGAAAGCCCCAGGGTCCACGCGGCCTGTACCGCGGCAGTCTTGTACGCGTCTTCTGCAAAGCCAAGCGGCACAAAGGCGATAATGATGCTGGCAGTGACGCCACCGACGTGAGTGAGCGCTTTCCAGAAGCTCAGCGTTATCGCCGGCTCAGACTCCGCCAAGACAAGGCGCAAATACCACGCACGGTCCTGCGCGTCGATTCGCTGAATGAACGCATGTTGCAGCATGCGTTGCAATCTAATGGATCTCGGCCGAAAAGCGGGGGCCGAAATGCTGGGGGTCTGGGTGGAGGATACTGTAGACGATGCCATATTAGGCCGCGACCGGGAGTGCGTGAAGGATGCCCGTGAGGGCGCGGCCCGCGTAGGACGCCGGGCGGGGGACGCCAAGGCTCCAGAGGATGGTCGCGGGCACGTCGAGCAGGCTGACCGGCTCAGGAAGGGGCGCGTGCACGATGCTCCCTCCGGCAAAAATCAGCGGAATCACGTTGTCCAGCGGATGGTCGCTGTTATGATCCTTCGGATCCACACCACCGCCGCCGTGATCCGCCAGCACCACGAGCATCTGCGACGGATCGTTGAGGTCGATCAACTCCGTGACCGTGCCCAGGGCGCGGTCCATCGAGCGTGCGGCGCGGCCGTACTGCTCGGACATCCACCCGTGCTCGTGTCCCGCACGGTCCGCGTCGGGCCAGTGCATCACCACCAGGCCGCGCCGTTGGATCTCGAGCTGACGACGCGCTGCGTCGACAATGGCATGCGCGTCTTCGCCCACAAAACGGGCCTCCCCCACCCCAAGGACCGATGCCGCTTGATTCGGGAACGG
>Ga0214919_10004361_pt1 | contig 20742 bp, 26 predicted proteins | sample LL1503_MetaG_FD_177994 | JGI IMG/M metagenome (GOLD analysis project Ga0214919, IMG submission 177994) | Freshwater microbial communities from Lake Lanier, Atlanta, Georgia, United States - LL-1503 | ecosystem: Environmental > Aquatic > Freshwater > Lake | place: USA: Georgia | collected... | reverse complement strand
TAAGCGCATCAGGTTGATGGCAAGTTTGCCCGAGTCTGGCTAGACTATAGGCATGAAACTCAATGACTCCATCCTCGCCGACGCGGCCGGCATTGCCGCCATTCGCAAAGACATTCACGCCCACCCCGAGTTGTGCTTCAAAGAGGTTCGCACCGCGGACGTGGTGGCCAAACAATTGACCGATTGGGGCATCCCGATTCACCGCGGCATGGGCACGACCGGCGTGGTAGGCATCATCCACGGGCGCGATGGCGGCGCTTGCGGCCGAGGCATTGGCCTGCGCGCTGATATTGACGCTTTGCCGATGCAAGAGTTCAACACCTTTGCCCACGCCAGCAGCTACCCTGGCAAGATGCACGCGTGTGGCCATGACGGTCACACGGCCATGTTGTTGGCGGCGGCCAAACACTTGGCCAAGCACCGCGACTTCAACGGCACCATTTATGCTATTTTTCAACCCGCTGAAGAAGGCGGAGGCGGAGCCCGCGAGATGATCAAGGACGGCTTGTTTGAGCAGTTCAAGATGGAGTCCGTGTTTGGCATGCACAACTGGCCTGGCGGTTCAGTGGGGACGTTTGCGGTCAGCGCCGGCCCCGTCATGGCGTCGAGCAATGAATTCAAAATCACCATTCGGGGCAAGGGCGGACACGCTGCCATGCCGCACACTGGCGTGGACCCTGTGCCGGTGGCCTGCCAAATGGTGCAAGGCTTTCAGACCATCATCACCCGCAACAAAAAACCGGTTGATGCGGGCGTGATTTCGGTGACCATGGTCCACGCGGGTGAAGCCACCAACGTCATCCCCGACTACTGCGAATTGCAAGGTACCGTGCGCACTTTCAGCATCGAGGTGCTCGACTTGATCGAGACGCGAATGAAGCAAGTCGCTGAAAACATTTGCGAAGCTTTCGACACGCAGTGCGAGTTCGAATTTGACCGCAACTACCCGCCCACCATCAACAGCCCCGCAGAGGCCGCGTTTGCCCGTCAGGTCATGACTGGCATTGTCGGCGCGGGCAATGTGATGGCGCAAGAACCCACCATGGGCGCTGAGGATTTTTCTTACATGCTGCAGGCCAAGCCCGGGGCTTATGTGTTCATCTCCAATGGCGATGGGACTCACCGCGACATGGGCCATGGCGGTGGCCCTTGCACCTTGCACAACCCGAGCTATGACTTCAATGACGACCTGATTCCCCTGGGCGGCACCTACTGGGTCGAGTTGGCCACGCAGTGGCTGGCCCGACCCACTGGTGCGGGCTGAGGCTCAGACTTCATGCAGGATGCATTCTCCCAAAGTTACGCCCAGGCGCGTGGCAAGTTCTTGCATGCAGCAGACGCTGCGGGTCTGACTGTCGAGTCACACCTGCACCCCCTGCCCGGTCGCGATGGTGAAACCTTGGCCATGGACGTGGTGCGCGAGGGCCCCGTGGATGCGCGAAACCTGCTGATCATCTCCAGCGCCTGCCATGGCGTTGAGGGCTATTGCGGCAGCGGTGTGCAGGTCAACGCTTTGCGAGACAAGGCCTGGCGCGAGGCAGCCCGGGCTCAAAAAGTCGCCATTGTGTACATCCATGGCCTGAACCCTTATGGGTTTTCGCACATTCGGCGTGTGACCCACGAAAACGTGGACTTGAACCGCAACTTTCAAGATTACAACCAGCCCTTGCCAGTGAACGAGGCTTACCGCGAAATCGAGCCCTTGCTGCTGCCCGAAGTCTGGCCGCCCAACGCATCCAACGCCCAGGCCACGGCCCAGTTCATTGCCCAGCATGGCATGGTGGGACTGCAAGCTGCCGTCACTCGTGGCCAGCACCAATACCCTGATGGCATGTTCTTTGGCGGCACCTCTGCAACCTGGAGTAACCTGACGCTGCGCCAAGTTTTGCAGCAGCACGCTCGCCAAACCCAACGTTTGGCTTGGATCGATCTGCACACGGGCTTAGGCCCGAGCGGCGTGGGTGAGCGCATTTTTGCCTGCGCAGATGATGCCGCGGCCTTTGCACGTGCGCGCGCTTGGTGGGGCCCCAAAATCACCTCTATTTACGACGGTTCATCCACTTCGGCCTTTCTCACCGGCTTGATGTGGATGGCAGCCTACCAAGAGTGTCCTCAGGCCGAGTACACCGGGCTGGCGCTCGAGTACGGCACCCAGCCCATGGACAAAGTCATGATGGCGTTGCGGGGTGAGCATTGGCTGCACAACCACCCGCACGCATCAGCTGACTTGAAAGCGCAAATCAAGCAAGACCTTATGGATGCGTTCTACACCGACACCGATGAATGGCGCACGCAGATCCTTGCGCAAGCGCAAGATGCGATGCATCAAGCGGTGCGGGGACTCTGTCAAGCTTGATCCTTTCACACCACCACGGCTGAAAAAGGCCATGGACCACGTATCATCCTGACCATCGGGTTTGACCCCAAGGTAGAGATATGAACAGCAATTCACGCGTTTTGATTTTGGGTGGCACAGGCTTCGTGGGTCGCCATGTGTGTGAGCAACTGGCCCGCTCGGGCATCGCCATGACAGTGCCCACACGCCGCGCCGTGCATGCCGCCAGCGTGCAAAGTTTGCCCCGCTTGACGGTGGTCGAAGCCGATGTACACGACCCTGTTCAACTGCAGCAGTTGATGACCGGTCACGATGCGGTGGTCAACTTGGTGGCCATCTTGCACGGCAATGCCCCTGCTTTTCAAAAAGCCCATGTCCAGTTGCCCCGCACCATTGCCCGGGCATGCGCCGCGACAGGCGTGCGCCGACTGGTCCACTTGAGTGCGCTGGGTGCTGCGGCTGACGCGCCTTCTCTGTATCAAAAAAGCAAGGCCGGCGGTGAGTCGGTGCTGCACAGTGCGGGTCTTGACCTGACGGTGCTGCGCCCCAGCGTGATTTTTGGTGCGGAAGACAAATTTTTGAATCTTTTTGCCAAGATGCAATCTGTCTTTCCCTTCATTCCACTGGCGGGCAGCGCAACCCGGTTTCAACCCGTCTGGGTGGGCGATGTCGCCCATGCGGTGGTTCACTGTCTGCAGCACTTGGACACCGTGGACCATACCTACGAAATTTGCGGCCCGGATGTCATGAGCTTGGCCGAATTGGTCCGTCAAGCGGGCGCTTGGAGTGGTGTCAACCAGGGTCTGGGCCGGCCGGTTTGGCCCATGCCCATGGCTGTGGGTTGGCTCCAAGCCGCGATGATGGAACTGGCCCCCGGAGCGCCGCTGATGAGCCGCGACAATTTGCGCTCCATGCAAGTGGACAACGTTGCTTCTGCCAACGGCCTCGGGCTGAAAGCGCTGGGCATTGCCCCTGCCTCAGTAGCAGGGGTGGCACCCGGGTACCTCGGTGCCAAGGGGCCCCGCAGCGGGCTCAACCGAATGCGCAGACACGCAGGTCGTTGACGATGAAGCGTCCTAGCGCAGTGGTAATATTTGAACTTTTTATAAGGGAAAATACATGTTAAAACTGTTTATAGGCAATAAAAACTATTCTTCTTGGTCCATGCGCCCCTGGGTGCTGATGCAACAAACCGGCATTGCGTTTCAAGAAGTCATGCTGCGCTTTGACGGCTTTGACAATGGCTCCACTTTCAAGGCAGGCCTGAAAGACATCACCCCGGTTGGCAAAGTCCCCGTGCTGACCGACGAAGGCTTTGCGGTCTGGGACACACTGGCCATTGCGGAGTATCTGGCTGAGCAATTTCCAGAAAAAAACCTCTGGCCTGCTGACCCTCAAGCCCGCGCTCGGGCACGCAGCATCTGCGCCGAAATGCACAGCGGTTTTGCCGGATTGCGCAGTGCTTGTCCGATGAATATCGAGGCCCATTTGCCTGAAGTCGGTGCTTTGGCACTGCGCGACCAGCCTGCGGTGCGCGCTGATCTGCAGCGCATCATCGCTTTATGGAGCGGTTTGCTCGCCGAGTACCAAGGCCCGATGCTGTTGGGCGTCTTCAGCATCGCTGACGCTTATTTTGCCCCGGTGGTCATGCGTCTTCTCACCTATGCCTTGCCGGTACCCGCCGACGTGCAAGCCTACATGGACCGCCTGTGTGCCTTGCCCGGCGTCAAGGCCTGGATTGATGGTGCCTTGGCCGAAAAAGACTTCATTGATTTTGAAGAGCCTTATCGTTTGCACCCCTGATAACCATTGGCCGGCCGCATGAGCGAACAGATCTTTGCCGTAGGCGGTGCCATTCGCGATGCTTTGCTGGGTTTGCCCGTCAAGGACCGCGACTGGGTGGTGGTTGGCAGTACACCGGAACGCATGGCCGCCCAAGGCTACTTGCCTGTGGGCAAAGACTTTCCGGTGTTTTTGCACCCGCGCACACAACAGGAATACGCGCTGGCCCGCACAGAGCGAAAGACCGCGCGAGGTTACAAGGGGTTTGCGGTGCAGGCTTCGCCCGAGGTGACACTCGAAGAAGACTTGGCCCGACGCGACTTGACCATCAACGCCATGGCCGTTCCAGCAGAATTTGCAGCGCTCGAAGGGGCCGCCTTGCTGACGCATCTGCAAGACCCTTATGGCGGACTGCAAGACCTGCAGCGCAAAGTGTTCAGGCATGTCACGCCCGCTTTCCGCGAAGACCCTGTGCGTATTTTGCGAGTGGCTCGCTTTGCAGCGCGGTTTTCTGATTTTTCGGTGGCCCCCGAAACTGTGGCCTTGATGCAGGAGATGGCCGCCGACGGGGAAGTTGACCATCTGGTACCCGAACGGGTTTGGCAAGAAATTGAAAGCGGCCTGATGAGTGCGCGGCCTTCGCGCATGTTCGAGGTGCTGCGCGACTGCGGGGCTTTGCGCGTCTTATTGCCTGAAATCGATCGCTTGTGGGGAGTCCCCCAAAGGCCCGAATACCACCCCGAAGTGGACACCGGCATCCACTTGATGATGGTGCTCGATATGAGCGCACGACTGAACCTGTCTTTGCCAGTGCGGGTGGCTTGCCTGTTTCATGACTTGGGTAAAGGCACCACGCCAGCCGACATCTTGCCGAGACACATTGGCCATGAACTGCGCAGCGCCAAGTTACTCCGGACCATTTGCGACCGCCTTCGGGTGCCAACGGACTGCCGCACCTTGGCCGAAACGGTGGCAAGAGAACACGGCAATATTCACCGCAGCGGCGAATTGAATGCGGCTGCCATCATGCGGCTCCTGGAACGGTGCGATGCACTTCGGCAACCCGCCAGAATGCAAGAGGTTTTGTGGGCCTGTGAGTGCGATGCCCGCGGACGCATGGGTCTAGAGGATTCGCCCTACCCGCAACGCCAGCGACTGCGCAACGCACTCGATCGCGTGTTGGCAGTCGAAACCGCGCCGATTGCAAGCCAAGCGCAAGCTGAAGGCTTGACCGGCATCGAAATAGGCCAACGCATTCAGGCGGCGCGCACTGAAGCCTTGAGGGCATTAGACAACGCGGCCGCAGCCTGAGCTGCCGGCAAGATCAATGTGGCGTGCGCAAGGCTTGTTGGGCCCATTGCGCGATGTCGGCAGCCGATCGGAAGGCGCCTGCTTGCCTGGCCACTTCGCGTCCACCGACAAACAAGGCCAAGGTTGGGATGCTGCGGATGTTGAACCGGCTGGCCAGTTGCTGTTCATCTTCGGTATTGACTTTGGCCAGCCGCATGGTCGGCTCCAAACTTTGGGCCGCTTGTTCAAACGCGGGCGCCATCATTTTGCAAGGGCCACACCACGGTGCCCAAAAGTCAACCAAGACGGGAACCTGGTTGCGCACGGTATGCTTGTCAAAAGCCGCTTCATTCAAAGCCACAGGCAGGCCTTGCCACAAAGGCTGGTGACAGCTGCCGCAGTCGGGTGAATGGTTCTGGTCGGTCTGCCGCACGCGGTTGGTGGTGTGGCAGTGTGGACAAACGACGTGAAGGGTCTCTGACATCAAACGAACTCCGGCTGTGTTCATTCACACATGGGGTCCATCGAGGTCAATTCAAGATCAGGCCGGTGTCCACACCCAGCCTGCCTTATTGAGGCCATCAAATGGGCATCAACGAGCCGGTGGGCGACGTGGCGCTACCGGGCCTGGTGCACGACCAGCCAAGTGACGGAAGCTGATACGACCTTTGGTCAGGTCGTAGGGCGACAGCTCCAAAGTCACGCGGTCACCCGCCAAGATGCGGATGTGGTTCTTGCGCATCTTGCCAGCGGAATAAGCGATCAATTGGTGACCGTTGTCCAGCGTGACGCGAAAGCGCGTATCGGGCAAGACTTCGTTCACAACACCCATTTGTTCGATCAGATCTTCTTTAGCCATTCATTTCTCTTTCGTAAATCGATTGGTGGCTCAGTGTGGCTGCGTGGTTTCACGCACCCAATCCAAACCCTGTGCCAGCGCAAAACTGGCAGCCGCGTCACGTGTCGCGAAATCGCTGGTGAAACACATCACGCGGTCGGTACTCGCGCTGCCACGTCCACTGGCCACGGAAACTTGTGCCGCAAAGCGGCCTGAAGGCAAAGCGCGTGGACACGCGTCAATGCGGTATTTTCCCACGGTGACGGGGGAGTTTTCAAATGTAATTGTATGAATCATGAATAACTGCGAAAAATATCGGCACAGTGGCGGTAAAAAGCCACAGGAAGATCAACAAATTCGGCCTGCCCAAAGGCCGTGAGTACGCCTCTTCAGGGGCGGTGAAATCTCTATATTTAAAATATGGAGCTTACGCAAGGGGTGGAGGGACGGGAACAACCCTCTGAAGGAGGGTGCGCAATAAGAACGTTGGCGTTCGATCGCGCTGATCTGTCGCCTTAAGCGATGCTTAATTATAACACAAACGACTCAAAGCCATTTGGCGATCAAGCTGGCCACGAAACTGATGACCACGGTGGTGGTGATCGGCAAAAAAAATTCGCGGCCAAAAAGCTTAAAGCGAAAGTCGCCCGGCAGATTGCCCAGACCGATTTTATGCAACCAAGGACGCAGACCACTGATCAGAATCAGTGCCAACAAAGTCACGATCAACCAACGGATCATGCGCCGCTCACAGTCTGTGACTCCGGTCGCCTGCCGCAAAGCCGCGGGCTTGCCACGCATCGCTGGTAGAAAAACCCAGCACCTTGAAGAGTTCTCCCATTTCGTGCTCGGCCATCAGTCTTTGGGCCTGGCTTCGCTCGGCAAGCTCCGCCTGCGCCATGGCTTCGGCCAATCCCAGGTTCAACAAAAAGCGGGCTTGGCTGGTGTAGCCCAGCACATGCAAACCTTGGTCCTGTCCCGCCAAAGCAATGCCGGTGAAATTCACATGGGCGGTGATGTCTTTCAGACCGACCGCGACCAAGGGGTTCATGTCTGACTGGTGCGCTTGGTGGCACATCACCGTGCCCATGTGGCGCTGGGGATGAAAATACTCGGCCTCAGGGAACCCGTAATCCAGAAAGAAGGCTGCGCCGCCGCGCTCGCTGGCCAGCAAGCGTTCGGCCACGCTCGCGACAAAAGCTTCGGCCTGGGTATGAATTTCGGTCAGGTAGTCATGCGCGCCCTCCACTTCGCAAGATGGACGGGCAGGGGTGGGGCGATCCGCCCAAACGAGTTGTCCCGCATGCAGGGCCACACCGCGTTCATGCCAAGCCCCCTTCAAGCGTGCCAACAGCTTCACCGGCATGGCGTCGAGCACCTCGTTGCCGATGACCACGCCTTGCATGGCTTCGGGCAGGGCACTGAGCCAGCGGACCTTTTGGCCAAAGGGGGCCAGCATTTGCCGCTGCCGCTCGCGCAATGTGCCGGACAAGTCGATGATGTTGTAGGCCTCGACCGCGCTGCCCAGCGCGGTTAGCAATTGCTGCGCCAAGGCGCCTGTGCCAGCGCCAAACTCATAAATTTCGCGAGTCTGCGTGGCCTGAAGGGCTTCTTGCACCTGCACCGCCAGCGTGCGACCGAACAAGGGCGACAACTCAGGCGCGGTGACAAAATCACTGCCGGACTCCGGATGGGTACCGAATTTCTGCAAGGGATTTGCGTAGTAACCCAAGCCGGGCTGGTACAAAGCCAAGGCTTCAAAATGGTCAAAGCCGATCCAACCACCCGCCTTGTGGATCGCGTCACCGATAATCTGCGTCAGTTGCGCCGAAATTTCTTCGGCCGTCATGTGGGACTTCATACATTGTTCAATTTCGCTGTGATTATCAGGCCGAACGGTGCGCAGAGTGTCAAGCCGCGATGCGTGAAAAATTTCGCGCTGTGGAGCAGGCATGGCTAAAAGCGTCTTGGTCACGGGGGGGGCGCACCGCCTGGGCGCGCTGATTTGCCAGCAATTTGCGCAAGATGGCTGGCAGGTGTGGTGCCACGCCCAACGCTCTATGGCAGACGCACAAGCGCTGTGCGCCCACATCATGACCGCGGGGGGGCAAGCGCGCACCGTACAAGCCGACCTCGCTTCAGAAACCGATCGTCAGCAGATGATGGCGCACATCGCCTCGGAGACAGGACCATTGGACTGCTTGGTGAATAACGCCTCGAGTTTTGAGCCCGATGCTGCGCACGATTTTTCAGTACATGACATGCGACAGCAACTGGAAGTGAACCTGGTGGCCCCGCTGGACCTGTCTCGCCTGATGGCGCAAAGCCCGCCCGACAGCAACACGACCGGATCACGCAGCATCATCCATGTGCTCGATCAAAAAGTGTTCAACCTGAATCCGGATTATTTTTCTTACACCGTCTCCAAACTCGCTTTGGAGCGCAGCGTGGCCTTACAAGCCCAAGCAATGGCCCCGCACATCCGAGTTTGCGGCGTCGCACCGGGTCTGATGTTTTTAAGTGGCCCTCAAACCCAGGCCAATTTTGACCAGTCCAGCCAAATCAATTTGCTTCGCCGGGCCATTGACCCCCATCAAGTGGCTGCAACTTGCCTGTTCCTGGCCAAGCACGATGCCCTCAATGGCGTCACACTGCCCGTTGACAATGGTCAACACCTGGTGCCCCTGTCTCGCGACGTGATGTTTGTGGCGGGCAACGAATTGAAGGAAGACGATGCCTGACCCGATCCAACGGCTGACACTGGAGTGCCGCCGGATTTTTTTGCGCAACCACGAAGTACCCGTCCAGATTGGTGCCCATGATTTTGAAAAAACGCAGGCCCAACGCGTGATTTTCAATGTGGAGTTGTTTGTCCCCTACGCGCTCTCGACGCCGCAGGCCGACCAATTGAGTGAGGTGGTGGATTACGACTTTGTGCGCGAGCTGATTGCTGCGCGCATTGGCCAAGGCCACGTCGAGTTGCAAGAAACGCTGTGCGATGACTTGGCTGCCCAACTACTGGCCCATCCGCGTGTGCAAGCGGTTCGACTGTCCAGTTGCAAACCCGATGTCTACCCGGACTGCGAAGCCGTGGGTGTGGAGGTTTTCCGCATGAAAGAATGGACAACATGAAAGCCACCTTGGGCCATCAAACTTTGACTTTGTATGGTCTGCGCTTTGCGGCCAAACTGGGCATTCTGGAGCAAGAAATGACCGGACCGCAACCCATTCAAGTAGACGCGGAACTGAATTTGGGGCCACAGCCCTTGTTGCCTCATGACGATGACATTTACCATGTGCTGGACTACCGCAAAGTGCGGCAAATCATCATCGATGAATGCACGGCTGAGCATGTGAATTTGCTGGAAACGCTGATCGGTAAACTGGCCCACCGGTTGATGAAATTGCCCGGTGTATTGGGCGTACGCGTCAAAATAGCGAAATTAGAAATTTTTGAAGACTGCGAAGTGGCCATTCGCATGGAAACAGGACAGTGGTGAACACAATGAATGCCCCCATCAACAACGACTGGCTCCAAGCCGAAGACTCTGCGCACGACAAAGCGATGAAAATCGAGCGTGAAACCCACAAGCTCGAAAAACGCCTGTGCCGCCAAATGGGGCAGGCGATTTCCGACTTCAACCTGATTGAAGCGGGCGACCGCATCATGGTCTGCATGTCGGGCGGTAAAGACAGCTACGGCATGCTGGACATCCTGCTGAAAATGCAAGCCCGTGCCCCGGTTCAGTTTGAGTTGATCGCCGTCAACTTGGACCAAAAGCAACCCGGTTTTCCTGCCGAGGTGCTGCCCGCCTACCTGCAAAGTCTGGGCGTGAAGTTCCATATCGAAACGCAAGATACGTATTCCATCGTCAAAGAAAAAGTACCTGAAGGCAAAACCATGTGCAGCCTGTGCAGTCGCTTGCGGCGGGGCATTTTGTACAAAGTAGCGCGTGAATTGGGCTGCAACAAATTGGCACTGGGACACCACCGCGACGACATGTTGCAAACTTTCTTTTTGAACATGTTTTTTGGTGGCAAGCTCAAAGGCATGCCGCCCAAACTGGTGAGCGACAACGGTGAGTTCATGGTGATCAGGCCCCTGGCTTTTGTGGCCGAAACCGACTTGATCCGCTGGGCAGATCACCGCCAGTTCCCGATCATCCCTTGCACTCTGTGTGGTAGCCAGGAAAATTTGCAACGCAAACAAATTGGCAACATGCTTCGTGAATGGCAGAAAAAATTTCCGGGACGCATTGAAAACATGTTTGCCGCACTGCAAAACATCGTGCCCTCACATTTGATGGACCACCAAAAACATGACTTCAAAAACCTGAAAACCACCGGCATGCCCATGCCAGACGGCGACACCGCGTTTGACGAAGAGACCTTCAACGAGCCGAGCTTGCCGGGGCTTCAGGTGATTCAGATGTCCAGCTGATCCCCATGAACTTGGCCGACTGAATGTGCGCACTGACAGGGAAATTCAATATGCTCAAATTCTGTTTCACACTGCCTCTCACCCTGGCGCTGTTGACAGGCTGTAGCACTGTTCGATTGATCGACAGCCAGGTTCACTCGGTCAACGCGCAAGGCGCAGTGTCACTGCAAGGCGCGCATTACCGGTTTGAACGGCTGCCTTCGCAAATCAACAACCCTGCAGCAGGCCTGGCCGAGCAGCAAGCACAAGTCGCTTTGTCCGCCGCAGGTTTGGTACGCGATGATCCCGGTGCGCAATTGAGCATTCAAGTGCATGCGCGGGCCACCACCTTCATGGTCGACCCGTGGGGTCGGCCTGTGTACGGTTTGGGCATGAACAGTTACTGGGGACGAGGCATCGGTTTCAACTGGGGCATGCGCTTTCCCCCTCCAAACCAATACCAATACCAATACGAAGTCAGCCTGCTGATGCGCAATCTGCGCAGCGGCCAGGTTGTCTATGAGACGCAGGCCGCACACAGCGGTCCTTGGTCTGACAGCGAGATAATTTTCCCTGCGCTGATGAGCGCTGCGTTGAAAGACTTTCCCAATCCACCGGCCAAGACACGGCAGGTGAACATCGAAATCCCGCGCTGAGTTTTGCGCTTATTTTTTGTGCCGATCGGAAACCATGCAAGCCACCCGCATTTTGGCCATTCGCCACGGAGAAACCGCCTGGAATGTAGCTACCCGCATTCAAGGCCAACTCGATATCCCACTCAACGCCACTGGCGAATGGCAAGCCGCACAACTGGCGCAGGCCTTGTCTGCCCAAGAGCAGATTGATGCCATTTACACCAGTGATTTGCTGCGCGCCTATGCCACGGCTCAAGCGATAGGCCAGGCCGTTAAGCTCTCCCTGCACACACACTTGGGTCTGCGCGAGCGGGGCTTTGGCGACTTTGAGGCCAAAACTTTTGCGGAGATTGCGACTGCTTTGCCCGAAGATTCGATGCGCTGGCGCAAGCGCGACCCGCATTGGGCACCACCCGGTGGCGGCGAATCTCTGGTCGCCATGCGTGAACGGGTTTTGTCAACTGTGAACCACTTGGCCTCAAGCCACTTGGGCGGTAACATCGTGCTTGTGGCCCACGGGGGGGTCATGGACATCTTGTACCGTGCGGCCACACGACTGGACTTGCAAGCACCGCGCACCTGGGATCTGTCGAACACAGCCGTCAACCGCTTGCTCTGGACACCTGAAGGTTTGTCCTTGGTGGGATGGGCCGACAAATCGCACATCAACGATGCAGCACGGGATGAAACCACCGCCTGATACGGACCTTGTCAAGCCCCAAACGATTTGGGCGGTGTCACGCCCAGGTGTTTGAAGGCGGCCAAAGTAGCCATGCGTCCGCGCGGTGTGCGTTGCAAATAGCCCTGCTGGATCAAATACGGCTCGATCACATCTTCAATCGTGTCGCGCTCTTCGCCGATGCTGGCGGCAATGTTGTCTAGGCCCACAGGGCCGCCGTCAAAGCGGTGGATCACGGCTTCCAGCAATTTGCGGTCCATCAGGTCGAAACCTTCCGGGTCCACGTCCAGCATGGTCAGCGCCTTTTTGGCAATGTCTTGGTCAATGCGCCCTTTTCCCTTGACGTCGGCATAGTCTCGCACCCGGCGCAGCAAACGGTTGGCAATGCGAGGCGTGCCGCGTGAGCGGCGAGCAATCTCAAAACCACCGGCTTCGTCCATCGGCGTCTTCAGTAAACCCGCACTGCGTTTGACGATACGCGCCAACTCTTCAGGTGTGTAAAACTCCAAACGCGACACAATGCCAAAGCGGTCGCGCAAGGGGTTGGTCAGCATGCCGGCGCGGGTCGTGGCGCCCACCAGCGTGAAAGGCTGCAGGTCGAGCTTGATGCTGCGCGCGGCAGGGCCTTCGCCGATCATGATGTCGATCTGGTAATCCTCCAGCGCGGGGTACAAAATTTCTTCGACCACGGGAGAGAGGCGATGAATTTCGTCGATGAACAGCACATCGTTTTTTTCCAGATTGGTCAGCAAGGCGGCCAGGTCTTTGGGTTTTTCGAGCACCGGACCGCTGGTCTGGCGCAGGTTCACGCCCAGCTCGGCGGCAATGATGTGGCTGAGCGTGGTTTTGCCCAGACCTGGCGGGCCAAAGAGCAGCACATGGTCCAAAGGCTCGGAGCGCATGCGCGCGGCACTGATGAAAATCTCCAGCTGCTCGCGCACCTTGACCTGGCCCACATATTCGTCGAGCAATTTGGGGCGCAAAGCCCTTTCAATGGCTTCCTCTTGCGGTGTTTCGGGTACCGCAGAAACCATGCGTTTTTCAGGCGCGGGGGCGAAGTCGTCGATTTGAATGCTCATGGGTTCACCAACTCAATGATGTCGTTGAGCTCAAGGCGAGCTGAATGAAAGATGGCGTCGCTGACCCGCTTCCAGGGGTGCGGCGTGGCGCCACGCTGTCGCCAGTCCAAGCTCTTGGGCTGGTTGCAAATGATGTAACTGGCTTGCTTGACCGATTTGCTGTTGTCAATCGCAAAGGGATTGGTGGCGTTGTAGGCGGCCGTGGACATGGGAAAGCCAATCACGATGGATGTTTTGTCATTGAACGCTTTGGGCGAGAGCACCAGCATGGGGTGCATATCGCGCATTTCGCGGCCCACCTGCGGGTTGAAATTGATCCAGATGATGTCTTGACGATCCGGCACCCACAGCGCACGGCTCATGGCGTGGCACCGAATTCCGCGCCAAATTCGGCACCGAACTCGGAGCCTTGAGGCGCATCCTGCATCACCTCGCCGCCATGCACCTGCGGATCAAACGCCGCCAGCTTGTCTTTCAGGCTGGGGCGTGGGTTCACCGCGCGCAGCTCCAAACAGCCTTTGGCCAGCACCGTGGCTTGCAAGGCGGTATCGGGGGTGATGCCCAAGGACTGCATCAACTCCCGGCTGAGCCGGATGCCGTGGCTGTTACCCCAAGCCGAGATGGTGATAGCGGTGGTCTTCATGGTCCCAAGTATATACAGAGGATATCCAAAAATCAAGGCGCCGAACGGGCCCTCTTTTTTTATTTGTTCAGCGCCTTGAGGGCCAGCTTGATGCCTTCGCTCACACCCACGTCCGCCGGCAGCAGTTTCAGGGCAGCCGCCGCCTCTTTGTCGTTGTAACCCAGCGCCAGCAAGGCTTGTTGGATGTCGCCGTGGGCATCGCCGGCGTGCGCCGTGAACAATCCCATGTCACCGCCCAACTTGCCTTTAAGCTCCAGCAACAAGCGCTCGGCGGTTTTCTTGCCGATGCCGGGCACCTTGACCAAGCGCCCGGCTTCTTGCAAAGTCACAGCCTGGGCCAGATCGGCCACGCTCATGCCTGACAAGACGCCCAAGGCGGTGCGCGGGCCCACGCCCGAAATTTTGATCAGCAAGCGAAACGCCTCGCGCTCAGCAGGTCCGCTGAAGCCGTACAAAATTTGCGCATCTTCACGCACCACAAAATGGGTCAGCAGACTGACTTTTTCACCAACGGCGGGCAGGTTGTAAAAGGTGCTCATCGGCACGTTGACTTCGTAGCCCACGCCATGGCAATCGATCACCACTTCGGGTGGATTTTTGTCACTGAGAATGCCTGTTAACTTGCCGATCATGGGGTGAATGCCTTCATTGCCGTTCTAAATGCCTATCATGGAGGGTGCAGCGGCTCGGTAGTGACCGCGCCTGCACCCCATGGGATTATCAGCTTGATTGTCAGACACACCTTTACGCCGCTCAATAACAACCGCTTGTCGAACCTGTGCGGCCCGACCGATGCGCATTTGCGGACCATCGAAGTAGGCTTACAAGTGGGCATTGCCCATCGGCATGAACAGTTCAAAATCGATGCGCCCAAAGCCAAGGCCCAGCGGGCACTGGAACTTTTGCAAGCCCTTTATGAATTGGCCGACCGACCGATTATTGAGGAGACCGTGCAACTGATGATGGCGGGTGATGCCGCCATGCCTGCGTCGGTGGAGGGCGCACAAAACCTGACCACTCGCCGTTCGGACTTGAAGGCCCGCACGCCCGTGCAAGCGCACTACCTGGACAGCATTGCAAGCCACGACATCAGTTTTGGCATTGGCCCCGCCGGTACAGGCAAAACCTATTTGGCCGTGGCCTGCGCCGTCGATGCCTTAGAGCGCAGTGCGGTGCAACGCATTGTGTTGACCCGGCCCGCCGTCGAAGCGGGTGAGCGCCTGGGATTTTTGCCCGGTGATTTGTCGCAAAAAGTCGACCCCTATTTGCGTCCTTTGTACGACGCGCTGTACGACCTGATGGGTTACGACAAAGTGCAAAAAGCGTTTGAACGCAATGCCCTCGAAATCGCGCCACTGGCCTTCATGCGGGGGCGCACCCTGAACAACGCCTTTGTGATTCTGGATGAAGCCCAAAACACCAGCGCAGAACAAATGAAAATGTTTTTGACCCGCATCGGCTTTGGTGCCAAAGCGGTGATCACAGGCGACATCAGCCAAGTCGACTTGCCCAAAGGACAACTCAGCGGCTTGGTCGATGCTGAACGTGTCTTGCGGCGCGTCAAAGGCATCTCTTTTACCCGTTTTACCAGTGCCGATGTGGTGCGGCACCCCTTGGTCGCTCGGATTGTAGACGCGTATGACGCGCAAGGCAGTGCCGCCCGCCGCGGCTTGGCCGCCGAGGACTGAACAGCATGGCCTTGCACCAACTTAAGTTGTCGCTTCAATTCGCGGACATCCCCTTCGCGGCACGACACCGCGCCGCCCTGCCGCGTCACAAAGTCACGCGCTGGATTCGGCATGCCCTCAGCGACGACGCGGAAATCACGGTGCGGATTGTCAACGCCGAAGAAGGCCAACGCCTGAACAAAGCGTTTCGCAAAAAAGACTACCCCACCAACGTCTTGACCTTTGAGTATGCGCAAGCGACAGAAGAAAGCCCATGGGTGCTGGCCGACTTGGTGCTGTGCGCACCCGTGGTGGCCCAAGAAGCCAAAGCGCAGGGCAAAACGCTGCAAGCCCATTACGCCCATTTGCTGGTCCACGGTACCCTGCATGCGCAAGGCTGGGACCATGAAACTTCCGCAGCCGATGCCAATGAGATGGAAGACTACGAGATCGAGATCCTGAAAGAATTGGGCTTGCGCAACCCCTATGCTTGAACGTGGCTTTCAGCGACCCAGCGCGTCTTCCATCAAGCGCACTTTCACGCTACGGCCTTTGACTTTGCCAGCCGACAACTTGGCCACAGCCAGTTTGGCGATGCTTCGCTCGACCGCCACGTAGGTGGAAAATTCGTTCACGTTGATCTTGCCCACCTGCTCACGGGTGAAACCCGCCTCGCCAGTCAGCGCACCCAGCACATCGCCCGCCCGGATTTTTTCTTTGCGGCCGCCGACAATTTGCAAGGTGGCCATGGGTGGGCGCAAAACGACGCCCGCCGCTGGCGTGAGGCTGGCCAAGGGCATCCATACCGATTCGCGGCCTTGCAGCAACTCGATCTTGCCCACACTGCCCATTTCGTCCATGCTGGCCAGGCTGATCGCCAAGCCCTCGGCGTCGCCCCGGCCGGTGCGGCCAATGCGGTGAATGTGCACTTCCGAATCGGGCGTCACATCGACGTTGATCACGGCTTCAAGTTGCGCCACATCCAGGCCGCGTGCAGCCACGTCGGTGGCGACCAGTACAGAACAGCTGCGGTTGGCAAACTGGATCAGCACCTGATCGCGCTCTCGCTGGTCCAGTTCGCCGTACAAAGCCAGCGCGCTGAAGCCCTGCGCTTGCAGCACCGCCACCAGGTCACGGCATTGCTGCTTGGTATTGCAAAACGCCAGCGTCGACTCAGGTCGAAAGTGGTTCAGCACCTGCGACACGGCGTTGAGCCGCTCGCCTTCTTTGACCTCGACAAACACCTGGCGAATTTTGCTGGCGCTGTGCTGGACTTGCACCGTCACGGTGTGCGGCTTGCGCATGAACTGGCTCGCCAGTTGGGCAATGCCCTCGGGGTAGGTGGCGGAGAACAACAAGGTCTGGCGGTCTTTAGCACATTGCTTGACCACCTTGGCAATGTCTTCCATGAAGCCCATGTCCAGCATGCGGTCGGCTTCGTCCAGTACCAGGGTTTTGACGGCCTGCAAATTCAGCGAGCCGCGCTCCAAATGGTCCAAGATCCGTCCCGGCGTGCCCACCACCACATGCGCACCATGCTCCAGGCTGATGACTTGACCGCGCAGCGGTACACCGCCGCACAGCGTGACCACTTTGATGTTGCCGGTGGCGCGCGCCAAACGGCGAATCTCTTGCGTCACCTGATCGGCCAGCTCACGGGTCGGGCACAGCACCAGGGCTTGGATGGCCATGTCGGTGGCCTGCAACTTTTCCACCAAGGGCAGGCCAAAGGCGGCGGTCTTGCCGCTGCCGGTACTGGCTTGGGCGATCAGGTCTTGGCCGGCCAGGGCCAAGGGCAGACTGGCCGCCTGGATCGGCGTCATGGCGGTGTAGCCCAGTTGCGTCAGGTTGGCCAGGGCGTTGGCAGTGAGATTTAAACGAGAAAAATCAAGCGATTCAGAAGCATTCATCCCCCGATTATCGTTGGCGATGCCGCAGGTGCGATACGCATCGGAATCGTCACCGGCCCGTCGTTGACCAGCGCCACTTGCATGTCGGCCGCGAACTGCCCTGTTTGCACCTGCGGGTGAGCCGCCCGGGCTTGCAAAACCACATAGTCATACAAGCGCTGTCCGTCAGCGGGCGCCGCGGCTTGCGTGAAACTCGGGCGATTGCCGCCCTGCAGATTTGCCGCCAAGGTGAACTGACTCACCAGCAGCAAACCGCCCACCCTGCCCTGGCCATCCAAGTCTTGTACGCTGTGGTTCATCTTGCCTTGGGCGTCACTGAAAATGCGCAGCTTGAGCAGTTTGGCCAGAAACTTGTCGGCCTCTACCTCGGTGTCACCTTGCTCGGCACACACCAACACCAACAAACCCGTGCCAATGCGTCCGATGATTTCACCGTCAACACGCACACTGGCTTCGCTGACGCGTTGAATGATCCCGATCAAATCAAATCCCGCGGTTCGTTGAAATGTGCCTCGACATCAGAAGGCAACAACTGGATGGTGGCGCGCAAACCGGGTACGGCACTCATCAAAGCTTGTTCGACACTGGTTCGCACCGCTGCTGCGCGGCCCAAGGTCCAGCTGGCGGGCATGTGCATGTGCATGTCGACGTAGCGTCGCTGCGCGGCTTTGCGGGTGGTCACGTGATCAAAACGAATGATTTCCATGTCGCCGCGCTGGTGTGAAAAGTCCGTCAAAATCTTTTGAATGTCGGTCAAAACCTCGGGCTCCAAGGCTTGGTCCATCAAGCCCTGCGAAGAGCGCCAAATCAAATGCCAGCCTTCTCTCAATATGTTCATCGCCACGCCCATGGCGACCACTGCGTCCAGCCACAGCCAACCGGTAAAGTGCACCAGGCTGATGCCCAGCACGACACCCGCCGAGGTCCAGACGTCGGTCACCAAATGCTTGGCGTCCGCTTCCAGCGCAATGGATCGGTGGGTTTTGGCCGCACCAAACATGACCCAGGCCAAAAAACCATTCAGCGCCGAACTGGCCACAGACAGCGCCAGACCCCAGCCGACTTGCGCCAGCGGCTGCGGATCAAAGATCCGATGCCCGGCGGCCCAGATGATGCCCAAGGCAGCGACGATGATCAAAATGCCTTCAAAGCCGGAAGAGAAATACTCGGCTTTGTGATGGCCGTAGGGGTGATCTTCGTCGGGCGGTTGAGCCGCTACGGTGACCATCATCAAGCCAAAGATGGCGCTGGCCAGGTTGACCAGCGACTCCATGGCATCCGATAACAAGCCCACCGAATCGGTGATGTACCACGCGAACGTTTTGAGGGTGATGGTCACCACCGCCACGACCACAGAGGCCCAAAGCATGCCGCGAGGGGACAACAAAAGGGCGCGGGTGATGGAGTTCATGCGCTCAACTCAGGTTCACACGGGCGAACTTGCGCTTACCGACTTGAACAACGTAAGTGCCCACTTCGAGTTTGAGGCCCTTGTCGCTGATGACCACTGAATCCACACGCACGCCCCCGCCGTCAATCAGGCGACCCGCTTCGGTGGTGGACGGCGCCAAGCCGGCCGACTTGAGCAAGGCCCCAATGCCCAAAGGTGCACCAGACAGAGACACCTCAGGGATCTCGTCAGGCACACCCCCTTTGCTGCGGTTCATGAAATCCTGCTCGGCCGACACTGCGGCGGCGGCACCATGAAAACGCGTGGTGATTTCTTTGGCCAAGGCCACCTTGACATCTTTGGGGTTGCGCCCCTCTTGCACTTCTTTCTTCAAAGCCTCGATATCGGCCATCGACTTGAATGACAGCAAGGTGTACCAGCGCCACATCAAGGTGTCTGAAATGGACAGGACCTTGGCGAACATGGTGTTCGGCTCTTCGCTGATGCCAATGTAGTTGTTCTTGGACTTGGACATTTTGTCCACCCCGTCAAGGCCCTCCAGAAGCGGCATGGTCAAAATGCACTGCGGCTCCTGGCCATATTCGGCCTGCAAGTGGCGGCCCATGAGCAGGTTGAATTTCTGGTCAGTGCCGCCGAGCTCCAGATCTGACTTGAGCGCCACCGAGTCGTAACCTTGCATCAGGGGGTACAGAAACTCATGCACGGAAATCGGTGTGCCCGCCTTGAAGCGGTCATGGAAGTCGTTTCGCTCCATCATGCGGGCCACGGTGTACTTGGCCGCCAACTGGATCATGCCCATGGAGCCCAAGGGCAAACTCCACTCGCTGTTGTATCGGATTTCAGTTTTGGAAGGGTCCAGCACCAAGCTGGCCTGACGGTAATACGTCTCGGCATTGGCTTTGATTTGCTCGGTCGTGAGGGGCGGGCGGGTGCTGTTACGGCCCGAGGGATCGCCGATCAAACTGGTGAAATCGCCGATCAAGAAGATGACTTGATGCCCTAGATCTTGCAATTGGCGCATTTTGTTGAGCACCACCGTGTGCCCGATGTGGATATCGGGCGCCGTGGGGTCTAAGCCCAATTTGATGCGCAAGGGTACCCTTGTGGCTTCTGATTTGGCCAATTTTTTCAGCCAATCCTCTTTCGGAATCAGCTCCTCGCAACCCCTCAGACTGACCGCCATAGCCTCCTGAACCTTGTCAGTAACCGGAAATTTTGTATCTTGCGCTTGATTCATAAGGGTTTTTATCTGGTCAGAAAGTGCGCGGGGCGTTAGAATCGCCCCTTCACGGCTGCTTTATTTTAAGTGTCCCTGCCTATTTCCTTGCTGTAGCGACCAAGTTTAGTTTGGCTGCTCCCAGCAATTACCTGATTGTCGATGGAAGAGTTTGTTTATTCATTGCCGATGAAGTTTCGCATTCCGGTCCTGAGCGTTTTACGTGTTTTGGGCGAAATCGAGATCTTCTTGACGACTTACCCCCGCCATTGCATGGCTGTGGTGGGCTTTGTCTTGCTCGGCGGCGGCGGCGGCGCTTATGCGGTCGCCAACTTGGGGCCTGATGCCGCCCTGTTGCCCGTGCAAATCGTCTCGATGCCCGTTGAAACCCTGCAATTGCAGGCGCAAGCGACATCGCTGGACTTGCACGCTATGCAATTGTTTCGCAGTGAGATCACACGCTCCTCAGACACACCCGAAAGCTTGTTGCGCCGTTTGGCCATCGTAGACCCGGAAGCGGTCGCCTTTCTGCGCAAAAACCCTGTGACCAAAGATGGTTTGGGTCGCGCAGGACGCAACATCAGTGCCCAAGCCAATGAACGCCAACAGTTGCTGTCACTCACCACGCGTTGGCTGCGCAGCGAAACCGATTCAGTCTTCCAAAGGTTGACGATCAAGCGCACGCCGCAAGGCTTTACTGCCATCCAGGAAACAGCGCCTTTGGTTGCAAACACCCAGTACTCCGGTGCGGTGGTAGAAACCAGTTTGTTTGCCGCCGCCGATGAAGCACGTATCCCCGACAGCGTGACCAGCCAACTGTCCGAGATCTTCTCTTCG
>Ga0214919_10004360_pt1 | contig 20744 bp, 25 predicted proteins | sample LL1503_MetaG_FD_177994 | JGI IMG/M metagenome (GOLD analysis project Ga0214919, IMG submission 177994) | Freshwater microbial communities from Lake Lanier, Atlanta, Georgia, United States - LL-1503 | ecosystem: Environmental > Aquatic > Freshwater > Lake | place: USA: Georgia | collected... | reverse complement strand
CAGCAAACTCAGCGATCAATTGAATGGCCGCACCACATTAAGCGGTTTTCAAATTCGGGTGAGACGCAAAAACGGCACGGTCTTCGATGCGAGGTTGTATGTCTCACCCCTGATTGATGCCATGGGTCACCAAACAGGTTGGATGACATCGATGACAGACATCACCGAACCCAACAAAATTCGCGAGCAGCTCTCTGCCTCACATGAACGTTTCACAACAGTGTTAGAGGCACTGGACGCTTCGGTTTCGGTATCCCCTTTGGGTAGCACGGAATTGCTGTTTGCCAATAAGTTGTACCGCCAATGGTTTGGTAACCAAGGCAAGGGTCACCTTGAACTGGTGTCACAAGCAGGCATGTTGCCCGCCGATGAAAGCGCCAGTCAGGACAGCGTTGATGACATGGTGGGCATGCCTACCTACGCCCTCACCCAATCGCGCACCGAAAACGCTGAGGTTTATGTGCCTGAATTGCATAAATGGTTAGAGGTTCGAACCCGCTATTTCAACTGGGTGGATGGCCGTTTGGCACAAATGGTCATTTCAACCGACATCACCGCTCGACGTTTGGCTGAAGAACAAGCAGCCCTGCAAGCTGAACGCGCCCAATCAGCCAGTCGCTTGATCACCATGGGTGAGATGGCTTCCAGCGTGGCGCATGAATTGAATCAACCACTGACTGCAATCACCAACTATTGCAATGGCATGTTGTCACGCTTGCAAGGCAAACAAATCAGCGAAGATGAATTGAAAGTAGCACTGGAAAAAACCTCTAAGCAAGCCCAACGTGCCGGCCAAATCATTCAACGCATCCGCAGTTTTGTAAAGCGCAGCGAAACCAACCGTGTTAATTCGGCCATCGCACCTATCGTGGCTGAGGCTGTGGATCTGGCTGACATTGAATTGCGGCGTAGACAAGTCAAACTCAGCTTGTTTGTGTCTGAGCGGCTTTCGCATTTGCATGTGGACCCCATACTGATTGAACAAGTGCTGATCAATTTATTGAAAAACGCCGCCGAAGCCATTGAACATGCGCAGCGCCCCACAAACCAAAGACATGTGGAATTGCAAGTGGTCCCCAAAGAGGTGGATGGTCTCGACGTGGTGGAGTTTTCTGTCAGCGATTCCGGAACTGGCATGACGGCCGATGTGATGGAGCGTGTGTTCGAAGCTTTTTACACCACCAAAAATGAAGGCATGGGCATAGGCTTGAATTTATGCCGCACCATCATTGAGTCGCACCAAGGACGCATGACGGCAGAGAACATCTACAATGGAAAATTGATAGTTGGGTGTCGTTTTTCATTTTGGCTACCCGCAAGCAAAACCTTGATACCCCTTTAATGCCAGCATTGGCACCTTGGAGCATGAGATGAGTTTGATTCCCAAAAAAGGCAATGTGTATGTGGTCGATGACGACGAGGCAGTACGTGACTCGTTACAGTGGTTGCTTGAAGGCAAAGACTACCGTGTGCGTTGTTTTGATTCCGCCGAAACTTTTCTCAGTCGCTATGACCCTCGTGAAGTGGCTTGCTTGATTGTGGACATTCGCATGCCGGGCATCTCTGGCCTAGAGTTGCAAGACCGTTTGGTCGAGCGCAAATCGCCGCTACCCATCGTGTTCATCACCGGCCATGGCGACGTACCTATGGCTGTGACCACCATGAAAAAGGGTGCCATGGATTTCATCCAAAAGCCATTCAAAGAAGAAGAATTGGTCAGTTTGGTAGAGCGCATGCTAGACCAGGCACGTGACTCTTTCAATGAATCACAAACCGCGGCCAACCGTGATGCCCTGATGGCCAAACTCACCACCCGCGAAGCCCAAGTGCTTGAGCGCATTGTGGCGGGTCGTTTAAACAAGCAAATTGCAGATGACCTGGGTATCAGCATCAAAACCGTGGAAGCGCATCGCGCCAACATCATGGAAAAGCTCAACGCAAACACTGTGGCAGACCTGCTGAAAATTGCTTTGGGCCAAAACGCCAAATCCTAATGACAGCAGTACTCATAGACGGCAACGCTTTGTCGCAGCGCTTGCGCGCAGATTTTGCAGAACGAACACAATCCCTTATCTCTCAAGGCATTCAACCTGGCTTGGCGGTGATCTTGGTTGGCGACAACCCTGCTTCGCAGGTATATGTGCGCAACAAAGTGAAAGCATGCGAGCAAGTGGGCATCCATTCGGTTCTTGAAAAACATCCCGAATCCTTCAGCCAAGCTGAATTGTTGGCAAGGGTAGAAGCCTTGAACAATGACGACAGTATCCACGGTATCTTGGTGCAACTGCCCTTGCCTGCACATATCGATGCCCAAAAAGTCATTGAAGCCATTGCACCTGCCAAAGATGTGGACGGTTTTCATGTGGCCAGTGCGGGTGCTTTGATGACGGGACTGCCTGCCTACTGGCCTTGTACACCGCACGGTTGTATGAAGATGTTGGAAAGCATCGGCTACAAGCTCAAAGGCAAACACGCGGTGGTGATTGGCAGAAGCAATATTGTGGGCAAACCCATGGCACTGATGCTTTTGCAAGAGAACGCCACCGTCACTGTTTGTCACAGTGCCACAACCGACCTCAAACTCCATTGTTTGCAAGCTGATGTCATTGTGGCGGCAGTAGGCAAGCGCAATGTGTTGACCGCCGACATGGTCAAGCCCGGTGCAGTGGTGATCGATGTGGGTATGAACCGAGACGAAGCGGGCAAGTTGTGCGGTGATGTCGATTTTGACGCAGTGAGTCATGTGGCTGGCTACATCACGCCTGTGCCAGGGGGTGTAGGGCCTATGACCATCACCATGTTACTGGCCAATACCTTGGATTCCGCCCAACAGTCCTTATCTGCCAAGACATGAGCAACCCTCTTTTAGATTTCTCCGCCCTTCCCCGTTTCAGCGAGGTTCGCCCCGAACACATTTCACCCGCCATGTCCCAACTGCTGGAACAAGCAGAGCACGCCATGGCTGAGGTAACTGCTGACGCATTTCCCGCTGATTGGCTGTCTGTTTCAAAGGTATTGGATACCGCAACCGAACAACTTGGACGTGCTTGGGGCATGGTGGGGCATTTGCAAAGTGTGGCTGATACACCTGAACTGCGTGCAGCCTACAACGCCGAATTACCGCGTATCACTGATTTCTTTACCCGCTTGGGCGCAAATGAATCCTTGTATGCCAAATACAAAGCCATTTCGCCTGACAGCTTGAACCCAGAACAAGCCCGAGCACACACGCTGGCTTTACGCAACTTTGTATTGTCGGGCGCCGAATTGAAAGGCGCAGCCAAAGAACGTTTCGCGGCCATCCAAGAGCGTTTGGCTGAAATCAGCCAACGCTTTAGCGAGCATGTACTGGATGCCACTGACGCATGGTCTTACCTGGCAAATGAAGATGAGCTTGAAGGTGTACCGCAAGATGTGCTTCAAACGGCCAAAGCATCAGCGAAAGCTGAAAACCTAGAGGGCTACAAGCTCACGCTGAAAATGCCTTGCTATTTGCCCGTTATGCAATATGCAGTTAGCAGCGTTTTACGTGAAAAACTCTATCGCGCCCACGCCACCCGCGCCTCAGCAGAGTTTGCCCATCCTCAATACGACAACAGCGCGCTGTTACAAGAGATTTTGCAACTTCGCCAAGAAGAAGCCACTTTGCTTGGCTATGACAACCATGCACAAGTCTCGCTTGCCAGCAAAATGGCTGAATCACCCATGCAAGTGATGGATTTTTTGCGTGATTTGGCCCGAAGAGCCAAACCTTATGCTGAAAAAGATTTGCAAGAAATGCGTGACTTTGCCCGCGAACATTTCAACATCGCTGAACCCCAGCCTTGGGACTGGACTTTTATGGGCGAAAAACTCAAAGAAGCGCGTTACAACTTCAGTGAGCAAGACATCAAACCCTACTTCACGGCGCCCAAGGTAATGGCGGGCTTGTTCAAAATCGTGGAAAGTTTGTTTGAAGTCAGTATCCGGCCCGACAACGCACCCGTATGGCATCCCACAGTGGAGTTCTACCGAATCGAACGTGCTGGCCAGTTGGTGGGGCAGTTCTATCTGGATCCGGGTGCACGTAACGGCAAGCGCGGCGGCGCATGGATGGACGATGTACGCGCTCGGTGGCTACGCCCTGACACCGGCGTATTGCAAACCCCCATCGCTCACCTGGTATGCAATTTCGCCGAAGGCGTCAACGGTCAACCGCCTTTGCTGACCCATGACGATGTCATCACCCTGTTTCACGAGTGCGGACATGGTCTTCACCACATGCTGACGCAAGTGAATGAGCGTGATGTGTCTGGTATCAGTGGCGTGGAATGGGATGCGGTTGAATTACCCAGTCAGTTCATGGAAAACTTTTGCTGGGAGTGGTCCGTTTTGCGGCACATGACCTCGCATGTAGACACAGGTGAACCTCTGCCGCGCGCTTTGTTTGACAAGATGCTGGCTGCCAAAAACTTTCAAAGTGGCTTGCAAACTTTGCGGCAAATCGAGTTCTCGTTGTTGGATATGCGTTTGCACACCGAACCGCAACGCTGCAACGATGTGCTGGGTGTGCTCAAGGAAGTTCGTGATGAAGTCGCGGTGTTACATCCCCCCGCGTGGAACCGCATGCCACACTCATTCAGCCATATTTTTGCAGGTGGCTATGCTGCGGGTTATTACAGCTACAAGTGGGCAGAGGTACTGAGTGCTGACGCATATGCAGCCTTCGAAGAAACCGCCGCAGAGGATGGCACACCTTCGGTTGAAACAGGACGCCGTTACAGAGTAAGTATTTTGGAGAGGGGTGGCAGCCGCCCTGCCATGAGTTCTTTCAAAGAATTCCGCGGTCGCGAGCCTTCTATTGATGCCTTGATGCGTCACCAAGGTATGGCTGCTTAAAAGCGCAAGGTCTGCACACCCTCTGGTGTGGCCATCAAGCACACATCCGCTTTTTGAAACGCAAAAATTCCCACGGTGACCACGCCTGGCCACTGGCTGATACGCGCCTCAAGCGCCAAGGGTTCAGTCAGTTTTAAGCCATGCACGTCCAAGATGTTCTGGCTGTTATCGGTCACAACGGCTTGCGCATTCTTTAAGCGAAGCACCGCTTTGCCACCGAGCGCCGCAAACGCGCGTATCAACTGTGGTGCAGCCATGGGAATAACCTCTACAGGCAAAGGAAACGCACCCAATATGTCTACACGTTTGCTTTGGTCAACGATGCAAACAAATTGTTTGGCCTGTGCTGCCACGATTTTTTCGCGGGTCAGTGCCGCACCACCGCCCTTGACCATAAAGCCATGGCCATCGATTTCGTCAGCACCATCGATGTACACAGCCAAAGATTCAACCTCAGACAAATCCACCACGTTGATGCCCAAGGCCTGCATTCGCTGGGTAGAGGCCACAGAGCTTGAAACAGCGCCTTGAATCGCGATACCGCTTTTGGCTAACGCATCGATAAAAAAATTGACAGTCGAACCTGTGCCTACCCCAATCCATTGGTTAGGCTTTACATAGGCCAAAGCAGCTTGGGCAACTTGGGCTTTGAGTGCGTCTTGACCAGTGAGTTGGGGCATCGGTGACAATTCCTAGATTTCGTGAGACGACCCATTATCCATGTCCCTGTTGCCCTACCCTTGGCTTAGGCCTTTGTTATTCAGCTTAGATGCTGAACAAGCGCACGATGTCACCTTGTCCGTGTTAGCTGCGACCCAACACAATGCATTGCGTTGGTTGTACCAACAGCCACGCATTGAAGACCCTGTGCCATTGGCTGGTCTGACCTTTCCCAATCGCCTGGGGTTGGCCGCCGGTCTGGATAAAAACGCCCGTTGCATAGACGCTTTTGCTGCCATGGGTTTTGGTTTTGTGGAGGTGGGTACGGTAACCCCATTGGCACAAACGGGCAATCCCAAGCCACGTATGTTTCGCCTGCCACAAGCGCAAGCCTTGATCAATCGATTGGGGTTTAACAACCAAGGGCTTGAGCATTTTTTGCACCATGTTCAAAGGGCACGCTTTCGACAAGAAAAACCCAGTCCTATGCTGTTAGGTTTAAATATTGGGAAAAACGCCGTCACACCGATTGAGCGTGCAGCCGATGATTACCTGACCTGCCTGCATGCGGTCTACCCCTTTGCCGACTATGTGACGGTGAATATCTCTAGCCCCAATACGCAAAATTTACGCAGCTTGCAAAACGATGCCGCTTTGTCGGCTTTGCTGAGCTTGTTAAATGAAGCGCGCCAAGCCTTGGCGCATACCCATCAAAAGCATGTACCCATCTTCATCAAAATTGCACCCGATTTAGACGACGCGCAACTTGAACAGCTTTGCATGACACTGCAAACGCATTGCATGGCAGAGGGTAAGGTCAAAGACAATGCGTGGGGCGTGATCGCCACCAACACCACCTTATCCCGCGATGCAGTTCAACACCTGCCCCATGGTGACGAAGCGGGTGGACTCTCTGGCTTACCCGTCTTGGAGGCCAGCAACCGTGTCATTCACAGCTTGCGTCAAACATTGGGACCACACTTTCCGCTCATAGGCGTGGGGGGTGTCATGCGTGCAGAAGACGCCCTGAGCAAATACCAAGCGGGCGCAAACTTGGTTCAAATTTACACAGGCTTGATTTACCAAGGTCCAACGCTGGTAACACAAGCTGCAAAGATCTTGCGAGAGCAAAACTCTTAACGACTGTGTTCCCAATGCTGCTGCCAGTTGTCTTTGTAGTTTTGCGCTAACTCTGGGGAACCCAGTATCAACAAATTTTCTGCATTGCGGCTTTGTGCGGCATTGGTGAAGTTGTAACTGCCTGTAATGACTGTCTGAGTATCCAAGACCATCACTTTGTTGTGCGCAATCGCATGTTGTCCATCCATGCGCAAAGGTACTTGGGCTTCGCGCAATATATCGATGACATTGCGGTTGGTGGATTGGCTTTTTTCATCCAACATGACCTGTACTTTGACGCCTCTTGCATGCGCTCGAATCAACGCTTGCGCCATAGGCAAGTGCGTAAATCCATAGGCCTGAACCAAGATTTCATTACGGCTTTGGTCAATTGCGTCAATGACCGCTTTGGCTGCGTCGGACGGTGGCGTGAAATACAAGCCCATGACTTTTGCAGGTTCTGAAGCTGCGGGCTTGGGCATGGTGTCAGGTATGTCTTGCGCGCAGGCAATCCCCAACATAGCAAAAAAACCCATACCCCAACAGATGAACCTGCCCCTGCATTGCTCGCTGTTTTTGCTAACCACATCTGCCCCTTAAACTCTGCCTGTAGGCTTATCCACCATCGCCAGTCTCTAAAGCATTCTATGAACCTCGATGAACTATCACCCCCAGACATTCTTGAACTGGCACAAGCCCTGAACCAGCACCCTGATTACCGTGTGTTACGTCGTTTGGTACCAAGACAACAATTTGTACCATCAACAATTGGACAAGTTTTACAAACAGCTGTCGTGCTTGATACCGAAACCACAGGCTTAAACGTGCAAGACGACCAAGTGATAGAGCTGGGCATGATTGCTTTTGAGTTTGACCCTGTGTTGGGCACTATTCACCGTGTCATAGAGGTGTTTGATGAACTCGAAGACCCTGGACGCCCCATTCCACCCGAGTCCACGCAAATACATCACATCACCGATGACATGGTGCGAGGCAAACGCATCAATGATGACCAAGTTCACAAAATCATCGCAAAAGCCACCGTCATCATTGCCCACAATGCCAGCTTTGACCGCCCCTTTGTGGAAAACCGTTGGCCTGCTTTCGAAAACAAACAATGGGCTTGCAGCATCAAAGACATCGATTGGAAAAGCGAGGGTGTTGGCTCTGCCAAGCTGGAATATTTGCTACAAACCCAAGGCGTTTTTTATGAAGCACATCGCGCCGAAACCGATTGCTGGGCATTGCTAGAACTGCTTCACGCGGTCTTGCCACAAAGCCAGCAACCCGCCTTGCTGCGCTTGCTGGAGTCATTGAATGAGCCCCAAGTTCGGCTGTACGCCACAGGGTCCCCCTTTGACAGCAAAGATTTACTCAAGGCCCGTGGTTACCGGTGGGCGCCCGACATCAAATGCTGGCACAGGCAGCTAGGAGGTCAGAAAGCATTGCAAGAAGAAATGGCTTGGTTAAAAAACAAGGTCTACCAAGGCAAGCCCGCCACAGTGGACATTGAAACAATGGGTGGCTTGGTGAGACACTCTTCGCGCCAAGGGCAAAAGACCACGCAGGTGCTGTGAATTCAATAAGGCACCACCTGCCATGGCATGTTGCAAGTGGAAACATAAGGGTAGTACTGGCGGGAAGATTGACAAAAATAAGCCACACGGGGTGCTTCCAAGACCACAGGTGGCGGTGGGGGTGCAATAACCGTGATGGGTTGGCTGTACGCTTGATTGGCCCAGTACAAGCTGGAGCCAATCACAGCAGCCGATACCCATGGCGCCCAACCCCTACCGTGATCGCCATGCCCTCTGTGTTGGCCATGATAGGCATGGTGATCCCAACCCTCATCGCGTGCCATGGATAAGCTGGGAACACCCAACATGAAACACAGTGCCAAGCAAAACAGAGGCTTTTTCATAAGAAACCTAGATAAAGATTGAAAGACATGTATTCAACGCGGCCACAAGCGGTCTGGATGACAGGCAGTTGTTTTATGATGGCTCCATGAAAAGAAGTACATTCATATGCCGTTGTGCAAGCCTTGCCGTGCTGTGGGTATGGGGAACGCTGGCCTTGGCCAACGACCCCTACAAGTTTCCCTATGTGTCGTTACACGACTTACCTGGCCCTTTGCAAGAAGCCTATCGAAATGAAAAGCCCCACCTTGGCGAGATCGGTCGTTGTGCTGTCAGTTATGACAACAGCATGGACCAAGAAAAAATGGTCTTCACCTGCTCTATCTACGTCAAGATGTCTGCTGTCGCTGAGCGCAAAGCCATGGAACGCTGCGAGCAAATGAAAACAGCCCGCAGCATTAAGGGCGCCTGCAAAGTCATTTCAGAATAAAACCAGGACGCTAGCGCAGTTCACAACAACTGCAGATAGATGGCCATACACGCGCCATACCCCACCAGCCAACACAAGGTGCGAAAGCTGGCCCAGTCCATCATATAAGCCACAAAATACAGAACTCTGGCCGCGATGAATGCCAAGCACAGCCCATCAAGCCAAGCCACATCCCCTTGGAAATGCAAGGCCAAAACAACGGCAATGGCAAAAAAAGGAAAGGCCTCAAAACTGTTGTGCTGTGCTGCGTTGGCGCGGGCCCGCAAACCTGTTTGCTCAGCCAACCACGCTCTGGGGTTATGGTTGTCAAAACCCTTGAATCCCCATTTGGCAGTGGCCGTTCCTAACAAAGGCATGATGCCAGCGACCAAGACAGTCGCAACAGGTATGTTCATGCGCTTAATTTTGTTTGACGATAGGCCAAAGCTTGCACAGCCAAAGCGTAACCTTGGATACCCAAGCCAGCAATAACACCCACAGCCACTGGCGATACATAGGAATGGTGGCGAAAAGCTTCACGTGCAAACACGTTGCTGATATGCGTTTCAATCACGGGCAATCCAGTACCCTTGATAGCATCGTGTAAAGCCACCGAGGTATGGGTAAATGCACCAGGGTTAAAAACCGCACCAATGGCTTTGCCTTGTTGGCAAAGTTGTCCATAGGCATGAATATGGTCAATCAATTCACCTTCATGGTTGCTTTGCACAAAATGCACTTCCAAACCCAAAGGGGCGGCAGTCGCACGGCACAAAGCCTCCACATCGGCCAAACTGGCGTGCCCGTACTGCTCGGGCTCACGTGTACCCAGCAGATTGAGGTTAGGGCCGTTGAGAATAAGGATCTTCATAAAATAAGTATACGATGGCCCCAAAAGCTATCTAAGGACAAGAAGTGAGACCAAGTCAATGCGATAGCAGGAGTGACCCATGATTCGTTTGGTGGTTTTTGACGCATACGGTACCTTGTTCGACGTGTACTCGATCAGCGCCATGGCCGAGCAGTTGTTTCCTGGGCAAGGCCAAACGCTGTCGGTGTTATGGCGCGATAAACAAATTGAATACAGTCGCTTGGTCACCATGAGCGATCCGCTCAACCCCTTAGGCAGTCGGCATTACCAATCATTTTGGGATTTAACACGCCTGGGCTTGCAATACGCCTGCCAAAAACTTGGGCTGGAGCTCACACCGTCCAAACAAAAACAATTGATGGACCAATACGCTCAACTCAGCCCCTTTGAAGAAAATTGGGATGTGTTGCAGCATCTTAAAGCCATAGGTATGCGCTGCGCCATTTTGTCCAACGGCAGCCCCGATATGCTGTCCAAGGCTGTCAGCAGCGCTGGCATGACAGGCCTGATCGACAAAATCCTGTCGGTTGATGAAGTGCGGCAATTCAAAACCTCTCCGCAAAGCTATGGCTTGGTCACCCACCATTACCCCATGGATGTGCGCGAGGTATTGTTTGTGTCCAGTAACAGTTGGGATGCGTTAGGCGCAACTTGGTTCGGTTTCAAAAGCTTTTGGGTCAACCGCCAAGGCCTTCCCTTCGAAACTCTGGGCCCCCGCCCCACTCACAGCGGCCACAGCTTGAAAGACATCTTGCCCTTGCTATGAAACGGTGGGTGGTGTTGTGTACGGTCTTGATCGCCCATGCGGCTTTCAGCATGGGTTGGTGGGACACCCAAGAGCCTCTCAAAGGCTTTGACTTAACGCCTGCAGAGCTGAAACAAGTCACTATCCAATCGGGCTGGTCCAGTGACGATCCACAACTGATGTTGTTTGAAATCGAAAACCGATTAAGTGGCCCGATTTATTGTGTGGGTGCCAGTTTTGAAATGAAAGATGGCAAAAAGCGCCAACAGGTGTTTGAACCCAAACTCTATATTCCAGCCGCTCAAAAAAGAAATGCCTCGATCAGAGGCATTGAAAAAAAGAACCTGAAAACCTATGGCTTTGGTTGTCGGTGCATGAAGAAAGCACCGGACGCTGTTTGTGAAAACCCCTACAAACAGGGGTCTTGATCAGTTGGCGTTGTTGCCGGCAGGAGGGGCTGCGGGTGTAGCAGGCGCAGCAGGTGGGGCCATGACAGGCTTAGGGGCAGCAGCAGGGTTGTTACCCGCTGGATACACTGGCGGTGCGCCAACTTGCTGCATTTCTCCGCGGAATTCACCACCGCGTTCGATTTGAATTTGAGAGTACTCAAGCTTGCCTGAGACCTTACCTGTGGCACGGATATGCAGGTGATCGCGGCAATGGATGACTTGGTGCATTTCACCTTCGACTTCGATGCTGCGGGCAGTGACTTTGCCTGTGATTTTTCCAGACTGACCGATAAAGATTTCTTCAGCAGTCAACTCACCATCAACCGTGCCATAAATGGTGGCTTTCTTAGGCACATTGAGCGTGCCTTTGAAAGTCACGCCGTTGCCAATCACCAGGTTGTTGGATTGATCGATATTGGTAGCCATAAGTCAGTCTCGCTTTGAAGTGAAGTGTGTAGTTTAGTAAAAAAGAAAATAGCCGTTGAGGGTGCATGCCGAACCCACCATGCCCAAGACAATGGCAGCGTAAAACATGGCGCGTCGGTTGGAGATGATAGCCACAGAGGTCAGAACAATGGCCAGTTGGAGCAGGCCTTCGGCATAGTCAAACCAAGGGTCTTTGCGCAATGCCAAGTCACGCTCTTCTTCCAAATGCTTGGCTTTGGCCATGAGTTCTTTTTTTCCTTCCCCAGTTTCGGGTTCAGACTCATAGCGTTCGATGTTTTTTTTGTAAGCCGCCAGTTTGTTCTGAATCAACTCTGTGGCTTGGGGGCTGAGTTTTTCAGTAGCCAACTGGATTTCCAAGCGGTCCGCAACGAGCTTGTACTCGGTTTGGCGAATGCTTTTGGCTTGGTAAAAGGAATACATATTGGCAGCGAGGATATTGGTCATCGTTGCCTCTTTGCCGGTGTTACTGCCACCCAGGTTGTTTAAAGCGAGGATCAAAGCCAAGGTAGACACCAACAAGGCGCAATAGGTCTTGAAAGGATCTGTGGCGGCTTCAGCCAATTCAGTAGGGTCTGGGGTTTCCATTGTTCAGATTTGATTTCGCAACTTGCGCATTGTAGTCAGCGTTTGACCGGTTTTACCTCGTAAGGGGCCACAGAAACAGCTTCTATCAAATAACCGCTGACCCCTTGAGAGGTGGCAACCCGCCCTTCCTTGATCTCGCCTTCGACCCAGACGATGTCCATAGACTCCGGTAACTTCTTGATTTTGCTTTGTGCCGTGGGGCGAATCAGCACGATTTGATTGGCTGGCGGAGGGGGGGTGTGGATGCACGCACCAAAATAAGGAACCAACAAAAACTCACGTTTTTCACTGCGTTCGGCGTCTAAAGGTACAACATAGCCAGGCAAACGCACTTTTTTATTCAATTGCGCTTTGACGATAGGCGCTTCGTCGAATTTTTTACGCATACCAGCCATGGCTTTGTAAGCCTCTTCGCTGCTGTCTTGCAAATTAGACAACTTGCCCAGCGCCGCCATCTCTTTGGTCATTTCTTTCACCCAAGGCTCGGGCATAAGATCATTCCAATCGATCAAGTTGTAGCCAGGGGTTTGCGCCGATGCACCCACAGCAGCTGTCAAAAGCGTCAAACCCACACAGCGCCATAAAAACCCCAACCAAGCTCGTCTTTGCATAGCGAAATCCTTTCCAGTCAAACCGATGGGGGATGCAAGCCATCCGACAACGACAGGCGATAGGCGCGCCACGCCGGTACACAACTGGCCAACAAAGCAGCGCCGCACAAACCCGCCAACGCCCACCACGCCTGCGCCGCAGGCCAACCTGCTTGTACCAACACACCCAACTCGGTGCGCAATACGCCTTGCGCCGCAACCAACAAGGCTTGGCACAGCCCATAACCAACCACTATACCCACCACACAAACCAACAAAGACTCCAACAGTACAAAGACCATTAAGGCCAAAGGCGCGGCACCCATAGCGCGCAAAATGGCCAGCTCTTTGCGTCGCCCAGCCATGGCGACCAACAAGACCGCAGCCACACTGAACATGGCGCTGACTGCCACCAGCATGCCCACCAGCAACAGCGTGTTTTCAACCACCTTCACGATTTGCCATAACTCGTCCAGCGCCACCCCGGGCATCACCGCCATCAACTGCCCACGCTCCAAGCTTTCAATTTTGCGACGCACCGAGAACACCTCGGCACGGTTGTGCAAGCCCACCCAGACAGCGGACAAACTGGCAGGTTGCAGGTCTTTAACGTCGGGCGCTTGTGTAAGACCACCCGCCGTCTTGAAAGCGCTGGGCGAAATACCCATGCCCCAGCCCACATGGATGGCCTCAAACGCCTGCAGACTGACGATGACGCTGCGATCGATGGGGGCGCCAGTGGGTGCCAAGATACCGACCACCGTCATAGGATGGTCTTCGTGCTCGGTACCCAAGCCACTGGACTGGCCATGGGTCAGCACCAGTTTGTCGTTGAGCTGGTGGCCAAAATGTCGGGCCACCTCGGCACCCAGCACCACTTCGCTCAAGGCTTCAGGCTGTGTGAGGGGGTCTGCAAAAGCCCGTCCTTGGGCCCACTGCAAGCCTAGACCTTGGCTCTTAAAGCGTGTGAACAGCTCAGGCGTAGTGCCCAATACGGGGTGGCCCATATAGCTGTCGCCCAGCTGTATGGGTACCGCCCAATGCACTTGGGGCAATTGCGCTAATGCGGTGTAGCCCTCATAGCTCATGTTGCGCGAAGGACGACCGATTTGGAAGACGCTGTAGAGCATGAGTTCGGTGGCGCTGCCACGCGGCCCCACGATCAGGTCCACGCCACTCAACGCATTGGAGAAACTGCGTTTGGCGTCCTCGCGCAGCTGCTGCACCCCCAGCAAAATCAGCACCGACACGCTGACCGACACCATCACCATGGCCAAAGCCTGTTTGCGCGACCAAGCGCTGCGCCAAGCCAGACTGAACCACATCATGCTTGCCTCCGCAAAGGCATGGCAAACACGTGATCAAAGCGCTGAGCCAAATGCGCGTTGTGGCTGACCATGACCACGCTGGCAGCTTGCTTACGGGCGGAGCCCAAAAGCAGATCAAGAAATTCCTGTTGGTTGGCGTCGTCCAAGGCGGAGGTAGGCTCATCAGCAATCACCAAACGGGGGCTGCCCATGAGGGCACGCACCGCAGCGACACGCTGCTGCTGCCCTACCGACAACTGGTGGACCGGTTGGTGCCAAACGCTTGAGGGCAGACCCAGGGTTTGAATTAAATGCAGGGCTTGGGTTTGGGCATCGCCCCATTCTTGGACGGCGGCTTGTGCGCGACTGGCAAACAAGCGGGTGGGCAACAGCACATTGGCCCGCACATCCAGGTAAGGCAGCAAATTGAACTGCTGAAAAATGACGCCCATGTGTTCGCCACGCAAGCGGTCCCGCGCAACGCTGGATAGCTTGACCATGTCATGGCCCAGTACCTCGAGCTGGCCGTGGCTGACGGAAATGACCCCCGCCAGCATACCCAGCAACGTGCTCTTACCGCAGCCGCTCGGGCCTTGGATGAACAGGTTTTCACCCTGGGGCAACGCCAACTGGGTGATCTCAAACAAAGGCGCAGCACCGCCCCATGCATGGGAGAGTTGTGCAAGCTTGAGGGCGTAGACCATGGTTTACCAGCGAAGGACGGGGTCTTTGGCAGAGAGGATGACGCTGGACTGCCCTTTGGGGCTGACCATCTCAACCTTTAATGCAGTTAAACGCGGGTGTGGCTTGAATAAAGGTATTTCAAGCTGTCTGAAGGCGCTGGGCTGCGCACAGGTGAAGGTCATGTCGGCATCCAAGTCGCTGTGCTCGGATTTCTTGCCCTCCCACATCGCAGACTTCACGTCCAAAGACATGGGCTTGCAGTTTGCGGCTGCTGGCAAGCGAATGAAGTAACTGGCTTGACCCATGGCGGCTTGCAAATCCTTCACGGCTTTTTTTTGTGCTGACGTGCGTGGCAAATACTCAAAGCCCAGCAGGCTGTCCATGGGAATTTCGAAACGAGCAGTTACCTTGTCAGCTTGCACCACCAACTCCAACGAACCCAAACCATGGGCATGGGCAGCATGCTCACCGACTGGTGGCTTATCAGCGGCGTTTGCCAACAGCAGCCCACCTGCCACGACACAGACAAACACCAGCTTGCGTTTCATCCGCTGCATCAATCCCCCGCCACCTTGAGCATGATTTTGCCAATGTGGGTGGACGACTCCATCAGGGCATGGGCTTGCGCGGCTTGGTCGAGATCGAACACTTGGTGAATCACCGGCAAGGCTTGGCCTTTTTCCAGCAAGGGCCAAACCTGTGTTTTCAACTCGTGGGCCATCTGCGCTTTGTCGGCTGCGCTGCGGGGGCGCAAGGTGGAACCGGTGAAGGTCAGGCGCTTGACCATGAGCGCAATCCAGTCCACCTCGGTTTTCGAGGGCTGTAAAAACGCGATTTGCACCAAGCGGCCGTCCATGGCAAGCGTTTGCAAATTGCGCTGCATATAGTCGCCGCCCACCATGTCCAAAATGATGTTCACGCCTTTCTGCTCGGTAGCCGCAAGGGCCTGGGCGACAAAATCTTGCTGGCGGTAGTCGATGGCCACATCGGCACCGGCGTTCAAACACGCTGCCACCTTGTCAGCATTGCCCACGGTACACAGCACTTTGGCGCCAAAGGCCTTGGCCAATTGGATGGCCGTCAAACCAATGCCAGAAGACCCGCCATGCACCAAGAAAGTTTCACCTGCCTGCAAATGCCCGCGCTGAAACACATTGGTCCACACGGTGAAATAGTTTTCAGGCAAAGCCGCTGCTTGCAACAAACTGAAACCCGCAGGAATGGGTAAAGCTTGTCCCTCGGGGATGCTGACGTACTCGGCGTAAGCACCGCCATTGGCCAAGCCACACACCGCGTCACCCACCTTCCACTGCGTCACGCCCTCGCCCAGCGCCACCACATGGCCCGAGGCCTCCAAACCCAAAATGGGCGAGGCGCCTGGTGGGGGCGGATAGCGGCCGCTGCGTTGCAAGCAATCGGGGCGGTTCACGCCCGCATAAGCCACTTTCAGCAAAACCTCGCCCGCAGCAGGCACAGGCACGCCGGTTTGGGCCGTCTGCAAGACCTCGGGGGCACCGCCACTGCCGTGGTCGATGAAGCGCATCAAAGTGGGAATCGTCATGGTGAAAACCTTGTCTACAAAGCAGTTGGAGAGGCATTGCTGGGGCGTGCAGGATAGCACCGCACCCGATCAAAAGCTTTTGCCCAAACGGAATGTAAATCCGATAAACTGTGTTTTTATACAGTAGTTATCCCCTCTTGACATGCACACCCTGCACCAACACCCCCAATCCTTGCAAAACCACCCCAGTGGTACGCCGCTGCGCCTGCTGCTGCACCGCATGTCGGCTGGCTTTCCTTCGCCCGCCGCCGACGACACCGAAGACAGCCTCGACCTCAACGACTACTTGGTTCGCCACAAGCCCGCCACTTTCATGTTCAATGTGCGTGGCGACTCCATGCGTGGAGCCAGTATCGAAGACGGCGACAAAGTGGTGGTGGACCGCTCGCTGCAAGCGAGGCACAACGACATCGTCATCGCCGTGGTTGAAGGCGACTACACCATCAAGCGCTTGCACCAGCAACACGGGCGCATCGAGTTGCGTCCCGAAAACCCTGCTTACCAAACCATTGTGCTGAATGCCGAGCGACCGTTAGAGGTGTGGGGTGTGGTGGTCGGCGTGGTGCGACGCTTGACACGCGGGGGCTAGGCATGAACACACCCGCACAATTTGCGCTGGTCGATGTGAATAATTTTTATGTCAGCTGTGAACGCGTATTTCAACCGCGCCTGCACAACATCCCCATGGTGGTGCTCTCCAACAACGATGGCTGCGCGGTGGCTCGTTCCAACGAAGTCAAAGCGCTGGGCGTGAAGATGGGCGCACCTTGGTTCTCACTCAAGGCACTGGCACAACAGCATGGCATTGAAGCACTGTCCTCTAATTACACGCTGTATGCCGACATGAGCCAGCGGGTAGTGGACATCTTGCGTGACTACACACCCGACCTTGAGGTCTACAGCATCGATGAAAGTTTTTTACGCGTCGAACACGTGTTGCCGCTACACGGTGGCGGCGTGGCCTTGGGGCGGCAAATGCGCCAACGCATTCGCCAGTGGACCGGCTTGCCGGTGTGCGTGGGCATAGGCCCGACCAAAACCTTGGCCAAGTTCGCCAACCATCTGGCTAAAAAACAATCGGTGTTCGACGGTGTGTGCGACCTGAACGCCCTCTCACGCCCCGAGCGCCAAGACTGGATGGCACAAACAGAGGTGCGCGAAGTCTGGGGCGTGGGCCACCGCACCGCACGGCGCTTGGGCGAGATGGACATACACACGGTGCTGGACCTGCGCAACACGCCGCCTGCCCGTTTGCGTGAGCGCTTTGGCGTGGTGATGGAACGCATCGTGTGCGAGTTGCGCGGCATCAGCTGCTTGGGGCTGGAAGACATCACCCCGCCAAAGCAGCAAATCATGGCCTCACGCAGTTTCGGACGACCTGTGCACAGCGTGGTCGAGTTGCGCGAAGCCCTCAGCGCGCATGTGGCGCGGGCAGGCGAAAAACTGCGGGCCCAGCAGTCGCTGGCAGGGGCTGTTCACGTCTTCATCCGCACCAACCCCTTCAAGCCTGATGACCCCCAATACAACGCCAGTTTATTGGTGCCTTTGCCCGAACCCAGCGACGACTCCCGCTTGCTCAGCGACGCGGTATGGGTGGCGTTGCGCAAAATTTTCCGCACCGGTTTTGCCTACAAAAAAGCGGGGGTGATGCTCACGGCCTTAAGCGAAGCACGGCGTCAGCAACAAGGCTTGTTCACAGATACCACCACACGCACACGCGACGCGGAGCTGATGAAAACACTTGATCGCCTGAACCTGCATTTCGGGCGTGACACCATCCATCTGGCCGCCACCGGCACCAGCCGCGACTGGCGCATGCGCAGCGCCAACCGCTCGCCGCGCTTTACCACCCGCTGGGACGAATTACCCAGCGCACAGTAGGCGTGTTCAGCGCCACACCACAGGTTCGAAATGCACGCTGCCCAAATGGCTGCTCAGCGTCATACCGCCCTCTTGGAGGGTGGCTTGCAATTGCATGCTGCGCTCGGCCATAGCGGCCATGGCTTGCGAGGCCTCAGAAGGAATGCGCATCACTTTCAGTTTCTCTTGGCGATGCAATTTGTTCTCGATGCCACGCCACCAAATATCGGCTGAATGGGCAAAGGCGTACACCAGTACGCGGTCAGACTTGCTGCAAGCCCGCAGCATGGGTTTTTCTTCGGGCTGCCCCACCTCTATCCACACCCTTTTGCGGCCGGTGAAATCGGTGATGGACACATCGGGGTCATCTGGGTCAGACAAGCCCGCACCAAACGCCAAGACCGCGTCGCCTTGACACAGGTCTTGCACCTCATGGGCGTTCATGGCGAGGGCGACAAGCCGCACCATCATGCGCTCATCAGTCTCGCTGGGGTGACGTGCCAAAGTCAGCGCATGGTCGGCGTAATAGCCATGGTCGATGTCGGCGATCTGTAGCTGCGCCTTGTAGATGGTAGATTTGATGGCCATGGGCGATGATAGTCTGCGCCCTCCCCCAACCATCCTCCACCATGACACCCGAAACACTGTTGCAACACATAGACCAAGGCAGCCTGTGGCCTGCTGACAGCGCGGCTGCCATCCCCGACGATGTGGCACTGGCCTACCAAACCGCATTGCAAGTGCGCCAGTTGCGTGTGCAGCGCGGCGAACAGCCACGCGGCTTCAAAATTGGCTTTACCAATCGCAGCATTTGGGAACGCTACCAAGTGTTCGAGCCCATTTGGGGTACGGTATGGGACACCACCTTAAGCTTTGCCAACGCCCAAGGCGAAGGCCATGTCGACATCAGCCACATGAGCCAACCACGCCTGGAGCCCGAGTTGGTGTTTGGCATGCGCAGCACCCCGGTTGAAGAGTTAAATCCGCAAACTCTGTTTGATGCCATTGAGTGGATGGCTTGTGGTTTTGAAATCGTGCAGTCTCACGCAGCGGATTGGCGTTTCAAAGTCGCCGACACTGTGACCGACAGCGGCCTGCATGCACATTTACTGGTGGGCAAACCTTTGGCGGTACGCGAGGTAGCCACCAATGGCGAGGCGCTTCATACACGGCTGGCAGGTATGTCACTGCAACTCCAACACCAAGGTAAAACGGTAGAGACGGGCTACGCCAGCAACGTGCTTGACAGCCCTTTAATGGCTTTGCTGTATTTTCTGAAAGCTTTGCGACAATGCCCTGGGGCGCCTGATGTGCAGGCTGGGGATGTGATTACGACGGGTACCTGGACAGACGCGTGGCCCTTAAAGGCTGGCCAGCAGTGGGAAAGTGGCTATAACCCTCCTTTGGAAGGGTTAACAATACATTTGGTTTAGGCTCTGAGGGCACGTAAGCCAGGGTACAAACGAGAGACAGGTCGGCTTTTTTGCTCGGCCTCTTGCGCTAATTGGCTGCGAATACGCTCGAAGGTATTGCGGATGGGGGTGTTGGCCGAGGGCACGTAAGCGTTAGCGTTAGAAGCTTGGCTCGCGTAGGCAGGCTGATCGGCGTGTAACTTGTTCATGGTGGTGGTCATGTGTTAACAATCTTGAGTCGATTAACGCCCTACAGCCCTACGAGGATGACAAAACGCCCCAAAAAATTCATAAAAAGAACAGCTTTATGAAACTTTTTAAAATAAGTAAGTCTTAGATACCTTTTAATAAAGAAAAATAAACCTTAATTCGGATATGCGATGCCATCGGTCAGCACCATGGGAGTGCATCTTCGCGAGGCCCAGAGGGTAGCCCCCAATGCGCCATTGATGGATGTTTGGGCACTTGCGAATCCGTTCACAAAACGCTTACACCAAAAAAAATTTCCCTGCAAATACCAAGCATAGAGTTAACACCTATGCAAAGAACATTCCATCAGACCTATTATTCATCCGCCTGATTAAAGGGTGCAATCTCACGGACAGGGTTACTGGGTTCGCTTAGCAACAGCAAGTCGAGATTGTTACGTTCAATTCACAATGATGAGGAGTTCTCTAATGCGTGCACTTAAACTGGTTGCGGCTATCGCTGCGACTACATTGATGGCATTCGGCACAGCTGCACAAGCTGGTCCTAGCGTCAAGCTCGAAAAGGTAGTCAGTGGTATCAACACGCCGCTGGCCATGGTGCAACCTGCTGGTGACAGCCGTATGTTCATCGCTGAACAAAACGGTCGTATCAAGATTCTTGAAAACGGCAAAATCTCCGGCACCTTTCTTGACATCCGCAGCAAAATCGTTCCCTTGATGCAAGACTTCGACGAGCGCGGTTTGTTGGGCTTGGCTTTCCACCCCGACTTCAAATCCAACGGCAAGTTCTATGTGGCTTACTCAGCCCACTTGGACTACCAATCCGATTTGGGTCAAATGCTTTGGTACAACCACAGCAACGTGGTTGAAGAGTACACCGTCTCCAAAGGCGACAAAAACGCTGCAGATCCCGCTTCAGCACGTCGTATCCACTCCATCAGCTGGCCCCAGTTCAACCACAATGGTCACTGGATCGGCTTTGGTCCCGACAAGAAGTTGTACATCTCCACCGGTGACGGCGGCTATGCCAACGACTGGG